>JAANMY010001101.1_pt1 | contig 32766 bp, 26 predicted proteins | sample 7279691 | NCBI WGS metagenome assembly JAANMY01 (sample SAMN14094543, study PRJNA606508) | bioreactor metagenome | isolation source: A lab-scale SPAN reactor treating ammonium-rich wastewater day 388 | place: Ireland: Galway | collected 2018-02-07
GCAGCGTTTGCATGGCCTGCCTTTCGCGAGTGAACAAGGGTTCACATCGCTATCGGCAGACACCGGTTACGAACTTTCATGTTTCCAAACAGGCTCTAAGCACTAAAACCACTGCAGTAGGCAGCCAGACCCAGAGATATTGTAATTGCGCGTAGCATCGCTGTCCGGGTGAAAGGCGAAGACATGTGTATGTCCTTGTAAAGATGTCCAAAAAAGGGTAACAACACGAATACGTCTCAATAATGCCCCCCCCTCATTAGAGTCAAGAACCTTACTGCCGAGTGTAAACCCGTCGCCGAGGTGCACAGAAAGCACGTCATTCATGCGACGCGCGGAGGCGCCAGCTTCATCGCGACTCTGGAAAGGGTAATGCCTGCTAGCCCGTGAACAGTGCGTCGTGCAGGGCGGGGATGGTTTTCTTCACGTCGGCGTCGTCGATCAGGAAGCTCAGGTTGACCTTGTTGGCGCCCTGGCTGATCATCTCTACGTTCACTTCACTGTCGCGCAGGGCCGTGAACACCCTGGCGCCCAGGCCGCGCTGCTTCTTCACGTTTTTGCCCACCACGCAGACGATGGTCTTGTCGGTCACAACGCTGACGCGGCCGAACTGCTCAAGCGCTTTCATGGCCGCGTTCAGGTTGCTGGCGCCGGGGCAGGTCATGCTGACGCTGATCTCGCTGGTGCTGATCATGTCGATGTCCACCTTCTCGCGCCCCAGCACGTCGAACACTTTCGCCAGAAAGCCCGGCTGCCCCAGCATCTGCGTGCTCTCGATGGTGATCACCGCCTGCCCTTCCTTATAGGCGATGCTGGTCACCATGTTCGGGTTGTCGCCGCCGTCCTCCGTGATCACCGTGCCCGGGTGCTGCGGCCGGTTGGTGTTCAGCACGCGCACGGGGATGTTGCGCTTGATGGCGGGCAGCAGAGTGCTGGGGTGCAGCACGCGGCCGCCGTAGTAGGCCAGCTCGGAGGCCTCGGCGAAGCTCATGTAGGGGATGCTGCGGGCGTCCTTGACCAGGCTGGGGTCGGCGGTCATCACGCCGTCGGTGTCGGTCCAGATTTCGCATTCCTCGGCGCCAAGTCCGGCGGCGAAGCAGGTGGCCGAGAAATCGCTGCCGTTGCGGCCCACGGTGGTGAGCTCGCCGCCGCTGGTCTTGCCGACGAAGCCGGTGATCACCGGCAGCACGTCGCTGCCCACGCGGCGCTGGAACTCGGTCAGCATGCGCGCCTCGTAGCCGGGCAGGGGGCGCGCGCCGCCGAAGTTCTCGTCGGTGATGAAACCGAGGTCCCAGGCGTCAAAGGCCTCGGCCTTCATGCCGTTGCGCGTGAAGTAGTCGGCGATCACGCGAACCGACATGCGCTCGCCGAAGCCGGCCAGGTAGTCCAGGCTGCGGCGCGAGGCCTCTCGCACCAGGCTGATGCCGCGCAGCAGGTCTTCGATCTCGCGGAAGAACGGGTCCAGCATGTCGTGGTCGCAGCCGCAGCCCTTCAGCACGCGGCGCTGCTTCTCGACGATCTGGCCGGCGTCGGGCTCGCCTTTCGCGGCCGCCTTGCCCGCGTTGAGCAGCGCGTCGGTGATGCCCTTGTGCGCGGAAGACACGATCACAGGCCGGCGCGACGCCCGGCTGCGGGCGATTTCGAGCACCTTGTGGATCTGGTTTTCATCGGCAACGCTGCTGCCGCCGAACTTCATGACCAACATTGCAGTAGCCTCAAAAGGTGCCGGAACACTAGCAACAGCCCTATCGGCCGCAACGGGCAGCGCACTGTAGGGGCGCAGCGTGTTGCGCCCGCCAGCGGCGCAACACCGCAAAGGCCGGCTAAAGATGGTACCCCGAAAATGCCGAAACTGACGAGGGAGATTGCATGGCGTCTGTGCGTGAAAGCTTGAGGATGCAAGGCCGCGACTACAGCCTGCTGGCTGTAGCGGCCATGTTCGTGATCTTCGGGCTGGCTCTCAGCAACAGCGTGATCCCCAACTACCACGAGCAGCAGTCTCTCGAGAAGCGCAAGTCTGAGCTGCAGCGCAAGGTCGAAAGCGCCCGGGCAGAGAACGCCCGCATCGCTGACGAAATCGAGGCGCTGGACGACCCCTATTACATGGCCGATTGGCTGCGCACCAAGCTCGGCTATCGCGACGCGCCCGTGCTCGTGGATCAGCCCCGGTCGGAAGGCCGGGGGAACTAGCTGCGAGGAAATCGTCCCGTTGCGCTGTTCCAAGCGCCTCAGGTGCAGCGCCAGAAGCGAGCCGATCGTCCGTTCAAGACGGGTTAGAACTCCTCTTCCTCTTCTTCGCCGCCGCCCTCGAGTTCTTTTTCCAGCGTCTTCACGCGCGGATGGTTGGGGTCGAGCTTCTTGGCCAGTTCCAACGCCTTGCGGCCTTTCTCCAGTTCGTCGGCCTGCAGCCAGGTGGCCGCTATGTCGCACAGGGCGTTCACCTCGGCGGCCAGGGCTTCCTCGGGCGTGTCGCCCTTGGCCAGGCGTCGCACGTACTCGAAGCTTTCGACCGCCTTGTCCCACTGCTTCAGCTTGCGCAGCGCGAAGCCGCGGTACTGGTGGGTACGGGCGTCAAGCGGTGCCACGTTCACGGCCTGCTCGGCCGTTTCGGCCATCTTGCTCCAGTTGCGGCCTGGGTCGTAGACGTTCTGGATCAGCCACAGGCGGATGTTCAGGTTGTTTTCATCGACGCTCATCCACTTCTCGGCGGCCGCCACGGCCAACTCGTTTTCGCCGGATTGCTGGTACAGCTGATACAGGTAGGCGTAGGGTTGCGGGTTTTCGGGAAAGGCGCGCTGGGCCTCCTTCAGCCAGTGCAGGGTCATGCCCAGGTTGCGCTCCTGCTGCGCGAGCTGCGCCATGGTCAGGTAGGTCTGGAAATCCTCCAGCCCGCAGCCGAGCGCCTTGTCCAGCGCCTCGCGCATCTTTTTACCGCGCTCTTCGCGCGGGAGTTTCTCGTCACCACGGGCCAGCATGGCCGTGCAGTACCAGTAGATCGCACCCTGGGCGCCCTTCTCCTGGTCCGCGCCGGCGCGCTTGGCCAGGCCCAGGAATGTCTCGGCATCGAAGCGTGAGCCCTGCTGGGTGTAGGCCAGCGCCAGCTGCAACAGGTCTTCGGTGGCGGCCTCGCCGTCCTCGTACTTGAAGTACAGGTCGTCGGTGCGGTCCGGGCTGACCAGCGGGATCATGCGCAGGTGCGCGATGCGCTCGTCGCGCACATAGTTGCGGAAGCCCTTGTCGAAGGCCTCGGGCTCCATCTCCAGGCAGGCGCGGAACACTTCCTCGGGCGTCTTCTTCTGGCCGAACATCTCGATCATGCTGCGCACCTTGCCCAGGCCGCCCAGCTTCTTGTCGATGAATTCCAGCATCACGTTGCCGAGGTAATAGGCGAACAGCACCTTGCTGCCGTCGCGGAACCACTCGTTGAACTTCTTCACGCTGGGGATGTCGTCCATGTGGTAGTGCATGAACAACTGGTCTTCCATGTGGCGCTCCCACTCCGGGCGGGTGCGCTTTTCCTCGTAGACGCTGCTGCCTTCCGCCAGCCAGCGCGGGATCTGGCCGTTGCTGATCTGCAGCTGGAACACGTGGTCCATCTCGTGGCGCAGGGTGCTGGCCCAGTTGTAGCTGCCGGGCGGGCGCGCCGAGGGTGAGTCCAGCGTCACCAGCTGCCCGAAGCACGCGCCCAGGGCCGGCAGGCCGGTGATGCCCACGGTGCGCACCTCGAAGTCCTCGTGGCGGTTGAAGGCCTCGATCACGATCGGCGTGCGCGGCGTGAAGTCGTACTTCTTGGTCATCGAGTCCCAGGAGGCGTTCAGGTGCTCGATGTACAAATCCTTCATCACCGGCGCCTCAGACTTGTGCACCAGCAGGCGCCAGCGCCCGTCCTCAGTCACCACGCGCTCGAAGTTCTTGTAGCTGTCCAGCAGGGTCAGCAGGTTCACGGTCTGCAGGTTGTTGCGCAGGGGGTCCTTGTCCAGCGCGACCTCGAGCGACTTCTTGCCCAGCTCATCGTCGCCGAAGTTCATGGCCGCCATGCCCTGGCCCTTGTAGGCGGTCCAGTGCTCGGGATTGCACTCCAGCGCCTTCTTGTACAGCGGCAGAGCCTCCACATAGCGGAAGCGCTCGCTCAGCCCGTCGGCCAGGATTTCGTAAAACCGCGCGGGCTTGGGGTTGACCGCCAGCATGGCCTGCTCGGCCGCGCTGTAGACGTCCTTCAGGCCCAGCGTCGCGCCGTGCAGGGCCTTGGCGCCCAAGGCTTCCTCATGGTTCGGGTTCAGCTTGAGGGCGCGTTCGTAGTCTTTTCTGCCCAGGTCGTACTGGTCGGTGCTGATGTACTTGACCGCGCGGAAGGCCAGCGCCTCGGGATGGTCCGGGTTGATCTTCAGCGCTTCGTCCAGCTCCTTGATGCCCGCGCCGCTGCGCCAGCGATAGTAATGGATCTGCGCCGTGCGCAGACGCATCAGGGCCGAGCTGCCGTTGTGCTTGAGATACGGGCCGGCGTAATTCACCTGCGCGCTGGAGTCGTGGTTCTGCTCCAGGTACAGCTGCGCCATCCAGGCACAACTGCGCTCATGGTACTCGTCGGCCGTCAGGGCATTGCCCCAGCAGTCATTGGCGTCGTGCAGGCGATGCAGCCAGTAATAGGCCTCGCCGCCGCTTGACCACAGGTCGGCCAGCTCGGGCTGGCGGCCCTGGCTCTTGTCGATCTTCAAGGCCGCGCGCTGCGCCATCAGCACTTCGCGCACCGCGCCGTACTCTTTGGCCGCGTCGGCGTACAGGCCCTTCAGCCGCAGCACGTTGCCTTTCAGCAGATGGGCGTCGATGCCCGCCAGCGGGTTCGCCGATGCAAGCAGCTGCTCCGCGAGCTTCTCCACGGCCGTGAAGTCGCCCATCAGCAGTTGCAGTCGCGCCAGCCGCACCAGTGTGGCGTCTTCGACCTGCTTGCTGTCTTCAATGCACTTTTCGAGGGCCTTGACCGCCAGCTTGTAGTCGCCGGTCTGGGCGTAGCTTTCCGCCAGGCCCCGCGCGGCGGCCTGGTTGTCGGGCTGGTCCTTTAAGACCTTCTTGAACTCGAGCTTGGCGGCCTTGTAACGGCCGGTGTCCAGGGCCAGCTCGGCATCGGGCAGTCCTGCGGATGCCTCTTCTTCTTCGTCGTCGTCGCCGGCGAGAAGCTGCGGCGGGTTCGCCCCGCGCAGGTAGTCGGGCACCTGGTTGGCCAGTGCAAACGGCGAGAATGACGCAAGCAGAAGCCCGGCAAGCAGATAGCGCATGAAAACCTCCAAGCAGTTAACGAGCGCCCAGGGGCGCTCCTTCCATATTACGCACAGCCGCACGCAAGCGTTCACCAAAAAGGCCCGCTTGCCGGGACAAGCCGAAGCGCTGCCATGCAGCTGGTACCGATCCCGAGCGACTCAGCATGGAGGCGGTTGGACATCGTGTGGGTCGCGGCTAGAATTCGCGTCCCCCACAACAGCCAATCATCTAGCCGGAGACCGAGGATGAAGCCGGACCTTGAGATCGCACGCGCCGCCAAACTGGAACCGATCGAGAACGTCGCCAAGCGCTACGGCATCCAGCGCGATGACCTCGAGCTTTACGGCGACGTAAAGGCCAAGGTGAAGCTTTCGATCCTCGACCGGCTGAAGGATCGCCCCAACGGCAAGTACATCGACATCACCGCCATCAGCCCCACGCCCCTCGGCGAAGGCAAAACCACCAACACCGTCGGCGTCACCATGGGCCTCACGCACATCGGCAAGAAGGCCGCCTGCGTGATCCGCCAGGCCAGCCTCGGCCCGGTGTTCGGCATCAAGGGCGGCGCGGCCGGCGGCGGCCAGGCGCAGGTGATCCCGCCTGAGGACCTGAACATTCACCTCACCGGCGACATCCACGCCGTGCAGGCCGCCAACAACCTGGCCTGCGCGTTCCTCGACAACCACCTGTTCAACGGCAACGCCCTGGGCATCGACCCCGACACCATCAACATCCGCCGCGGCATGGACATCAATGACCGCGACCTGCGCAACATCATTACCGGCCTGCGCGACAACGGCATCCCGCGCGAAACCGGCTTCGACATCGCTGTCGCCAGCGAAGTCATGGCAATCCTCGCGCTCGCCGAAAACCTGCAGGACCTGCGCCGCCGCCTCGGCCGCATGGTGGTGGGCTTCAACCATGAGGGCAAGGCCGTCACCTGCGAGGACATCAAGGTCGCGGGCGCCATGACGGCGATCCTGCGCGACGCGATCAAGCCGAACATCCTGCAGACCATCGGCGGCAGCCTTGCCTTCGTGCACTGCGGGCCGTTCGCCAACATCGCCCACGGCAATTCCAGCGTGGTGGCGGACCGCGTGGCCCTGAAGGTGGCGGATTACGTCGTGACCGAGTCCGGCTTCGGCGCCGACATGGGCGCCGAGAAGTTCATGAACATCAAGTGCCGCCAGAGCGGCCTGGTGCCGGATGCCGTGGGCCTGGTCGCCACGGTGCGCGCGCTGAAATCCAACAGCGGCAAGTTCAAGGTGGTCGCCGGCAAGCCCCTGCCCGAGGGCCTGGTGAAGGAAGACCTCAAGGCGCTGGCCGAGGGCATGCCTAACCTGACACGCCACATCCGCAACTGCGTGGGCTTCGGCCTGCCGGTGGTGGTGGGCATCAACGTGTTCGGCACCGAAAGCCCGGCCGAGCTCGAGGCCGTGAAGCAGGCCGCCATGGCGGCGGGCGCCCACGACTGCGTGATCAGCGAGGTGTTCGCCAAGGGCGGCGAAGGCGGCGCCGCGTTCGCCAAGGCGCTGGTGAAGGCCTGCGATGAGCCCAAGAAGTTCCAGCTGACCTACGACAGCGACGCGCCGATCAAGAAGAAGGCCGAGGCAATCGCCACCAAGATTTACGGCGCGGCCGGCGTGAACTGGAGCCCCGAGGCGAGCAAGCGCATCAAGGCGTTTGAGGAAGCCGGCTTCGGCAAGCTGAGCGTGTGCATGGCCAAGACCCAATACAGCTTCAGCCACGACCCCAAGCTGCTGGGCGCGCCGGAAGGCTGGACGCTGCCGATCCGCGACGCCAGGCTGAGCGCGGGCGCGGGCTTCGTGTACCTGATCTGCGGAGACATGATGACCATGCCCGGCCTCGGCAAAACCCCCGGCGGCCAGAACATAGACATCAACGAAAAGGGCGAAATCATCGGCATGTTCTAGGCAAAAAACAGAGCCCCGCCCGAAAGTGGGGACACCCGCCCGCGGCGGGTGAAGCGACCCGGCACCAATTGCCGCAGGATCAAAACCCAAGGGCGGCCAAACGGCCGCCCCTGTTTATTCCACCCGCAAGGCATCGGGCCGATGCGGTGATAGCCCTTCAATCCTAGCCGCCGGTGAGGATGACTTTCTCGGCACCCGGCAGAGAGAACGTCACCTTCTGCTTCTTGCCGTGGATACCGTTTGCCGTGTAGCTGACCTCGTACGTTCCTGGCGGCAGTCCTCCGAGCAGACAGTTGCCGTTGTCGTTGAACGTGAAGTGCTGCGAGACATCGGACTCAACGTGCTTCAGATCCCCATGGGTGTATGGCGAACAACCGCTGCCATCAAGCAGCACGCTGTGCAGCTCGGGCACCGCAATCTCGATCGATTGCTCACCGGCCTTCAGGGTTACGTCAAGCTCCGCCAGTACCCAGCCATACGGGTATTCCGAGCGCAGGCGAAAGCGATACAACCCGGGCTGAAATGCACCAAGTTCCGCTTCTGCTGACCGGGAGGCGCGAAGTGATAGCGAGGCACTTTGCCAGCGGTCAAACTCCGGAGCCCGGGCGAAATCCAGCGCCAGCCTGTTCGAACCGGCGGGCGGATTGCTGATCGACAGTGTCACCTGGCATGCCGCCTCAAACTTCAGGTTCACCTCGGTATCGACGCCCGGTCGGAAGTCCTTTTCGACGTATCCAAGCCTTCCGATGTGCAGGCCCACAATCGCTTCCTGGGGCGGCGCTTTTGAATCACCCCAGATCGGAATCACCAGGAAGCGAGTGTTGGAATAGATCCAGACGCTGACCGAGACAATCCGGTTCTTTTCACTGTTCCGGATCGTGAATTGCACATTCTCAACCGGAACATCTTTGGGGTGTTCCACGTTTACAATCAAGCCACCATTCGTGACCGGCGCCGGCACTTCAAGCTCCAGTTCCATCGGCGAATCTCCCAGCACGATACGAGAGCTGCACAGCAGCTTGGATTCGCCCTTCACACCGATGACGTACTCCCCTTCCAATTCATCGCTCACAACAAACTTGCCCGACTCCTGATCGACTTCGATGCGTACGACTGGCGCTGACCGCGAGTCCTGCAGCAATTCCGCGTCCGTCGCGCCGGCAACCACCTTCGCCGCGTACACGCTGTAGTAGCGCGGGCGCGGTCCCTCAAACTTCACCACGCCGGTCAGGACTGCGTCTGTTCCAAGCTTCAGAACCACGGCGGGGGTGCTGTCGTTAACCTCAACCACCACGGGCTCGCTCCTGCCGCCAGATGAGCCCGCATCCGCCCGAATCTCAACCCGCCCCAGCGGCAGCCGGATCTTCGCGCTCTTGCCGACAGTGACGGAGGTGGAGTCGGTTCTTGACTCGAACGTCCAACTCACCCTGCAGCTCCTCGAGGTCGCACCCTCCACCAGCACCTCCACCTGCCGCGCCCGTGCAACCGTAAGGGTGATCTCTTCGCCGACCTTCACCGGCCGCGACATGGTGTCGGTCCGGCCCTCCAGCAGGAAGTCCTGCGAGCGCATACTGAGCTGCGCGTGCTCGCCAGGCAGGCCGACGAACTCAATGCGACCGTTGACGTCGCTGGTTTGAATGTGCGTACCCTGCTGTTCGAGCTTCCATCGCACGTAGGAGTGGCGCAACTTTGCCACCATGTACTCTTCGTCGGTGTCGAAGTCAGCACGCCGCGGATACTTCAGCTCTTCCCTGTTGCCTTCAGTGGCCAGGCTCAACTCAAGGCCCTCGACAGGCGCGCCCTGGAGGTCCGCCACCAGCACGGTGACTTTCCCATCGCCGGTTATTGGCTCAGGCAGCACGATCCCATCGATGATGACTTGTGAACCGGCCGGATTGACAGGGGCCGGTTCGGCTGTGGCCGGGGGCGCTGATGCGTTGGTCGGCTCGACGGGTGTCGAAGCCAGCGGCCCCGTGGCGCCTTCCCGCGAGCCATCCGGGTCGGCCAGAGGCGCCGCAGCAGGGCGCGAAGGTAGCGTTTCGTCTCCGCCGCGCGCCAGCCAGCCCGTCGCAACGCCTGCAACCAGCGCCAGAAGGATCATACCGAGCCAGTGTGGTGTGCGCATAAGTGCCGCTCCTGCTGTCCCGAGATTCGCATCGTAACTTTTACGGCGATGCTTTACGCGCGCATTGCAGACCGCACGACGGAGTTCCGCTATCTCAGGCGCGTGGTCGTGTTACCTTGCACTGTTACGCTGCGCTGCAGCTCATCCCGCGGCCGGCTTCGCAGCCGGTACTTCAGCGTGTGGCTGCCGGTCGGCACATGCGGCAGGATGCAGCGACCGTCCTGGCCGAACTGCAGTCGGTACTCCCTGCTGTCCTCACCAGCGGGCTGCAGCTTCAACTCGTACACCTCATCGGCCGGGGCTTCGATCACCAGCTCGAACATCTCGGGCAGTCTCAGTGTGACTTCGCGCGTCTCACCGGCTCGCAGTGTCAGCACCTGGCGTGCCAGCAGTATGCCGTAGAATTCGGGATGCTCGACCTGCAACTCCACACGGCCGGGCTGACCCTTGAATTTCTCACTCTTGTCAGCCCTTGTGAACGAGCCTGACTCTGCGTTCCCGGTGTCCAGCCACTTCAGATAGGCCTGTACGTGTCGGTTCAACGTCTCCGGGCGGCCTTCCAGCCGCACCTGCAGCTCAAAGGGCGACTCGAAGTGGAATCGCGGCGTGGACCTGCCGACCTCGCGCGTGATCGTTCCAAGCGGGTGCCAGGTCGCTCTGATCGCCGTGGCCCCCTCTGCACCCAGCAGCAGGTAGCGGCCGGACGACAGCTTCCAGACCCGGCGAACGTGGTCAGCCGACACCCCTCCGTCTTTCGCAGCCGTCAAGGCTTCAAAGTACAGCGCACCCGGCTGGCCCCTGTCTGGCGGACCTTCCACCTCGCAGACGATGCCGGCCGTCTCACCAGGCGCGCTGAATTCGACCTCGATCGTGTTGGTGCCGGCGGCCGCGTCCACCCGCCTGATCTCGGACTGGCCCTGCGTCAGCGCCACCTGGACCAGGTACGGGCCCGGCTCCAGGTCCGCGGCCTGGTATTCGTGCGGCTGCTGATAGAGCTGCTCCAGCGGCGTTGCAAGCCGGCGTCGCTCGTCGAAATGCTCTGCATCGGCTAAGCCCGCACGAACAGGCGCCAGAAGAACGCACTCATTCCATTGCGGCACGCCGCCCGTGAACTTCACCCGCACACGCACACGCGCCACCGCATTCAACCGCAAGGTCAGCGGCGCCAATTCGCCGTCATCCGGCACCGTCACTTTGACCGCTTCGCAGGTGTGGCGGCCGTCCCTGGCGTGGGCGCGGACGGTCCAGTCGCCCGGCCTGAGCCGCAGTTCGGCGATTTCACCGGGCAGCAGCTCGAGGGTGGTCGGTTCGGCGTAGTCAGCGTAGCGTGCGAACACGCGCAGCGGACCGGCGTCCGCGGGGGCCTCAACCGTGACGCGCAGGCCCCCATGGGGCCGTACGCCCCATGTCACGCTGTCACCGGGTTTCAGCGCTTCGGTAGGCCCCTGCGCCGTCAGCGCATGACCCGGGAGCGCCGCTCCCATTCTATAGGGGACATCGACCAGGCCGCTGAATACGGCTTCGCCCCGGGCGTCCGTCTCGAGCGTCTGCGAGTGCCGGCGCAGCTGCACCATGGTCTTTGCGGTGCCGAGATTGTTCTCGGCCAGGCTGCGCCAGAACTCGTCCTCCGGCGCCCAGATATCGGCCCCTCCGCTGCTGCGACCCCACGGCAGGATTGGGTACAGCTCGATGCGCACACCCGCGAGCGGCATGCCATCAGCGTTGACGGCGCGGGCGGTGATGCTGCCCGGCACGGGCTCCAGGTCGGACAGTCCCCACTGTTTCAGGGCTTCAATCAGCGGGTCGTGGTCGGGCGCGACAGGTGTTGCGGGTACGGATGGCTCGGCCGGGTCGGCGCTCGCCGGCAGAGGGGCAGTCATTCGTGACATCTCTGCGTCCGGCTGCTCATGCGTCTCCACCGTGGGACGCACGGATTCCCGCACTGGAACCATGCTGTAGCCCAGGCCCACCCCAACTCCCAACACCAGCAGCAGAGAAACCAACCAATGGGGTGTGCGCATGGTTACTCCGGTGTTGCCAGCCGTGAGACTGTTGTTGTAACTTCCGGCCTCGGGATCCGTTGGAGAATGTCGTGACGCGCGCTACTGCACAGTCGAAAGGTGAAGCAGCCTACCGCTACGCGGACGCGCAACTGGGTGTTCCGGCGCCTCGCGTGCGCAAGGGCTGGCGTGAATGGCCGGTGATACGCTGGGTGCTGAACGGCCGCACGCTCACGCTTTGGACCTATTCGCGGTTGTGCCTGCTGCTGGGTTTGATCTCGCTGGTGGCCGGCTTTCTGCTTGGCACACTCGGCGCGGTTTTCTTTGCGGTTGTCTTCGAGGAAGGCGGGGCCGGTTTTTCGGTCAGCGCTATCATCTCGGCCTTTACGTTCAGCACGCCCGGCGCGCTCTTCATTGTAGGCTCCGGCCTGCTGGCTTACCTCGCCGCTCGCAACGATCGTGAGGCCGGGTCCGAGGTGGTGGAAGCCGCTCTCGAAGCACCGCTCAGACCGGTGGCCGGCATCGTGCCGAAGATGGACCTGGGCGAGTACGAAGAACACAAGAGCGACGATCCCGCCCGCTAGTACGGTGTCTGGCGAGTTCTCCGCCAGTTGCACTCTGTCCATACTCGTTTCCAACAGCAAACAGGCCACGAAAACACGAAAGCACAAAACAATTGCACACGAAAACTGCACGCAGCTTTTGTGGCAGTACCTTTTGTGTTTTTGTGCTTTCGTGGCCCATTGACGCAAAGAGTGCGAAGGTCGCACAGAACTGCGGGGCGGCGCCAGGATACTCCGTGTTCTCTGCACCCTCTCGCTTTCGCCAAGGCCTCAGCGCGCAGGCGGCGCGATGCAGCGGTTGCAGTGCTTAGCGGTCCTTGGCGGCTCTTCGCGGTTACCGCGTCGTACGACACTTTCAACTGTCGCAAGACTCAGTTAACGGCGTACCAGGTGCAATGCGTAAGGGCTCAGACACTTTCCGGTCTGCAGACCGAATCTCCTCAAAACGTACTGACACACCGGCGAATCCGGTTTCTGTGGATGCGCGCGCGCCTGGGCCGCATTTGGCCCCTGTACCCTTACAGGAGAATGCCATGTCCGTCGCGAAGGTAATGGAAATCAGCTCGCGCTCGCCCGAAAGCTTTGAACAGGCCATCCGCACCGGCCTGGAACGCGCCGCCAAAACCGTGCAAGGCATCAAGGGCGCCTGGGTCAAAGAACAGAAGGTGGAGTTCGACGGCAAGGGCATCACCAACTACGTGGTGCACATGAAAGTCACCTTCGAGCTGCGCGAGTAGCTCAGCGTGCAGCAAGTGTTCGCCGGTTGCGGACTGGCAACCAATGCAACCGCTAAGCGCCGCTAAGGACCGCGAAGTAACCGGTCTCCGCGGCTCTTCGCGGCTGCAAACTCGATTCCAACTGCAATCAGGCCACGAAAACACCAAAGCACAAAACAACTGCACAGGAAAACTGCAGTCAGCTGTCTTGTGGCAGTACCTTTTGTGTTTTCGTGTTTTTGTGGCCCGTTGAAGCGAAGATCGCGAAGGTCGCAACGAACTGGTGAGCGGTGCCAGGAACCCCGTGTTCTCTACGCTCTCTCGCGTTCGCCAACCGACTTCGCCGAGGCTTCGTCGGCCAGGCGGCTTGGGCGCACAGGCTGCGCAACACAGCAGTTGCAGCGCTTCGCGGTCCTTGGCGGCTCTTCGCGGTTACGGCGTCGTTCGAACCTGCATCTGTCGCAAGGCATAGTTAACGTCGTACTTGCCGCCTCTTCCGCTGCGCCGCCTGTTTGTCAAACTCCCGCCCGACGGGAGGGACGACATGGATTGGCAACGCATCTGGCCGCCGCTGCTGGGCGGATTGATGATCGGCGCGGCCTCGGCCTCGCTGCTGGCGCTGACGGCCAAGACCGCCGGCATCAGCGGGATCCTGGAAGGCATCCTGACACGCGAGAAAGGCGAGCTGGGCTGGAAGGCCGCCTTCGTGCTGGGCCTGCTGGCGGGCGGCGTCGGGCTCGCGTTCCTGCTGCCCGACAACCTGGCGCGCGAAGCCCTGCGCCCCCTGCCGCTGATGATCGTGGCCGGCCTGCTGGTCGGCTTCGGAACGCGCCTGGGCGGCGGCTGCACCAGCGGCCACGGCGTGTGCGGCATCGGCCGGCTCAGCCTGCGTTCGATTATCGGCACCGTCACCTTCATCGCAGCCGGTGCGATCACGGTTGTGGTCGCGCGCTTCGTGGAGGGCTCGTGATGCGCAAAGCCGTTGTAGCCTTCTTCTGCGGGCTGCTGTTTGCGGCCGGGCTGGGCGTGTCGGGCATGACGCTGCCCGAGCGCGTGGTGGGCTTCCTGGACTTCTTCGGCGGCTGGGATTACTCGCTGATGTTCGTGATGGGCGGCGCGATCGCGGTGTATCTGCCGGTGTGGTACGCCATGAAGTGCCGCAAGTCGGCGCTGGCGGGCAACCTGCCGTGCAGCGCGCGCAAGGACACGGACGGTCGCCTGTTCCTGGGCGCCAGCATCTTCGGCATCGGCTGGGGGCTGGCGGGCGTGTGCCCCGGCCCCGGCATCGTGCTGCTGGGCAGGCCCAGCGTCGAAAGCGCGGCGTTCGTGGCCGCCATGCTGGCGGGCATGCTGCTGCATCAGGCATTGCCGCGCAAACGCATCGCGGCCGTAGCGGGTTGAGGCAACGCGTACGCCGCCCCGCTAAACTCATGGCATGGACGCGGAGAGCGCCTACCTGTTCCGCCACGCGCTGGTGCGCGAGGCCGCTTATCAGTTGCAGCCGCCGGGCGACCGCGCGCAATTGCACGCATTCACAGTGCGCATCCTGCAGGACGACGCGAGAGTCGCGCCGCTGGACCTCGCCGACCACGCGGCTTTCGCCGCGCTGGAGCCGCAATCCGTCATCCCTCACGCACAGCTGGCCGACATCGAACTGCGGGCGCTGCAACGGGGCGTGGAGTTGGCCCGCACCCGCTTCGAGCCCGAGGTCGAGCTCGCCTGCCTGCGCCGCCTGGCCACGCATTCGAGTGTCAGCGGCGATGAACGCAGCGAGTACCGGCTGCAGCAGGTCAGTCCGCTGCTGACACTGGGCCGGCTGGCGGATTGCATCGCCGTCTGCACCGAAGTCGCCGGCGCATCGAACGGCAAGCTCAGGTTCCGCGCTCTGAACCGCCTGGGTGAGATGCAGCGCAACGGCGGAAACATGAAGGAAGCCGAAGAGGCCCTGGGCCAATCCGAAGCGGTCGCGCCGCCCGACGCCGAATCGCAGGCGACCATGCTCTTGAGCCGCGCGCGCCTGCAACTGCAACGCAATGAACTTGCACCCGCGGCCGAGAACCTGCAGAAGGCCGAAGCCCTGGCACGCGCCGAGGGCGCATGGGCGCTCGTTGCCAACACGCTGAGCGCGCTGGCGATCCTGTACCGCACGAAAGAAGAGTACTCGACCGCGCTGGCATGCCTGGACCGGCTCGAGCAACTGCCGATTGAAGACGGAGCTGCCTCTCGAAACACCAGCAACGCAAGAGGAAACGTGTTGTGGCGCCAGGGGCGAAACCGTGAAGCTGAAACACAGTATCGCGAGGCCGTAAGGCTCGCGCGTGAGAAGGGCGACGTACCCAGCCAGGCGATCGCGCTGGGCAACCTGGGAAACATTCACATGGATCGCGAGGAGTCCTCGGACGCCGAAGAGTGTTACACGGCCGCCATCGCCATGTGCCGGGAAATCGGCCTGCAGTCGCACGCCGCCCTGTACACCATGGCACTGGGCGGCGTGCACCGAAAGCGCGGCGCGCACGTCGAAGCCTTGGCGGCATATGACCAGGCCGAATCGTTCATGACCGCAGTGGGACACCTGGCGGAGGCCTCCAGCGTCGTCGCGAACAGGGGTTTGGTGCTGCAGGATATGGGGCGAAACACGGAGGCGCTGTCCGAGTTCCAGCGCGCGGAGCAGCTCGCGCGCCGGGCCCATGCACCCCTGCAGGTCGCCTCACACATCTCGCGCCAGGCGGACCTGTACGGCGCCGAGGGTCGTCTCGCGCAAGCCGTTGAGTTGTACCGGCACAGCCTTCAGACCCGCCGCGGACACGGGGCCGAGATCAACCGCCTGGATGCGCAAATCCAGGTCGCACTGGCGGAGGCCCTGCACGAACTGGGCCGCAGGCAGGAAGCGCGCGATGCCGTAAAGCTCGCGCGCCGGTATGCCGACCAGTGCAACCTGCAAGCCCAGGCCACCCGCGCCACCGTGCAGCGTTCAATGACAACCCTGCAACACCTCGAAGCGGAACTGCTGCACTGATCGTCTGCTGCATACCGGGCAGGATGGGGACAGGTACCCAGGGTACCTGTCCCCGACTGCTCTACATCGGCGCCGGGGTCATCAGGGCCACGACCGCCCCTGTGGGGTCCATGATCTGCGTGAAACGTCCGACGTTGGGGATGTCCATCACCGGCACCAGCAGCTGCGCGCCCAGTTGCTGGGCGGTTTCGGCGGCTTTGTCTACGTTCGGCACGTGGATGTAGCCGACCCAGCAGGAGGGCGCCTCTGCGGGCACTTCGGCCGGCATCGGCATGCCGCCGCCGGCATTGGCGCCTCGCACCTGGAACAGCGTGTACTCGCCGCCGGGCATGGGCATTTTTACGCCGTTCCAGCCCAGCAGCTCGCTGTAGAACTTCTCGGCCTTGGCGAAGTCGCGGCTCATGAGCTCAACCCACAGGAAGCTGCCGGCGTCGGCGCAGGGCGGCTCGGCGGCGCGCTTTTCCGGCTGCATCAGGTACAGGTGCGCGCCGGCGGGGTCCTGGGCCGGGAAGAAGCGCCCGATTCCCGGGGCGTCGATGATGTCGTGCAGCGCTTTGCCGCCCAGCTCACGCACGCGCTGGTGCGCGGAATCGACGTCTTCCACGTCGATGTAATAGGCCCAGTGCGAGGGCAGTTCGCCCCATTCGGGGCCGTCCATCTGGGCCATGCCGCCGACCTTTTTGTCGCCGACCTTCAGCAGCGTGTAGATGCCGCCCGGGCCCATGTCCACTTCTTCGTAACTCCAGCCGACCACATTGGCGTAGAAGTCCCTGGCCTTCTTGAGGTCGCGGGTCCAGCACTCCCACCACATGAAACTGCCGGGCCCGAAGGCGGGTTTGGGTTGCTCGCTCATTTTCTCTCCTTTGGTCTGGTCCGGGTTGCTTATACAACTTATCCGCCCCGGCCGAAGCGGAACACGGAATCTTTAACATTGCCTGCGACATGGGCGGCCGACAGCGGCCGCGGGCGCCTGATGGCAGCGGAAAGAAGCAGGGGATCGGTCCCCGCTGCTCAGCGTCCAGCCGTGCCTGCGTCCGCATCGCTGGAGCGGCGCGCCTGCGCCACCCAGCCGAAGTCCTGGTGCTCGATCACGATTTCGCTGAAGCCCGCCGCGCGCAGCTCGGCCTCCATCTGCTCCGGCGTGTAGCAGCGCAGCCGCAGCACCTCGTCTTCCGTGCGCAGCAGGCGGCCTGATTGCCGCAGCTCGTAGCGGTTCTCGTAGCTGTCGATCTGCGTGGCCGGATCATAGTGCTGGCGCGATACCAGGCGGATCTGCGTGCCTCCCTGGCTGACCACGCGCGTGGTTTGCCCGGGCCAGTCGCCCGCGCCGTAGGGCGGCTCGAACTCAAGCAGCAGGACGCCCCCAGGCTTCAGCGCGCCGTGCAGCCGCTTCAGCCCTTCGCGCGCCTCGGCCGGGTCATGCAGCAGGCAGAACGAGCCGGCCGGGATGAACGCCGCGTCGTAGTCCGCGGGCTCGAGCTCAGCCAGCGTGGCTTGCCAGATACGTGTTTCGAGCCCGGCCGCGGCCAGTTTTTCGCGGCAGCGCGCCAGCATGGCGGGCGAGGGGTCACAGCCCTCCACGTTGAAGCCGCGCTGCAGCAGCGGAACCAGGAAACGCCCGGAGCCGCACATGGGCTCAAGGATCAGGCCGCTGGGCAACGCGCCGGCGAACCAGGCGAACGAAAGCTCCGGCGCCGTGGGCTTATCCAGGTCATAGAACCACGCGCAGAGCTCACCGTAGCTGTCCATGAGCCCAGTAAAGCAGCCGGACGCGCCGCGGCCATGGCGCGGCATCTAAATCACAGCCCCGTCCGCCGCGCTGTGACCCTCTTCACTTGCGACGCCCCGCAAACACGCTTCCGGGGCGGATTCCGCCGCCCCCCGGTTGACGCCGCGCGCCCGCTGCAACAGGCTGCGTGCTTGGCAAAGAAACGCAAACGCAAGAGCTTCGGCGCGAAGCTGATCAGCTGGACGCCCTCTCGAGTCATCGTAAGCCTGCTGCTGAACGCGGTCGTCTTCGGCCTGACCGTGCCCGGCCCGCGCTGGGCCTACTGGTGGGCGCGCCGCGCCGCCACGCTGACCTGGTACATCATGCCGCGCCTGCGCCGCACCGCCCTGCGCAACCTGGACCTGTGCCTGCCCGAGAAACCCGACGCCGAGCGCATGCGCATAGCCAGGGCCAGCTTCCGCCACTTCTACTACACGTTCTGCGACTACATGCTCGCGCCGCGCTGCTTCGGCAATGGCCGCGGCGAGAAGTACATGAAGGGCAGCCCGGCCGACAGCGAGTACATCCGCTGGGTGGGCGAGGGCAAGGCGGCGTTCATCCTGGCGGCGCACTTCGGGAACTGGGAGGTGGGCACCTGGAACGTGAACCGCTTCGGTTTCGCGCCGCTGATGGTGCTGGCCAAGCCGGTGAAGCCGCCGGCCCTGAACCGGCACATCCTGCGGGCGCGCGAGATTTTCGGCAACGAGGTGCACGAGCACACGGGCGGCGCGCGCGCCTTCGCCCGCGCCCTGAAAGAGAACCGCACGGTGGGTATCCTGGTTGACCAGAACGGCGGCGACTGGGCCCCCGTGGAGACCTTCTTCGGCGTGCCCTGCACCTGGCAGGCCGATTTCGCGCGCCTGGCCCTGCGCGGCGGGGGCCGGATCGCGCTGGCGGCCATGCGCCGCACGGGCGACCGCTTCGGCTTCGAGTACCTGCCCTCGAAGATCCTGAGTTACGGCCGTGACGCCGACCCGATGCAGATCGTGCGCGACTACCGGGATTACCTGGAGTCGGTGATCCGGGAGAACCCGGAGCAGTACTTCTGGATGCACCGCCGGCTGAAGGCCCGCAAGCAGGGCTGGGGCGACGCCTACGCCGACCCGCACACGCGCTGGCAGGCCGCGCAGCGTGACGCGCTGCTGGCCACACGCCAGGCCCAGCCCGAGCAACCCAGACAGGAAGCACTGGCAGGGGCATAGCGCCAACAGAAGCCCCAACCAGCAGGGCAGGCCCCCAACCCGCACCTGTCCGCCAACTTGTCCGCCGTAGCTTCAGCGAAGGCGGAAGCTTTAGCGACGGCGGAAGGGCCAAAATCAAAGCCCAACCCGCACGCGCCCCAAATCAAAGCCCAGCCCGCACCTGTCCGACGTAGCCTTGGCGAAGTCGGAAGGGCTGGGAATCAGCACGGTGCAGCTCGAACACCCAAAAGCAGCCATCAAAGCGAACAACCCCGTGGGGCAGGCTTCCAGCCTGCCAAGGGCGGACAAGCTGTCCGCCCCACGCCGGCCGGAGGCCGGCGCAACTCATTCGCCAGAGGCGAATGCCACTCGCCGCGGCCTATCCGCCGGACGCTCGCCGTTTCCACGCCTTGCGGCGCTGGTATCGCTTGAGGCGCCATTCGTCGCGGTACCAGTCGTGGGCACCGCACGGCAACCAGTCCAGGTACTCGGCCTCGCTGGGGTAGCTCCAGAACGACCATTCGTCATACCCCGGGCCGAACCAGTCGCGAGGCGGCTCGGCCGGCCGTGCTTCGGACCGATCCGGGTCGCGCACGCATACGGACACGCCTGACTCATCCACCATGCAACAGCGGCCAAGGTTGGGTGTGTCTGGGTTCTCGAGTCGCTGAGCCCCGGTGTAATCGATCCAGTGTTCACAAAGGCCGGCAGGACAAGCCCCGGCCCGCATACGTGCGCAACGGGCTTGCATGCGCAAGGCAGCGCGACGATTTACAGGTTTCACCAGGTCCGAAGGCAACAGCCTTCGCGGTTGGTTGGAATAAGCAGTGTACTGCCCGATATGAGGCAGGCAAACGCATGTTCACCGCCACAACATGCGGTGCGTCAGTTTTTAAAACATGGTGTGTCAGAAAAATGAAATGTGATCTTAATCTTAAGACTTGCTTGCGTAAATCTGGTATGTTGGTATGTTCCAGATACCAAAGGGAGTGGCCGGGATTCGAGGTCCCGGCCACTCGCTAAGGACACCGTGAGTTGTGCACGGCGCCCGAAGAATTGGAGCACCATCGTAGCGCTCCAAGCATCTGCGCGCAACTCCCGAAAGTGTGTCCGTCTCGCTAGCGCTGGTCGTCACACGTCCAGCGGGGAGAGGAGAGCGTGGCCTCACGGCCCAGGATGGGGCCGTTGCGTTGCAGATACTTGGGTAGGTTTTGGACGTGAAGAGGCAGCGCCAAACCGGCTCAACTACCAGCGTGGGAGACAATCAATGTCTATGCCCCTTGGTTCCACCGCCCGCACGGGCGAAGCCTGCCCCGAAAGCGGGGTTTGGAAAGTGATTGGCTCGCCGTCAACAACGGCACCAATCGCGAAGGGAAACCGCATGCCGCCTTACAACAACAAGGCGGTAACGTGGCAGCTCATCCAGTACGCGTAGCAAGTACTCGGGGGCGGCATGTCCGCCCCCGAGCTTCATATCCATGGGAGGACGTAGATGTCGTTCTGGAACATCATGCTGGCAGGTTTAGCTGGGGGAAGCTTGCCGCTTATTGGAGTATTAGTCTCGCTTCGTCATGCGCGCGCGCTTCATGTCTCTGCTCGTATGCTCGAAGACCGCCACAGCAGCATTCGCCGAATGTTAGAAGCCGAAAAGCACTTCTTCTTCTCCATCTTATCCTTGCTTACCTCGTACCCGCTTCGTTCAGGGGGCCTAAAGGTTGCTGAAGTGTACGATGAATTCTTCCGTGAGTACTACAAGTTGATCGACGCGCTGGCTGCGGGTTCCGTCTACGCGGCGCATCGCGAAAACCCTGAGGTACCACTCTTCGACTTTTCAGCCTTCTCAGATTGTATTCGGAAATGGATAACTGACCTAATCGGAGGAATCCCAACTTCAGACAAGGATACACCACTTCCACCCGAACGAATCGCGAGTGCCGTTGAGGTCATGCCAAAGATGACAGCATTCTTCGATCAACTTCGCAATTGGGCACAAGCTGAGCTGAGCCCTGAAGGTCTTGCTCTGCTATCTCGAGAGGCGCTTCGGCCTAGCATTTGGAGTCGTTGTCGGCGTTTTCTAGTTGGGCGGCACAAGACTTCCAGCAGTCGCAACGCGCGCGCGTCACAGGCGGCATCCGAAAACGAAAGCGGCCCCACCCAACCTGTTACATAAGGGATGCGCTATTGATTGGGGTCACATCGGCAAGAGATTCGCGGTATCGAGTCCAATACTGACCTTGAACGACACAGCCATGTCGTAGCTGTTGAGAAGGATCAACCTTCGGCACGTACATTTCCATAAATAGTCTGGCGCAAGTCACCGGTATGACCGGCACGAAGAGGATGTGCAACAAGTACCCGCGACGCTCTCACCTATCTCCCTACGGAATAACAACCTGTTTGAGTTTCTCCAGAAATATTTTCGCGCTCTCGTAGTAGGCGCTTACAGTACCGAAGCTTAACCCGCCTTCTCGTCCATGTGCAATCAAGTGCCGCCGAGCGACCACACTGTCGATGTGATCTCTAACTTGCTCGGAAACACTCCTTTCGAGCGCTTCCGTCCACTTGGAACCAAACTTATCCAGGAAGCTCAATATCTTTCCGTACTTAGGATTCTGGAAGTCGTCCGCTTGGCCAGCAACAAAGTTTGCAATCTCGCTCGAACAACGTCCGTCGGAGTACTCGACAATGATCGTCCGTACCCCCTCCTCAAGTAGACCAGCAGTCAGCACGCAAAGGTATCGAGCATAATGCGCCTTTGTCTCGTCGTCTGCAACCGCTTTGCCGAGGACAAAAGCACGATCAACGCGAGCGATGGCAGTATGAAGGGCGAGTGGCATAAGGTACCTACAGCTTTTCGAATGCTTCTCTGGCCAAACGAAGGCGTGTTTTCACCTTTTCTTCCTGAGACGTGCCAGTCGATACGGCTTCCATGTAATCCTTATTCTTCAATAAGGTGTCATAGGCCTTTGAAACTTCCTTTGGAGTCAGCTTCCCTCCGGCTATGAGCCTGGTGGCAATCCCGGCCATAACGGAATCCAATACGGCTGCATTGAGCGCTCGAACAGGACGGAAGGCCTTCGCCCCAATCGCTTGGTCGATAGTTGCGATTGCCGCCTGAAACACCTTGGCGTACTCTCTAGCTTCGGTGCCATTTATGTCGCGATGGCGCCCCATGAATTTGTTCAGGAACTCCTTCATTGGGCTCTCATACTTGTCAGCCTCAAAATAAAAAGCCAAAAAGCGGAGGATCAGCTCCTGGTCTCGCATGTTGCGATTCAGCTTGCCAAACACATTCCTCCAGTGCGCATCGGAGTTCAACTCGCGGAGCAAGTCATTGAAACTACCATGGTAAATGCAAGCGCGTATCTCCTGGGGCAATAGCTGAGTACCGCCAGTGTTTAGCCGTTCGAAGATGTGGTAGATGCTACTGTCATCTTCTGAAGGCGCATCCTGCTTTACAACGGTAGCGTGCAGAATTGAATCGTTGAGACGTCGCCTATCCTCATCACCGAGCGACTCAATGCTTTGGCCAATCAGTTGCTTTTGAACGCCGGCCAACTTGAACTTCTTCTCAGTCGGTTCAAACACTCCCGTGTAGAAATACAGAAGGGTCATCAGCCGCTGCTGTCCGTCAATCACCAAGAGCTTCTGACTTGCAGTTTCCTTTGAAAGGAAAATTCCCGGAACAGGTAATCCGAGAAGTAGTGTTTCAATGAATCTAGATGCCTGCCGGTATGTCCAAACATAACCTCGCTGAAACTGAGGTACTATGATGTCTTTGTTTTTGAGCCGACGTACTATTCCGTCGACGTCGTAATCAGCACCGTAACTCGTAATTGTGTATTTGTACGGAATGACTTCGTCGGAGTCATCACCGAGGCTATCTTCGATTTCAGTGTCGTCTGGGTCGACAAAGAGCTGTGTAGTCATATGGAAAGCCTCACGTGTAGCATCGTTACCACTTCACTAACGCTTCCACCGCGGCGATGACTTGGTCCTTCTGCGGCAGCACCCCGTTCTCCAGGGGCTTGGCGTAGGGGCAGAAGCTGTCCTTGGCGGCCACCCTTCTTACGGGCGCGTCGAGGCTTTCGAAGGCTTCTTCCATGATCCTGGCGCTGATCTCGGCGCCGAAGCCCATGGTTATGGTGTCCTCGTGGACTACCAGGGCTCGGTTGGTTTTCTGGATGCTCTTGAACACCATCTCCTGGTCCCAGGGCAGAATCGTGCGCAGGTCGATCACCTCCACGCTGATCCCCTTGTCCTCAAGGCTGCGCGCGGCGTCTTCGCTGATCATTACCGTGTTGCCCCAGGTCACCAGCGTCACGTCTGAGCCTTCCCGAACAATCCGGCCTCGGCCGAACGGCAATACATAATCCTTGTCCGGCTCCGGGCTCTTGCAGCGCTCCTGCCGGTACAGGTTCTTGCACTCCATGAACAGCACCGGGTCATGGCCGCGGATGGCCGCCTTCAGCAGGCCCTTGGCGTCGGCCGCGTTGCTGGGCATGGCGATGCGCAGGCCGGGGCGGGTGGCGAAGATGCCGTCGATGCACTGGCTGTGGTACATGGCGCCCTGGATGTAGCCGCCCACGGGCACGCGGATCACCATGGGCGAGGCCCAGTTGCCGCCCGACCTGAAACGGGTCGTCGCGACCTCGTTGATCACCTGCATCATGGCCGGGAAGATGTAGTCGCCGAACTGGATCTCGCAGACCGCCTTGCGGCCTTCCTGGTAGCTATAGCCCAGGCTGGTGCCGATGATGGTGGCCTCGGCCAGCGGGCTGTTGAACACGCGGTCGGCGCCGAACTTGGTGCTGAGCCCCTTGGTGGCGCCGAACACACCGCCCTTGCCGTCCTGCACGTCCTGGCCCCAGCACACGAGGTGCGGGTCGCGCTCGAACTCCTCGTGCAGGGCGTGGTTGATGGCCTCGATCAGGGGGATTCTGTCGCCCGACAGGATTGTCGGGCCCACCTCTTCCCCACTCCCATCCAGCAGCGGGTTTTCGCCCTCGTAGAAGACGTGTTTGGCCGCGTCCTTGGGGTCCGGGTGCGGCTTGGCGTCGGCGCGGTCGGCCGCTTCGTCGATCTCGTTCTTGACCTGGGCCTCGAGGGCGGTGATTTCGTCCTCCTCGGCGAGGCCGTTGTCGATGATCCACTCGCGCAGCTTCTTGTTGGGGTCCTTGGCGGATTCCTCGGCGATCTGGGCGTCGGTCATGTACAGCTTGCGGTTGTCGCTGCTGGAATGGCCCCACAGGCGCACGACCTTGCTGATGACGATTGCCGGCCCTTTGCCCTTGCGGCACCAGTCGTGGGCTTTCTTGAAGGCCTCATAGCTCTTGAGCAGGTCAAGGCCGTCGCAGGGGAAGATGCCGAGGTTGGCGTAGCCCTTGACCCACTGGTCGATGGGCTGGGCGCGCTCCTGGCTGGCGGGCGTGGAAATGCCGTAGCCGTTGTCCTCGACGTGGAACAGCACGGGGGACTTGTGGATGGTGGCCCAGTTCAGCGCCTCGTGGAACTCGCCCTGGGCGATGCCGGCGTCGCCGCCGCTCACGTAGGTGACTTCGTCGGTGCCGTCGTGCTTGCTGCCCCAGGCGCGGCCGGCGGCCTGCAGCCACTGGGTGCCGACGCAGCTACTCTTGCTGATGATGCGCAGGCCCTTGTGCCCGAAGTGGCTGGGCATCTGGCGGCTGTTGGATGCTGGGTCGCCTTCGCGGGCCATGAAGCCGGTGAAGATTTCCTCGGTGGTGACGCCGAGGCCGAGCACGAAGGTGAGGTCGCGGTAGTGGCAGAGGGACCAGTCATGGTTGGGGCGCATGACCATGCTTGCGGCGGCCAGCGCGGCCTCGTGGCCGGGGCCGGAAATCTGGAAGGTTCCGCCCTTGGACTGGCGCAGGATGATGGCGCATTTGTCCTCGGTCATGCGCGAGGTGATCATGAGCTTGTAGGCGTTCAGGATCTGCTCGTTGGAGAGGCCTTTGGTGTCTACGGCGGCTTTCGGCATGGCTGTTTCCTCTGGGCAACAAACGCGGGCCTTGGGGGCCCGCTGTGCATGAACGGTGTATCGCCCCGATTGTGGCGGCTGGCTGGGGCGGAATCAAGTTGGCCGCGATGCTACTTTCTGACGCAGGGTCTGTGACCCTTTTGTGCCTGACGCCTCGTCGAATTGCAGGCAAGATGCCCGCATCACGGAGACGTTATGGACTTCAACGAACTGATCAACGGCGGCTGGGCTCGCCACGAGAAAGATACCGCGGCCCTGGCCGCGGACCTTGAGGCAAACGTGGCCCTGGCCCAGACGCCGCAGCAGGTGGGCGCTTTCATGCAGCTCGCCAACCATGCCATCGGACAGCACCTGGGCGACTGGCCGCGCGCCGCGGCGCTGGCCGAAAAGCTGATGCACGGCCGCGAAGACTCCCACGAGCTGGCGATGCCCTACAGCAGCCTGGCCGTGGCGCAATACATGGCGGGCAGGACGGCCGAGGGGCTGGCCAGCGAGGCGCACGGGGTGCGGCTCACGAACATGGAGAAGGTCAGCATCGTGGTGCGCACCCGCGCGCTGGTGGCCTCGGCGCTGGTGGCGGCGCGGCGCATTGAAGAGGGCGCCCGGCTGTTCACCGCGGCGCTGGAGCTCGCGCGCGCCCAGGACGAAAAGCTGGCCTGTGACCAGGCGCTGGCGGTGACCGGCAACAACCTCGCCACCGAGTTGCTGAACCAGCCGCAGCGCACGCCGGCCGAAGCCGAGTTGATGCTGCAGGCCGCCGAGGCCAGCCGCGAATTCTGGCTGAAGTGCGGGACGTGGGAGAATGAGGAGCGCGGCGATTACCTGCTGGCGCTGGTGAACAACAAGCTGGGCAGGCCGGAACAGGCGCTTGAGCACGCGGCCAAGGCGCTGGAGGTGATCGCGAAGAACGGCGAAGAGGTGGTGGACGAGGCCTTCATCAACCTGGCGATGGCGGATGCCTTCCGGCTGCTGTCCGATCGCGGCCACTACGACAAGAGCATGGCCCGCGCCGAAGAGCTGGCGGCCGACTTCAACGACGACGGTCTGCAAAGCTGGTTCAAGGAAGAACGCGCCAAGGTGGAGTGGAAGTAGGGGCGCGGTAGACCGATTTACCTTCACAACTGGCGGATTTTCCGGAATTGGATTTGACGGCCGGTGTTCCGTGTCGTATTTAACCTGTAGGTTACATAACCGAATGGTTTAATACGATGCTGGAAGAACAGCTTGATTCGGTGTTCGCAGCGCTGGCGGACCCCACCCGGCGCGCGATCCTTTCGCGCCTGGCGCGCGGCGAGAAGTCGGTCTCGGAACTGGCCGAGCCTTTCGATATGTCGATGCCCGCCATCAGCAAGCACCTCAAGGTGCTGGAGCGCGCCGGCCTGATCGAGCGCGGTCGCGAGGCCCAGTGGCGCCCCTGCCGGCTCAACGCCAGGCCGTTGAAGAAGGCCGCCGGCTGGATCGAGCACTACCGCAAGTTCTGGGAAGAAAGCTTTGACCGCCTCGACGCCTACCTGCAGGAGCTGCAGAAACCGGCGCGCGGAAAGGGCCGCAAATGACCACCATCGACGACTACCTGGCGGGGCTCGAGCCCGCCGCGCGCAACAGCCTGGGCAAGCTGCGCGACGCCATCCGCAAGGCCGCGCCTCACGCGACCGAAGGCAAGAGCTACGGCCTGCCCGCCTTCATCCAGGACGGGCCGCTGGTGGCGTTCGCCGCGCATCGCGGGCACTGCGCCTTCTATCCGCTGAGCCCGGCGGTGATCGAGGCGCACAAGGCCGAGTTGGAAGGCTACGAATTGTCCAAGGGCACCATCCGCTTCGCGCCCGGCGAAGCGCTTCCGGCCGCGCTGGTGAAGAAGCTGGTGAAGGCCCGCCTTGCGGAAAAGGCCGGCAAGGCGCGCCCGCGAACACCCCGAAAGAAGAGAGGCTAAGCATGCCGAAGCAGCCATTGAGCGAGCTGGTCATCAGCCGCACGTTCGACGCGCCTGTCAGCATGGTCTGGGACGCCTGGACGCGGCCGGAGCACTTCACGAAATGGTGGGGGCCCAAGCCCTACACCGCGCCCACGGTGAAGATGGACGTTCGCACCGGGGGCACGTTCCTCTGGAGCATGATGTCGCCCGAAGGCCGCGAGCACTTCAACGCAGGCACCTTCCGCGAAGTGACGCCGCGCCGCCGCCTGGTGTGCGACATCTTCTTCTCGGATGCCAAGGGCAACCACATGAGCCCGGCCGAGCACGGCCTGCCCGGCGACTGGGACGGCCGCCAGACCATCCACGTCACGTTCGAGGAGCTTGGCGAGCGCACGCGCATCACGATCCGGCAGAGCGGCTTTCCGGCCGGCGAAATCCAGGGCATGGCCCGCGCCGGCTGGAGCACGTCGCTGGACAAGCTGCACGAGTCGCTGGTGGAAGGGCGCGCGATCGTGCTGGGCCGGGTGTTCGACGCGCCGCGCAAGCTGGTGTGGGAGGCCTGGACCAGGCCGGAACACACGGCCAAGTGGTGGGGGCCCAAGGGCTTCAGCACCAAGACCATCGAGATGGACTTCCGCGAGGGTGGCCTGTGGCGGCACACCATGGTCGGCCCGGACGGCACGGAGTACCCCAACTACACGGAGTTCCTGGAAATCGTGGAGCCCGAGCGCCTGGTGTACCGCAACGGCACCGGCCCAGGCGACCCGGAGTGGTTCCGCGCCACAGTCACGTTCATGGAGTTCGCGGGCCAGACCCACGTGAACATGATCAGCGTGTTCCCCAGCAAGGAAGCCCGCAACGAAGTGGCCGAAAAGTACGGCGCCATCGAAGGCGGCGTCCAGCACCTCGCCAACCTGGCGGAGTACCTGAAGAAGCTGTAGGCGAAAAACAAGAGCCGCAAGCGCCAGCGCGCGGTTTGAGGCGCGCGGGTCGCCGGGAACCGAAAAGGGACAGGCACCCAAGGTGCCTGTCCCTTGCGCCTGCTCAACTCAACAAGGCCGTTTTGAAGACCCTGTTCAAAGAAGCCATCGCCTACAACAAGTCCCGCAATGTCCCAGAAAGCAAAGGCGCGAGGGCGCAGGCGTTACGTAGGTAGCGGGCCGCCGTAGGATTCGGGCAACCCGTCGATGACGTCCAAGGTCTCCATACTTACGCGGATGACCTGACCTACGAGCCGCACGATGTACTCCGGATCGTCCGGCCGGTTGGGGTCGCTGCGGATGCCTGATTTCTTGTCTTCCTTCACCTGGTACTGGTCGATCACCCATTCCAGCGCGCTGCGGTTGCCGAGGCGGTAGTCGAAAACGCGCTCGGGTATGCCCTGCAGCGTCAGGTGCTTGTTTACCTTCAGTGACTTGCGGTCCTTTGACAGGCGCATCTTGTCGGCAACCACGTACAGGTCGCGGCCTTTGGCGCCTTCGGCCACCAGCTCGGTGAGGGGCCAGGGTTCAAGCTGCTCGTAGTCGAGGTGAAGCTTGCAGAGCTTTTCGCCGGCTTCGACAAACTTTCGGAACGCGGCCGTCCCGGCCGCACGCTTTTTGGCGGACGAGACGTCCGCGATCCCCGCGAACGGGATGCGGGGGAGTTCGCGCTTCAGGCAGTCCTTGAACTTGTCGCGGTAGCCGGGGTGGTGAAGCATGCCGTAGACGTAGTGGAAGATGTCCCACTTGGAGATTGTCTTGTCGCCGTAGGCCTCACGAAAGGTCTTGAGCGCCCAATCCGTAACATTCTCCCGCCGGTTCGAACCGTTCTCCTCATACACGTAGAACGGGAAGCACTGAGTCTGGGCGCCTCCTCCAACCAAGTGCAGATCAGGAATGGTATTGGATGGGAAGACCATAAATGGCTTTTCGGACCCCATGTCCGTAAGACCGATAGCGACGTTTGACGTTGAGGCGGTCGGAAATGCCGAGGGCATTCCGTAGACACGTTCAATAAGCTGGCGGCTGAAGTAGAGCGCTCTGTTTGTGAATGGACGGTAGAGTGAGTCACGAACATCTTCGACTCGGAATGTTGAATGTTCGCCTGCCATCATTCGCTTCTTTAAGGTCTCGCTCCACTTGATGTTGTCGTACTTGACGAAATCATCGACGTTCTTTTTGAGTCGGCGGGTGTTGGAGGCGCGCTTGTAGCGATCCACCTCAGCGTTGTAGTCCTCAATGAACTGCTTGACTCGTGCCTCAAGAACCTCGCGGTTGAAGTCGTACACCACATCGTCGCGGTTTGTCTTTACACCCGGCGACGATTCCGCGAACAACGTGGCCGTACTCCCGCCTTGCTTGTCCACCAAAGGCACAAAACGAGCAAACTCCTCAGCGCCGCCGGCCACCAGCCAGGTCGCTTTGGCGTCGGGCTTCAGCTTCTGCCATTCCACACCGGTGAGAGACTTTGCCGTCTTCAACCAGTGGCACTTGTCCCAGCGCGTCCAGTTCTCCGGCACGCGGTGGTAAGTGATCTCGTGTTGCTTGTGCGTTGCGCGCCGCACGGCAATGGTCACGCCTACACCCACCTGAATGCCGAACACGTTGTGCGTCGTGCCGCTCAACTTGGGGTTGTGGCGCACGTTGCCGTGCAGGTCCACGTGGTAGATGCGCGTGAAGTCGTTCGCCAGGTGCCGCCGCATGCCGTCAAAGGCCACCTGATCCACGAAACTGTTGTTGCTCACGTAGCACACAATGCCGTCGCGGCCTTCCAGCCGGTCCACGGCCCAGCGGAAGAACTTCACGTACATGTCCGAGAGGGCGTTCTTGTTGGTCGCGCGGGAGTCGGCCGAGTACGTCTCACGAATTTTCTGGTCGGTAACCGGATACTTCCGGTTCTTGTTCTGTTCGTTCTCGCTCTTCTGGCCCACGTTGTAGGGCGGATTGCCGATGATGACCGTGATTGGCGACTTGCGTTGCCGGTTCACGCGCTTGGCGTTGGCGGCCGACAGAAACGCGTTGACCTGCTCCATCCGCACGATGTCCAGCGTGTCCACGAAGCATAGGCCTTCAAAGGGCTCGTACTCGCCCATGCGTTCGGCGTAGGCGTGCTCGATGTTCATGGCCGCGATGTAGTAGGGCAGCAACATGATCTCGTTGGCGAACAGTCGCTTCTGGTAGGCGTCCTTCAACTCACCCAGCGGGATGCGGTTGATCAGGTTCACCATGAAGTTGCCGGTGCCCGTGCAGGGGTCCAGAATCCAGACGTCCTTGCCGCCGAGCGTGGTGCCGAACTCCGTTTGCAGCACTTCATCCACGCTGGCGCACATGAAATCGACAATCTCCTGCGGCGTGTAGACAATGCCGTGGGTGTCGGCCGTCTTGGGCGAGAAGCCTTTGAAAAACTCCTCGTACACGGTGTTCATGAAGGCCTGTTTCTGGCCGTAGTCTTCGATCTGCCGGGCGGTCTGCTCGATGGCCTTGTAGAAGTAGTCGAGGCTCTTTTCGAACTTGCTGCGGTCAAAGTCGCGATGCAGCGAGTCAATCACCTTCTCGACTTCATTGGCGATCACGTTGCGGCGGGTGAAGTCCTGCCGGTTGAACACGGTGCGGAACAGCCGCTGGGTCAACAGGTGCTGCACCAGCATTTCATCAACGGAGTCACGACTGATGTTCGGGTTCAGGCTGCTGCGGCAGAGCTCAAAAAAGTCAGCGAACGCCTTCTTGAAGCCCGGATTGTCTTCGTGGGCGTCGGCGATTTTCTTCTGCAGACCGGCCGCAAGCTCCGGCACGTCTTCTTTGAATTTGGCGACGGCCTGGGCGAAGGTTTCCATGTCCTTGGGCGTGTACTCAAGGAACACGTTGAGAAGCTGGCAGAGTTGTTCGGGGTCGGTCAGGGCTTTACGGCTGACCTCGATACCGTTCTGGTACAGGATGGCCTGGGCGCCGTTTTCAAAGATGATATTCTTGAGCGGATAGCCTTTGGCGCGCTTCTTTTCGACCTCCGCTTCGAGGTTGTCGGCGAGGTCTTTGGCCTCCCAGTGGCCGCGCGGGATGTTGTGCTCATCCAGCAGGGTGCCGTCAGGGATTGCGCGGTGGCCCTCGCTGACGATGGGGCGCTCGGGCACGAAGGTCCAGCCGTGTTTGCGGGCGACGTTTGTCAGCAGTTCCTGAAAGGCTGCACGGCGGGCCATTTCGTGCTTCGCCCCGGCTTTGCCTAGAGCGGCAACGGCCTTGTAGTAGTCCTTGATGGACTTGTGCGACGGCTTCAGTCGGTCAGCATACATTGCGCAAAGTCTAGACTGCGCCAACTCGTTCCGCACCGTCGTGGAAAGCTTGTTGTTATCGAAGGTTAGGCCGATTACCAAACCGGAACGGGATGCCGAACAGGGACAGGCACCCAAGGTGCCTGTCCCTTGCGCGGGGTTTAGCCCACGATGTTGAAGATCTCGCGGTGGCCGCTTTCGTTGAACTGGAGCACCTTGGCGTGCCACTGGCGCCAATCTTCGCTGTTCATGTGGGTCTTGGCCAGCTTTTCGTACTCGCTCAGGCTCTCGAAGCTGCTCTCGAACACCAGCGTGTAGTAGTTGCCGACCAGGTCCGTCAGCAGGCGCGTGCTGCCCTTCTTCATGCCCGCCTTCTCGAACATCGCCAGGCCTTCCTTCCAGGCGGCCACGGCCTCTTTGCTCTTGCCGAACTTCAACTGGAACACGTCGCGAACGAGGATCATGATCATCTCCTGTGTTTGCGGCAGACCGATGTTCAACACGTTGCGCGCCAAAGGCCGAGGCGCGGCAGCATACAAAAACTTCGAAACCTCAATCGTTGAAGCGTGTTAGATTGGCCGTTGACCCGGAGGTTGCCATGAACACGCGTGCCCTGCTTGCCGGTGTAACTCTCGTTGGCGCTGTCACTTGCGGCGTGCTTGCCCTGTCCGCGCCGAGCGCCGCCCAGGACCAGCCCAACCCGGAAAAAACCACCACGGCCGCGTTGCCCGAACGCGAGGTCAGCAACCGCATCGACGCCGAGATCAGCAAGGTCTGGGAGCGCGACGGCATCAAGCCCGCGCCCCTCTCAACCGACGAAGAGTTCGTGCGCCGCGTTTACCTCGACACCGTGGGCGTGCCGCCCACGGCCGACGAAGTCACCGCCTTCCTGGCCGACAAAGACAAAGAAAAACGCCGCAACCTGATCGCGAAGCTGGTCGATGACGAGCGCTTCGGCCGCCACCTGGGCGACCTGTGGGGCAATATCATTTTAGGCCGCGGCGGGCGCGACTACGGCGGCAGCTCGCACCTGTTCGCCCTGTGGCTCTCTGAGCGCATCAACAAGGGCGACAAGTTCAGCGACGTCATCTACGACATCGTCACCGCCAGCGGCAGCGTCAGCGAGAACCCGGCCGTCGCGGTCTACACCCGCGAGGTGCCGTATAAGGTGGCGAACTCGGCGGGCACCATCACCAAGAACCTGACCGGCGTGCAGGTCCAGTGCGCGGAGTGCCACGATCACCCCTATGAAGAAGCCTGGACCGAAGAGGTGTTCGCGGGCGTGGCCAGCTTCTGGTCCGGCGTGCAGGTGCGCGTCAACAACCGCGTACAGCCCGTGGACCCCACGGTCAGCGACGACGCCCAGAACATCCGGCCGTTGCCGCCGGGCGCCATGGAAAAGCTGCCCACGGACGCGCAGAACCGCCTGCGCGAGCAGAACAAGTACAGCAAGCCGGTCACGCTGGACGGCCAGGCGATCAAGACCCAGAACCGCAAGTTCTGGCGCCCGGCGATGGCCAAGTGGATGGTGAGCGCCGAGAACAAGCAGACCGCGCGCTACATGGCGAACCGATTCTGGAGCTTTGCGTTTGGCAGCGGCATCCTGAACCCGATCGACGACTTCAACAGCTTCAATGAGGCCAGCCACCCGGAACTGCTGGAGTTCCTGGGCAATGATCTGATCGACAACAAGTACGACATCAAGCGCCTGTTCCGCGCGATTTTGAACAGCCGCACCTACCAGCTCAGCAGCAGCGACCGGCCCTCCAAGGCCGAGAACTGGCACTTCGCCTCGGCACCCGTGCGCCAGCTGAACCCGGAGCAGTTCTTCGGCGCGCTGATCCAGATTGCCGGCGGGGGCGACCTGGCCCGCGCCATCCGCACCCGCGGCGGCAGCGTGGCCGACCAGCTGAAGCGCCGCTACGAGGGCATGAAGAAGCGCGCCGAGAAGGAGTCGGACAACGAGAACATGCGCGAGAGCTACTATGACGAGGAGACGGTGAACCGCCTGCTCGCCTGGTACGATCGCCACCATCGCGATCACCGACGAGATG
>JAANMY010001104.1_pt1 | contig 32724 bp, 29 predicted proteins | sample 7279691 | NCBI WGS metagenome assembly JAANMY01 (sample SAMN14094543, study PRJNA606508) | bioreactor metagenome | isolation source: A lab-scale SPAN reactor treating ammonium-rich wastewater day 388 | place: Ireland: Galway | collected 2018-02-07
ATACATAGACCTCGAGCGCGTTGCTGCTGCCTTCGCCCTGCAGGCGTTCGCGGGCGACGGTACGTCCGTCGGCGCGCACCAGGGCTTCGAGCACGTCCCACTCGCGCCCGCTCAGCGCAAGCGGTTCGCCGGCCAGCTCGGCCAGCCGGCCGTCGATGTCGAGCACCAGCGGACCGAAGCCGAGCGCAGGCTCCGGGTTCGTCCCGCCGCGGCGCAGCACCGCGCGCATGCGCGCGCTGAGCTCGGCGAGTTCGAAGGGCTTGACCAGATAGTCGTCGGCCCCGAGGTCCAGGCCGTAAATGCGGTCGTCGAGGGCGTCGCGCGCGGTGATCAGGATCACAGGCATGCGCTGGCCACGCTTGCGGATGCGGCGCACCACCTCGTAGCCGCCCAGCCCGGGCAGGCCGAGGTCGAGGAGCACGAAGTCGAAGCTGCTCTCCTGCAGCAGGCGGTCGGCCTGCATGCCGTCGTTCTCGACCGCGACCTCGTCACCCTGGCCGCGCAGGAACTCGGCGATGCCCTCGGCCAGCGTCGGGTCGTCTTCAACCAGCAGAAGCTTCATGTCGTCCTCTCGATTTCCGGCCGCCGGGGGGCGGGCGAGCTGCCGCGTCGCGCCCGGCCGGTCCGACCGTGATCTGCAATGCTATCGCGAGCCCCGGGGATGCGGCGTACTGCCTTCGGGTGTCGGCGTATCATTGCCCGCACCTTGTTCCGCCGCCCGGGGAGTCGCGCCCGGCTCGCCGCCATGCCCGAAAGCCTGCCGCTCGATGCCGCCCAGATCGAGGCCTTCCTGATCGCGACCGGAATCGGTCTGCTGATCGGTCTCGAGCGCGAACGCGTGCCCTCGGCGCGCGCCGGACTGCGCACCTTCGCCCTGGTCGGCATGTTCGGGGCGCTGGTGGCCATGCTGGGCGAACAATTCGGCAGCGTCGCGCCCTTCGTCGCCGGCCTGGTGATCGTCGCCCTCACCATCATCGCCGCCTATCTGCGCCATCCCGATCCGTCCGATCCCGGTACCACCTCGGTGGCGGCGCTCGTCATGTGCTACGGCCTGGGCGCCGCGACCTGGCTTGGTCATGCGCAACTGGCGGTGATGCTGGCGGTGGCCACCACCGTGCTGCTGTACTTCAAGGCCCAGTTGCGCGGCATGGCGACGCGGCTCGATGCGCGCGACTGGATCTCGATCCTGCAGTTCGGCGTGCTGTCGCTGGTGATCCTGCCCATCCTGCCCAACGAGGAGATGGGCCCTTACGGTGCCCTCAACCCGCACCAGATCTGGTGGATGGTGGTGCTGATCGCGGGCGTCGGGCTGGCCGGCTACGCCGCGCTGCAACTGGTCGGGGTGCGCTACGGCGCGGCCTTCGTCGGCGTGTTCGGCGGCCTCGCCTCGAGCACCGCGACCACCATGCTCTACGCCCGCCAGGCGCGCGCGTTTCCGGCGATGACGGCGATGGCGGCGCTCGTCATCGTGATGGCCAACCTGGTGATGGTGCTGCGGGTAGCGGTCATCGCCACCGTGGTCGCGCCGGCGGTGGCGGGCACGCTCATGCTGATCATCGCCCCCGCGCTCGTGCTCGGCGCACTTGCCGCGTTCTGGCACTGGCGGCAGCTGCTCGAGGGCGGCGAGGTGGTGGTGCCGACCACCTCCAACCCGACCGAGCTCAAGACCGCGATCGGTTTCGGCGCCGCCTATGCAGTGGTGCTGGTGACCGCGGCCTGGCTGTCGGACATTGCCGGCAGCAGCGGGCTGTACGTGCTGGCGCTGGTGTCGGGCCTCACCGATGTCGATGCGATCACGCTGTCCAGCCTGCGCCTGTTCGCGCTCGAGCGCCTGGAACTCGGCGTCACCGTCATCGCGATCGGCATCGCCATGCTCGCCAACCTCGGTTTCAAGCTCGGCATGGCGGCGGCGATCGGCGGCCGCAGACTCGCGCTGAAGGTGGCCTTGGGCATGGGCGCGGTCGGACTGGGCCTGGCGGGCGGCGTGCTGTGGATTGCCACCCGGCCGTGATGGGCGGCAAGGTGCGCGCACGCCGGTGCGGGTCGAGCGCACGACGCAGCCCGCTCAGCGCCCCGAGCAGTGACCGCCCGAGGCCGCCTGACCGCTGCCGAGCGCGATCGGGGGCGGCTCGACGCGCACGCTGGCGCTGCTCGTGGTGTCGAGCGCGAGCAGCGCCAGCGCCGCCAGCCAGAACAGCGCGAAGCCGACCCGAAAAGCCTTCTTGTTGTCCATGTCGTCCCCCTTATGCGTCGACACGGCGACGGATGCGCACGCCGACGATCGAACCGGCGAACGCGAGCGCGAACCACACCCAGCCATGCACGCTGGCCGAGGCGATGCCGCCCAGGTAGGCGCCGACGTTGCAACCGAACGCCATGCGCGCGCTGTAGCCCATCACCAGGCCGGCGACGGCCGCGGCGGCGAGGCGCTTGCCGGAGGGCAGGCTGAAGTCGGCCGCGCCGTTCCAGCGCGAGGCGGCGATGGCGCCGTAGATGAGGCCGATGTTGGTCACCGAGGTGACGTCGGCGAGGATCGGGTCGACCAGGCGTTGCGCATGCGGCGCCACGCCCCAGAAGGCATCGCCCGACAGATCCCAGCCGAGCGCGCTCACCGCCTTCGCACCCCACACGCCCATGCCGTACACGATGCCCCAGGGCTGGCCGGCGACGACCAGATGGAGCAGGTAGAGCACCGCCAGCAGCAGGGCGCCCAGCCACCAGCGCCGGGCCCAGCGCAGACCCTGGCGCGGTGCCGCGGTGGCGACGAAGCTCGCAGTGCCGGCGCGCACGATCTGTTGCGCGACCGCACGCGGTGAAGTGGGCGCGGTGCTGTCCTGCGCCGCGTCGGCCTGTGCCTTGCGCGCGGCATACCCGGCTAGCCAGGCGACCAGCCCGCAGCCGGCCACGGTGATGGCGAGCGCGGTCGGCCAGCCGAAGGCGAGCAGATCGACCGCAGGCAGGCCGCCAACCGCGATCCACGCCGGCTGGTGCGAAGCGCCGAGGAAGCTGCCGAAGGCGAAGGTCGGCAGCACCACGAAGGACAGCGGCGAGCCCGCGCCGGCCTTGTACAGCGTGCCCGAGCCGCAACCGTCGGCGAGCTGCATGGCGGCGCCGAACAGGAAGGCGCCGAGCACCAGGCTGATCGTCAGTGGTGCCACCGCACCCACCAGCTCGCCGCCGCTGCCGGCGATCAGCGGCAGCGTGAACGCGGCGGCGAGCACCATCAGCAGCATCTGCGCCCACAGGCCCTGCGGGTCGCGACGCTCGATGAAGTCGCGCCAGCCGGTGGTGAAGCCGAAGCGCGCGCCCTGCAGCACCGCGCCGAAGCCGATGCCCAGCAACGCGAGCAGCCCCTGGCGCAGGCCGGCGGCGAGCGTCACCGCGAGCACGCCGGCAAGGCCGCCGCTGATCAGGAAGGTTCGGTTGAGCCAGCGCATCGTCCTGTTCCCGCCTTACTTGTCGAACGCGCGCTTGACGTCCTGCACCAGCGCGGTGACGCGCGAGGGCTGGTTCTGCATCGGGCGCTCGGCCTGGCTCCACTCCACCACCGAGGCCGGGTAGAGCTTGACCGCCTTGTTGCCGGCGATCTCCGACATCACGAACCAGTTGGTCGCCGCCCAGTGGCCGGTGTTGCAGAACGACACCGCCGGCGCGGCGTCGGCGCCGGACAGCGCGACCAGCGCCTTCAGTTCGCTTGCGGGCTTGAGCGTGGTGGCGCCCTTGGCGAAGAACTGCGCGTTGTCGAAGGACTTGGCGCCCGGCAGCGTGCCGTAGCGCGCGGCGGCGTCGACCCGGGCCTCGCCGCTGAAGAAGCGCGGCGGGCGCGCATCGATCAGCAGCGGCGTGCTGCTCGACTGCAGGGCGGCGGCGAGTTCATCGCTGGTGACGATCTGCTCCTGGTCGTAGCGGTAGGCAAACTGACTGGGCGCCACCTGCGGCACAGTGGTCTCGAGCGTGCCGCCGGCGGCCTTCCACGCCTTGGTGCCGCCGTCGAGGATCGACAGGCGGGTGAGGCCGCCGACCTTGAGCGTCCAGTACACGCGCGCCGCAGCGCCGAAGTCGGTGTGGTCGGTGCCGGCATGCACCACGACCACGTGGGTGTCGCGGTCGACGCCGGCCGCCTGCAGCACCTGGGTGACCGCCGCTTCAGCGGGCAACTGGCCGGCGTTCTCCTTCGGGCCGCGGTACTTGCCGTAGGGGGTATTCACTGCGCCCGGGATGTGGCCGCCGGCGTAGTCCTTGTCGGCGCGGATGTCGAGCACGCGCACACCGGGCTGGCCGAGCAGGGGCTTGAGTTCGGCAACGGTGAGCAGCGGCGCCGGGGCGACCTGCTGCGCGGTGGCGATGGCCGCTTGCTGCGCGGCCTGATTGGCGAGTGCCGGTGCGGCGAGCGCAAGGCCGCCGGTGGCGAGGGCGAGCGCGAGGGAGAGCGGGGCGAGCGAACGAAGGGTGGTCTGCTTCAGCATGGCGTAGTCATCCTCAGGGGGCGGGGTCGGCGCAGCCGTGGGCGGCGGGCGCCCGGGAACGCGGGAGAGGGTGCGGAGAATACGCGAAAGTTATTATTCTCTGAATAACTGTTTTTGAAATTGAATATAACTTTTTGTGCTTTATCCCCGGTGGGCAGCGGCGCTGGCGGGCATCGAATGAACTCGACCGCGGTGGCCGGTTCTGAGTTTCATCGACAATCACCCGGCGCGCCTGCGCCCCGTTCGTGTGAAACCTGCTTCCCTTGCCGCCCTCGGCATGAGCGCCGTGCTGTTGCTGTCCGTCGGCCTGAGCCTCGCCAACGATCCGCGTCCGGCCGCGTCGGCCGGCGCCAGCGAGGTGCGCAGCTGGCGCACGGCCGCGCGCCATTCCGCGGGGCTCGCCCCCGACCCGGCGCGCCTCGCCGACACCGCGATCGTGCAGGTCTATGCCGCGGCCACCTTCGGCTGGCGCGGCTATTTCGCCGTGCATCCGTGGATCATCTACAAGCGCGCCGGCGAGACGGCCTACACGCGCTACGACGTCATCGGCTGGGGGCGCGGCACGGTGGTGCGGCGCAACTACGCGCTGCCCGACGGCTTGTGGTTCGGCGCCACGCCGAACGTGCTGGTCGACCATCGCGGCGACGGCGTGAACGCGATGATCGACGCCATCGAAGCCGCCATCGCCCGCTACCCGTTCGCCGACGAGTACCGCAGCTACCCTGGCCCCAACAGCAATACCTTCCTCGCCCATATCGGGCGCGAGGTGCCGGCGCTGCGGCTCGATCTGCCAGCCAACGCGATCGGCAAGGACTACCGCCCGGTCACGCGCCCGCTCGGCGTGTCGTCGTCGGGCTCGGGGCTGCAGTTCTCGCTGCTGGGCTTGCTCGGGCTCAGCATCGGGGTGCAGGAAGGCGTGGAATTGAACCTGCTCGGGCTCAACTTCGGCGTGGACTTCAACCGCCCTGCGCTGCGGCTGCCGGCGATCGGACGCCTGGGGGCGAGCGACGCCGTCAGCGCTGGCGTCGCGATAGACGAGGTGCATTGAGCGCTGCGCTGGCGCTGCGGTCTCGGTGAGGTGCGCCGCCTGCAATCAGCTCGCGTCGATGGAATGGCGCGCCCAGAAAGTCGGTTCGGGGATCTCGCCGGTGCCGGCGAGTGCGTTGTCGGCCATGTGCTCCGGGCGGCTGGTGCCGGGGATGGCGCAGGTGACCGCCGGGTGCGAGAGCACGAACTTCAGCAGCACCTGTGCCCAGCTCGTCGCGCCGATTTCGGCGGCCCAGGGCGGTAGCGGGCGCTCGCGCAGGCGTCGCAGCAGCCCGCCGCCGCCGAAGGGGCGGTTGATGATCACCGCCATGCCGCGCTCGGCCGCGAGCGGCAGGATGCGGCGCTCGGCCTCGCGCTCGTCCGCCGAGTAGTTGATCTGCACGAAGTCCAGCGCCTCGGCGCGCATCACGGTCTCGAGCGCGTCGTAGGCGCCCGCGGTGTAGTGGGTGACGCCGAGGTAGCGCACCCGCCCGGCGGCCTTCCAGTCGCGCAGGGTGGCGAGGTGGGTCTGCCAGTCGACCAGGTTGTGGATCTGCATCAGGTCGAGGCGCTCGACCTGCAGGCGGCGCAGGGATTCTTCCATCTGGCGGATGCCTTCGCTGCGCCCGCGCGTCCACACCTTGGTGGCGAGGAAGGCCTTGGCGTGGCTGCCGGCGGCGGCGAGCAACTCGCCGGTCACCGTCTCCGCGCGGCCGTACATCGGCGAGCTGTCTATCACCGCGCCGCCGGCGCCGAACAGGGCCTGCAGCACGCCGGGCAGGCGCTGGTATTCGGCGCTGTCGCGAGCGACGTCGAAGCCGACGTAGGTGCCGCAGCCGATCACCGGCAGGCGTTCGCCGGTGGTGGGGATGGGGCGGGTGATCATGGGCGGAGCGGCGGCGTTGGTGCTGGCGGGGCCGGCCGCCCGCGCCGGTGCGCCGATCAATACGCCAGTGACGCTCGCGGCGGCGAGGCGCAGGAAGTTGGCGCGGCTCATGGGCAGCGCGCCCGGCGGTGCGGTGATCGGGTCAAGGGGTGCAGGCATGGTGGGAAGTCCTCCTCCGCCTTCGGACGCGCGTCCAGCCATGCGCGTTCCCGGCGCCTAGCCGCGTTCGCCCTTCGCTGCCAGATAGATCCCCGCCAGCAGCAGGCTGAAACCGACGAACTGCAGCGGCGCGAAGCCCTCGCCAAAGACGATGAAGGCGAGCAGGGCGCTGCCCACCGGCTCGCCCAGCGTGATCACCGCGACGAAGGTGGCCGAGACGTAGCGCAGCGACCAGTTGTAGGCGGTGTGGCCGAGCAGTTGCGGCCCCAACGCCATCGCAAGCAGCACCAGCCAGGCGGCGTTCGACAGCGACAGCAGCGCCACGCCGCCCACGCCGCTGGCGGCGAACAGGAACAGCGCCGCCACGCCGTAGGCCAGCCAGATGTAGGCCGGCAGCCCGAGGCCGGCGCGCAGGCGGCGGCCGATCAGCAGGTAGGCGGAGAAGCACCAGCTTCCGATCAGCGCCAGCAGGTTGCCGAACAAGGGATTGGCGCCTTCGACGGCGGTCTGGCTGTCACTCCAGAAGATGAACAGGCTGCCCGCGCAGGACAGCGCGATGCCGCCGATCATCATCTTCGTCGGTGTCTCGCGGAAGAGGAGGAAGGAGGCCAGCCCGATCCACAGCGGGTTGGTGGTGACCAGCGCGGTGCTGGATGCGACCGAGGTGTACTCGAGCGAGCTGATCCAGGTGGCGAAGTGCAGCGCGAGGAAGAAGCCGGCGGCGAGCGCCAGGCCGATCTGCCTGCGGCTGAGGCGGGCGAGTTCCTGGCGCGCCTGCAGCAACGCCAGCGGGGTGACGATCAGCGCCGCCAGGCCCAGGCGCCAGGTCGCCACTGCGAGCGAACTCACGCCCTCGGCCTGGGCGAGGCGGGCGAAGATGGCGCTCAGGGAGATCGCGACGAGGCCGATGCCGAGGACGACGAAGGGGAGCCAGCGGGCGGGTTGGGGGGCGTGGGACATCGGGAGGTGGGTGAGATGACGGGTGATTGAGAAGCGGGCGGTCGGAGGATGGTGTCGGGCTTCGAGTCGGTCGGGCGCCTGGGGTTGAAGGAGGCGCGGCTTCGATCGATCGGGCGCGTGGGGGTGAGGGATGTGCGGCTACGATTCGGCCGGGCGGCGGGGCGGGTGGTGCCGCCTGCATTCGCGGCCTGCGGCTGCCCTCGGCGAAAGACGGCGCGGGGGCGGCGACGCAAACTCGGCGCTGCGCGCCTCGGACATGCGTCGCCTTGTTTCCCCCGCGCCGCCTTTCGCCTCGGCGCTCATGAAGTTGGCGCCACCCGCCCCGCCGCCCGGCCTTGCGCCGGTCGAGCTTTGGGCCGGTGTTGATTATCGCCTCTCAGGCGTGGCCGCCCTCCAGGTAGGCGGCGCGTACCTCCGGACTGGCCAGCAGTTCCGCGCCGGTCCCGGCGAGCGTGATCTCGCCGTGCTGCAGCACGTAGCCGCGGTCGGCCACGCGCAGGGCCTGGTTGGCGTTCTGCTCGACGAGCAGGATGGTCATGCCGTGGTCGCGGTTGAGCTCCTTGACGATCTGGAAGATCCGCCGGATGTAGATCGGCGCCAGGCCGAGCGAGGGCTCGTCGAGCAGCAGCAGCTTGGGGCGGCTCATCAGCGCGCGGCCGATCGCCAGCATCTGCTGCTCGCCGCCCGACAGCGTGCCGGCGCGCTGCGACTGGCGCTCCTGCAGGATCGGGAACATCGCGAACACGCGCGCGGTGTCGGCGGCGTAGTTGGCCGGGTCGGCGTGCGCCGTGCCCATCTGCAGGTTCTCGATCACCGTCATGCGCGGGAAGATGCGCCGGCCTTCGGGCACCAGGGCGATGCCGCGGCGGGCGATCTCGTGCGTGTGCACGCGGGTGATGTCCTCGCCGTCGAACACGATGCGCCCGGCGCTGGCCTTGGGGTTGCCGAACAGGCTCATCATCAGCGTCGACTTGCCGGCGCCGTTGGCGCCGATCAGGGTGACGATCTCGCCCACCTGAACCTCGACGTCGATGCCGCGCAGCGCGTGGATGTGGCCGTAATGGGCGTGCACGCCCTCCATCTTGAGCATCATGCCGGCTGACTCCCCTTGCTTGCTGCGGCGAGGCCTTCTTCCGCCAGTTTCGCGGCAATGGCCGCCTCGGCCTCTTCCTCGTCCTCGCCCAGGTAGGCCTTGATCACCTGCGGGTCGTGCTTGACCTGCGCCGGCGTGCCTTCGGCGATCTTGCGCCCGTAGCTGATCACGCCGATGTGATCCGACACGTTCATCACCACGCTCATGTCGTGCTCGATGAGCAGGATCGCGATCCCCATCTCGCCGCACAGGTAGAGCAGCAGCTCGTTGAGTTCGGCGGACTCGCGCGGGTTGAGGCCGGCGGCGGGCTCGTCCAGGCACAGCAGCACCGGATCGACGCACAGCGCACGCGCGATCTCGATGCGGCGCTGGATGCCATAGGGCAGGTCGCCGGCTGCGTGGTCGGCGAGGTGGGTGAGCTTGAGGCGCTCGAGCCACATCGCCGCGCGTTCGATCGCCTGTCTTTCCGCCTGGCGGTAGCCGGGCAGCTTGAAGATGCCGGCGATGGAGAACTTCGAGGCGCGCTGCAGCACGTTGTGCTGGGCCACGATCAGGTTCTCCAGCACCGTCATCTTGGGGAACAGGCGGATGTTCTGGAAGGTCCGCACCACCTGGGCGTCGCGCGCGACGCGGTGGCTGGGCAGGGCCTCCAGGCGCATCTCGCCGCGCGTGGGGTGGGCCAGGCGCAGCGTGCCGGTGGTGGGCTTGTAGAAGCCGGTGAGGCAGTTGAACAGCGTGGTCTTGCCGGCGCCGTTGGGGCCGATGATGCCGGTGATCTTGCCGGCCGGCACTTCCAGCGAAAGGTCGTCGATCGCGGTGAGGCCGCCGAAGCGCATGGTCAGGTTGCGCACCGACAGCAGGGTGGCGGGCGTGCTCATCGCGCAGCCTCCTTGGTCGTAGCAGCCTTGCCCAGCGCGTTCAGGCGCACGGTCGGTTCGCGGTGCGACAGCAGGCCGCCCGGGCGCCACACCATGATCAGCACCATCGCCAGGCCGAACAGCAGCATCCGGTACTCGGCGAAGTTGCGCCCGAACTCGGGGATCAGCACCAGCAGCGTGGCCGCCAGCACCACGCCCATCTGCGAGCCCATGCCGCCGAGCACGACGATGGCGAGGATGATCGCCGACTCGGTGAAGGTGAAGCTCTCCGGCGAGATGAAGCCCTGGCGCGCGGCGAAGAACACCCCGGCGAAGCCGCCCAGCATGGCGCCGATGGCAAAGGCCGAGAGCTTGATGTTGGTGGTGTTCATGCCCATCGCCTGGCAGGCGATCTCGTCCTCGCGCAGCGCCTCCCAGGCGCGGCCCACCGGCAGTTTGCGCAGGCGCGACACGAAGGCGTGGGTCAGCAGGGCCAGCACCAGGATCAGGTAGTAGAGGAAGATCAGGCGGTGCATCGGCGAGAACTCCAGCCCGAAGAAGCCGGAGAAGGTCTGGCTGCCCTCCGGCGCGCTACGGGCGAAGTCCAGCCCGAAGAAGCTCGGGCGCGGGATCGAGCTGATGCCGTTGGGCCCGCCGGAGAACTCGGTCCAGTTTACCAGGATGATGCGCACGATCTCGCCGAAGCCCAGCGTCACGATCGCCAGGTAGTCGCCGCGCAGGCGCAGGATCGGGTAGCCGAGCAGGATGCCGAAGGTCGCGGCCATCGCGCCCGACACCGGCAGCGCCTCCCAGAAGCTCCAGCCGAACTGGGTCGACAGCAGCGCGTAGGAGTAGGCGCCCACCGCGTAGAAGGCGACGTAGCCGAGGTCGAGCAGGCCGGCCAGCCCCACCACCACGTTGAGGCCCCAGCCCAGCATCACGTAGATCAGCACCGTGGTGGCGGTGTCGACCACGTAGCGGTTGTCGGAGAACACGATCGGCAGCGCGATCGAGGCGCCGAGCGCGACCCAGCCAAGCACATTCACCACGCGCTGGGCGCCATGGGCGCGGTCGGCAGCGGTGGCGGTGCTGGCGCGGTCGCGCGCCTGCTTGCGGTTGCGCGCCTGGTCGATCGCCCAGCGCAGCAACAGGCGCCCGGCGAACACCGCGGCGATGGCTGCGGCGAGCAGGCCGAAGCGGGTTTCCACCCCCAGCCGGCCGCCCACGTCCACCGTGGTGAGGCCAACGAGCGGAATGCCCAGGATGAGGCCGACGAAGGCTACCCAGCCAGCGTCACGCAGGCGTTCGGCAGGCGTCATCGCGTGACGCGCAAAGACGACGGCGCTCATCAGACCTTCTCCACTTCAGGACGGCCGAGCAGACCGGAGGGGCGCAGCATCAGCACCAGGCACAGGATGCCGAAGGTGGCGACGTCCTTGTATTCCGCCCACAGGTAGGCGGCCCAGAAGGATTCGATGAGCCCGATCAGCAGGCCCCCGAGCATGGCCCCCGGCAGCGAGCCGATGCCGCCCAGCACCGCGGCGGTGAAGGCCTTGATGCCGGCGAGGAAGCCGATGAAGAAGTCGACCACGCCGTAGTACACCGTGACCATCACCCCGGCCACCGCGGCGAGCGCTGCGCCCAGCATGAAGGTGTAGGAGATGGTGCGATCCACATTGACCCCGAGCAGCGAAGCCATGGTGCGGTCCTGCTCGCAGGCGCGCTGCTGGCGGCCGAACGGGGTCTGCGTGATCATCCAGGTGAAGGCCGTCATCAGGATCACCGTGGTGACGATGATCAGCAGCTGGCTCCAGCCGATCTGCACCGTGAAGGCCGGGCTGTCCCACAGCACGATGCCGCCCTCGAGCACCGGCGGGATGGGCTTCACGCGCGCGCCCTGGGTGAGTTGCACGCTGTTCTGCAGGAAGATCGACATGCCGATCGCGGAGATCAGCGGCGCCAGCCGGGTCGAGCCGCGCAGCGGGCGGTAGGCGGTGCGCTCGACCGCCCAGCCGTAGGCCGAGGTGAAGAAGATCGACACGATCAGCACGAAGGTCAGCGCGAGCGGGATCGAGGTCACGTCGGCGGCGGCGAGGATCGTGAACGCGGTGACCGCGATGAACGCGCTCACCATGAAGATGTCGCCATGGGCGAAGTTGATCATGCCGATGATGCCGTACACCATCGTGTAGCCGATGGCGATCAGGCCGTACATGGCGCCGAGCGTGAGCCCGTTGATCAGTTGCTGGAGTGCATAGGCCACGATGTCTCCCGTGGCGGCAGGGCGGCGCCCGCCCCGGTGTGGCCGGTGCGGGACGCAGGCAGTGCCGTCTTGTCGTTAGGTGCGGACGTCGCCGCACGCCTTGTGGGCTGGCGGCGAGAAGCGCCCCGGGGCTAGCCGGGGCAGATGGTCACTTACTTCGCGTAGTCGTACTGGCCGTCCTGCCACCGATAGACCACGAAGCCCGGCGCCTTCTGGTCGCCCTTGGCGTCGAAGGACAGGTCGCCGATCACGGTCTTGAAGGTGCCGCCGCGCATCGCCTTCTCGAGGTCGGCGTACTTGGTGCTCTTGGCCGCGGTGGCGGCCTGCTCGAACAGTTGCATGGCGGCGTAGGCGTACAGCACGTAGCCTTCCGGCTCGACCTTGGCGGCGCGGAACTTCTCCACCACCGGCGCGGCCTCCGGGTTCTTGCGCGCATCCGGCGAGAACGTGAACATCACGTTGTCGGCGGCGGGGCCGGCAGCGGTGACGAGTTCCGAGTTGGTCATGGTGTCGCCGCCCATCACCGTGAGCTGCAGGCCGGCAGCCTGGGCCTGGCGCAGGATCAGCGCGACCTCGGTGTGGTAGCCGCCATAGGCCATGACTTCGACGCCGGCCTGCTTGAGCTTGGTGACGATGCCCGAGTAGTCCTTCTCGCCCGCGGTGATCGACTCGCGCAGCGCCGGCTTGGCGCCCTTGGCTTCCATCGCCTTGGCGATCTCGTCGGCCAGGCCCTTGCCGTAGGCGCTCTTGTCGTCGACCACGGCGACCTTCTTGCCAGCGAATTTCTCGGCGATGTAGTTGCCCGCGACCAGACCCTGCTGGTCGTCACGACCCATGATGCGGAAGATGTTCTTGAGGCCACGCTCGGTGACCTGCGGGTTGGTCGACACGGTGGCCATCGGGATGTCGGATTCGACATAGACCTCGGAGGCCGGGATCGTCGAACTCGAGCACCAGTGGCCGTGCATGAACACGATGCCCTTGTTGACCATGGTGTTGGCGACCGACACCGCCTGCTTGGGGTCGCAGGCGTCGTCGCCGACTTCGAGCTTGAGCTTCTCGCCGAGCACGCCGCCGCGGGCGTTGATGTCGGCGATGGCCATCTCCGCGCCCTTGCGGATCTGGTCGCCGGCGGAGGCGTACTGGCCGGTCATCGGACCGGCGATGGCGACCGGCAGTTCGGCCAGGACGGCAGTGGAAAAGCCGCCGAGTGCGAGGACGGTGGTGGCGAGCAGGGTTTTTTTCATGAAACGTCTCCTTCTTGGCTGTGGTCTTGTGCCTTGGACGGGGCAAACGGCACCATGGGGGGACGTTTGCGTTTGCCAAAGGTAAGCGAATTTTTCGTTCTTGCCATCCGTGATGCCCCTAGCTGGGTGATTCCAGCCCGGATCGGGGCCTATCCGGGCTGTGTTCGATCGCGGTGCCTGCCTACGCCCCCATCGCCATCAGGCTGGCGTTGCCACCCGCAGCGGCGGTGTTGATCGACAGCGTGCGTTCATGCACGAGGCGGCTGAGGTCGTAGTCGGGGCAGGGCTGCAGCAACTGCAGGATTGGCCCGTTGCGTGCGGCGACGCGTACGCGCAGCGCGTCGGCTTCGGCGTCGCCGCCGTCGAACAGCACCGCACCGAGCGCCTGGTCGAACCAGGCTGCATCCACCGCGACGTGCTTGCGCAGGGCTTCGGGGAGCGCGGCCTGCACCTTGCGTGCCGCGTCGCTGTCCGCGAGCAGCAGGCGGTTGGCGCTGGCGAGCGCGGCCATCACCTGGTGCAGCACCGCGGCGGCGCTGTCCGCCACGCCGGCGAGGATGCCGCGCGCGGTGAAGCGCAGGCTGTCGTCCTCGCCGGTGGGGCCGGGAAGCGCCAGGCGCAGGCCGCTCAAGCGCCGCGCGCGGCAAGCGTCGGCGCGATCACGCAGCACGGCGAGCTCGTCGCCCTCCAGCAGGCTGCGGCCGGCGCCGTCGAGCCATTCCAGGAAAGCGGCGAGCATGGCATCGGCAGCGCGGGTCTCGTCGCACTCGGCCACGGCCACCGCGCCATCGGCCAGCACCGGCCCGGGCGAGCGTGCGAGCAGGCGGTGCAGGTAGAGCGGCCCGCCCGCCTTCGGGCCGGTGCCCGACAGGCCCTCGCCGCCGAAGGGCTGCACGCCCACCACCGCGCCGATGATGTTGCGGTTCACATACAGGTTGCCGACGTGGGCGCGCGCCGCGACGCGCTCGACGGTCTCGTCGATGCGGGTATGCACGCCCATGGTGAGGCCGTAGCCGCTGGCGTTGATCGCGTCGATCAGGCCGTCGAGCTCGGCGGCGCGGTAGCGCAGCACGTGCAGGATGGGGCCGAACTGCTCGCGGCCGAGCTCGGCCAGTGCGCCGATCTCGATGATGGTCGGCGCGACGAAGGTGCCGCGCGCGCACTCGGCGGGTACGGCCAGGCGGGTGACGCGCGCGCCCTTCGCCTGCATCGCGGCGACGTGGGCCTCCAGCCCGTCGCGCGCATCGGCGTCGATCACCGGGCCGATGTCGACCCGCACGTCCGCCGGGTCGCCGAGGCGCAACTCGGTGAGCGCGCCCTGCAACATGTCCATCACGCCGTCGGCGATGTCCTGCTGCAGGCACAGCACGCGCAGCGCCGAGCAGCGCTGGCCGGCGGAGTCGAAGGCGGAGGCGAGCACGTCGCCGACCACCTGCTCGGGGAGCGCGGTGGAGTCCACGATCATCGCGTTCTGGCCGCCGGTCTCCGCGATCAGCGCCACGTTGCCGCCGCGCGCGGCGAGCTTGCGGTTGATCAACGCGGCGACCTCGGTGGAGCCGGTGAACATCACGCCGCGCACGCGCGCATCCGCCACCAGCGCGGCGCCGACGGTCTCGCCGCGGCCGGGCAGCAGCTGCAGCGCGGCGGCCGGTACGCCGGCCTCGTGCAGCAGGCGTACCGCGAAGGCGGCGATCAGCGGGGTCTGCTCGGCGGGCTTGGCGAGCACCGGGTCGCCGGCGGCGAGCGCGGCGGCGACCTGGCCGGTGAAGATGGCGAGCGGGAAGTTCCACGGGCTGATGCACAGCACCGGGCCGAGCGGCACGTGGCTGGCGGGATCGAACCCGCGTGCCTGTTGCGCGTAGTAGCGCAGGAAGTCGACCGCCTCGCGCAGCTCGGCCACGGCGTTCGCCCACGACTTGCCGGCTTCGCGCACGGCGAGCGCGAGCAGGGTGTCGGCTTCGCGCTCGAACAGCGCGGCGGCGTGCACCAGCGCGTCGCTGCGTACCGCAGCCGGGGTGGCGGCCCAGTCGGGCGCGGCGGCATGGGCGGCAGCCAGCGCGCGCTCGATGTCGGCGGGCGTGGCCTCGGCGACGCCGCCGACGACCTCGTTACGGTCGGCTGGGTTGCTGACGGGATGCACGGCGGCGGGGACGGCGGTGCCACCGACCACGATCGGCCCGGCGGCGAAGGGGGTGGCACGCGAAGCGGCGAGCGCCGCGGCGATGCGCGCGCGCACCGCCTCGCTGGCGAGATCAACACCCGCCGAGTTGGTGCGTAGCGCGCCGAACAGATCAGAGGGCAGCGCGATCTTCGGATGCGGCGCGCCGGCGAGCGGGGCGGCCTGCTCGACCGGGTCGGCGATCAGCTCTTCCACCGGCACGCGCTCGTCCACGATGCGGTTCACAAAGCTGGTGTTGGCGCCGTTCTCGAGCAGGCGGCGCACCAGGTAGGCGAGCAGGGTCTCGTGGCTACCCACGGGGGCGTAGATGCGCACCATGCGGTGGCGGCCGGGCTGGCCCACGATCTGGTCGTAGAGCGGCTCGCCCATGCCGTGCAGGCACTGGAACTCGTAGTCGCCCGGCTGCCAGGCGCGGCCGTCGGCGGCGGCGAGGTGGAAGATCGCCGCCAGCGAGTGCGCGTTGTGGGTGGCGAACTGCGGGTAGATCGCATCGCGCGCGGCGAGCAGCTTCTTCGCGCAGGCGAGATAGGAGACGTCCGTGTACACCTTGCGCGTATAGACCGGGTAGCCGGCCAGGCCGTCGATCTGCGCGCGCTTGATCTCGGCGTCCCAGTACGCGCCCTTGACCAGGCGCACCATCATGCGCTGGCCGCTGCGCTGCGCCAGGTCGATGACGAAATCGAGCACCTGCGGCGCGCGCTTCTGGTAGGCCTGCACCACGAAGCCGAGCCCGGTCCAGCCGGCGAGCGCGTCGTCGAGCGCGAGCGCCTCGAGCAGGTCGAGCGAGATGTCGAGGCGGTCGGCCTCCTCGGCGTCGATGTTGAGGCCGATGTCGTAACGCTTTGCCAGCAGGCACAGGGCCTTCAGCTTCGGCAGCAGCTCGGCCAGCACGCGTTTGCGCTGCGACCAGGTGTAGCGCGGGTGCAGGGCCGACAGCTTCACCGAGATGCCGTTGCCGTCGACCACGCCGCGGCCCCTGGCAGCGAGGCCGATGGCCTGGATGGCGCGTTCGTAGTCGCGGAAGTAGCGCTCGGCATCGACCGCCGTCATCGCCGCCTCGCCGAGCATGTCGAAGGAGTAGCGGTAGCCCTTCTTTTCATGCTCGCGGCCGCGCTTCAAGGCCTCGTCGATGTCGCGGCCGGTGACGAACTGCTCGCCCAGCATGCGCATCGCCAGGTCCATGCCCTTGCGGATCAGCGGCTCGCCGCCGCGCGCCACCAGGCGGGTGAGCGCCGAGGACAGGCCTTCGGCACTGCTGGTCGACACCAGCCGGCCGGTGATCAAGAGGCCCCAGGTGGCGGCGTTCACGAACAGCGAGGGGCTGTTGCCGATGTGGGCGCGCCAGTCGCCGTCGGCGAGCTTGTCGCGGATCAGGCGGTCGGCGGTGGCCTTGTCGGGCACACGAAGCAGGGCTTCGGCCAGGCACATCAGCGCCACGCCTTCCTGGCTGGAGAGCGAGAACTCCTTCATCAGCGCATCCACGCCCGACGAGCGGCTGCGGGTGGCGCGCAGGCCGCTGACGAGCTCGTGGGCGAGCGTGCGCACCGGCTCGCGCAAGGCGTCGGGAAGGCGCGCGGCCTCGACCAGGGGTGGGACGCAGACCGGCTCGGGCGTGCGCCAGGCGGCGTCGATCGCGTGGCGCAGGGCGTCACGTGGCATGGCGGGCAGGGCGGCCGCGCTCCGATCGGCGGGATCGCCAGCCAAGGGGCTCGATGCGTCGTTCGACAACAAGTTCGGGTTCACGGCCGGGCACTCCTGGTTCGGTACGGACGCCCCGCCCGAGGGTGTGGAGAGGGGCGTCGAAGAGCTGTTGGGCGGTCGGCATGCGAGGGCGCCCGATCGGCCGAATTCTTCGCCAAAAGGCGTAGTTAATGGCTCCAAAGTTTGTGTTTATAGAGCCATAATTCCCGAACTTGAACAGTTCGCCAGGCAAAAAGCCTGCTGCACCGCAATGGATCGCATCGATCAGAAGATTCTCGTCGAGCTGCAGGCCGACGCCCGCCTGTCCATCGTCGAACTGTCGCGCCGCGTCGGCCTGACCAAGACGCCCTGCGCCGAACGTGTGCGCCGGCTGGAAAAGACCGGCGTGATCCGCGGCTATCATGCTGCGCTCGACCCCGACGCGGTCGGCGCCGGCCACATCGTCGTCGTCCAGGTGCTGCTCACCAGCACCACCGAGCACGACCTGCGTCGCTTCAACGACGCCGTGCGCCGGATCCCCGAGATCGAGTCCTGCCACATGATCGCGGGCGACTTCGATTACCTGCTCAAGGTGCGCACGCGCGACATCAACGAGTACCGGCGTGTGATGGGCGAGCAGATCTCCGGGCTGCCGTGCGTGAAGCAGACCCATACCTACGTGGTGATGGAGGTGGTGAAGGACGAGCGCAGCCTGCCTGTGCGTCCGCCCGCCTGACGACCCGGCGTGGGCCGCGGCGGGTTCAGGCGCCGGCGTACATGACGTTGATGCGCGCCACGTACTTGGGCACCGCGCCGTGCACCCGGTCGCCGATATGGATGACCGAGGCGGGCGTGAAGCCATGGCGGAAGAAGAGCGCGCTGCCCTTCCTGGGCGTGACGTCCACCCAGTTGCCATTGCGGTGCAGGAGCCGCGTATTGCCGCCGCCGACTCCGTCCTCCGGGCCGTTCAGGTAGAGCAGCATGGTGAGACAGGAGCGCGCGCCAGGCCATTCGAGCATGGCGTCGCGCGTCGCGTTGAGCTCATAGCCCGGCCAGTCGCCGTCGATGTGACGGTTGAACACGTCGTTGTCGTCGTAGCGATACATGTTGATGCGGTGGCTCAGGCGGCCGTCCAGGTCGTGGCCGTCCAGTCGTGCAGGCAGCAGGTCGCGGATCCGGGCCATCAGGGGGTCGAGCAGGGCTGCGTCGGCCACCCAATGCACCGACTTGTTCATCCGCATGCCCGGCGGTGTCGCGATCCCCGGGGCCTCCTCGCGGTAGCCGAAGACCTCGCTGGCGGCGATGAGCGCGTCGGCCTCGGCGGCCGTCGCCACGTCATCGATGAAGAAGGCGAGCAGGCCGCCGAGGTCGATGTCATGGCGCCGCGGCCTGAGGTCTGGCTGCGCGCCGAAGGCCAGGCAGGGCGGCGTCGAGGCGAAGGCGTGGATGGGCGTTTCCGGGACGACGCCGCCCATCGGCAGCGAGCCCGGCAGCCGGGCGACGACCCGGCGTGGGCCCCAATCCGGCGTTGTCGTTGCCGTGGGTGCGTCTGTGCGCAGTGAAAGATCGGTGTGCATCCGGTGCTCGCTTACCAGGTGCCCACGTTGGGCATGTCCACCCAGGGCGCTCGTGGAGACAGGGGGTGGCCCTGTTGCAGGAGCTCGATCGAGATGTTGTCCGGGGAGCGGACGAAGGCCATGTGACCATCCCGTGGCGGGCGCAGGATGGTCACGCCATGGGCTTGCAGGCGCTCGCACACGGCATAGATGTCGTCGACGCCGTAGGCGAGATGGCCGAAGTTGCGACCGCCGCCATAGTCTTCACGGTCCCAGTTGTAGGTCAGCTCCAGCTGCGCCTCCTCGTTGCCCGGAGCGGCGAGGAAGGCGAGCGTGAAGCGACCGCCCGGCACGTCGAGCTTGCGCAGCAGGCGCAGGCCGAGCGCATCCCGGTAGAAGCGCAGGGATGCGTCCAGGTCGCGCACGCGGACCATGGTGTGCAGATATTTCATGGCGGCCCTTGCTGCAGCTCAGAGCGCGCGTTGCGTCATCTGCGCGGCGATGTATTCCGCCTGGCGGATGGCCAGCGACACGATGGTCAGCGTCGGGTTTTCCGCGCCGCCGGTGGTGAACTGGCTGCCGTCGCTGATGAACAGGTTGGGGATGTCGTGCGTCTGGCCCCACTTGTTGCACACGCCGTCCTGCGCGCGCGCGCTCATGCGCGCCGTGCCCAGGTTATGGGTGGAAGGGTAGGGCGGGGTGCGGAAGGTGCGGATCGCGCCGGCCGCCTCATAGATGCGTTCGCCCTGGGTGAAGGCGTGGTTGCGCATGGCGACGTCGTTGTCGTGGTCGTCGAAATGGACGTTGGGAACGTAATTGCCGTACTGGTCCTTTACGTTGGTGTTGAGTGTGATGCGGTTGGTCTCGCGCGGCATGTCCTCGCCCACCAGCCACATGCCGGCCAGGTTGGTGTAGCGCTCCATCCACCAGGCGAAATCCGCGCCCCAGCCGCCCGGATTGAGGAAGGCGGCCATGAAGGGCAGGCCGAGCGATAGCGTCTCCATCTCGTAGCCGCCGACGAAGCCGCGGCGGGTGTCGTGCCCCGCCTCGTCGCGCACGATGCCGGCCATCGTGGTGCCGCGGTGCATGTTGACCGGTTCCTTGAACGCCGCGTAGACCGAGCCGGTCATGTGGCGCATGTAGTTGCGCCCCACCTGGCCGGAAGAGTTGGCGAGGCCGTCCTTGAACATGCTCGAAGCCGACAGCAACAGCAGGCGCGGCGTCTCGATGGCGTTGCCGGCGACGCAGACGATGCGCGCTTTCTGGCGCTGTTCCTTGCCGTTCGCGTCCATGTACACCACGCCGTTCACCCGGCCTGCGGCATCGTGCTCGATGCGTGTCACGTGCGCCTGGACGCGCAATTCGAAGTTGCCGGTTGCCTCGGCGGCCGGCAGCTCGGTGTACAGCGTCGACCACTTGGCGCCGCTCTTGCAGCCCTGGAAACAGAAGCCGAGCTGCATGCAACGTGCGCGGCCATCACGCGGCTGGCTGTTGATCGCCATGTTGCCGGTGTGCACCTCCTTGTACCCCAGCTCGCTGGCGCCGTTGTACAAGACCTTGAAGTTGTTGTTGCCTGGCAGACCGGGGATGCCGTTGGTGCGGGTGACTCCCATCTTGTGTTCGGCGCGGGCGTAGTAGGGCTCGAGATCCTTGTAGGTGATCGGCCAGTCGAGCAGATTGGCGCCCTCGAGTTCGCCATACACCGACTTCGTGCGGAACTCATGCTCCTGCAGGCGAAGCGAGGCGCCCGCCCAGTGGGTGGTGGTGCCGCCCACGGTCTTGCAGATCCAGGCCGGCAGTCCGGCGAAGTCCTTCGCAAGGCGCCAGCTACCGGAGGTGGTGCGCTTGTCGAGCCAGGCGAGCTGGCTGAAGGATTTCCATTCGTCGTTGATGAAGCTGGCGTTGGATTGCTGGCCGCCGGCTTCGAGCACCACGACCTTGATACCCTTCTGGCACAACTCGTTGGCCAGCGTTCCGCCGCCGGCGCCCGAACCGATGATGACGACGACCGAGTCGTCCGCGTAATCGAATTTGGTCATTTTGTCTCGTCTCCTCTGCACGCCGCCGGTTCATTGCCGGCGTGTGCGGCACCGCTGATCCAGGCGGGATCGGCGGCCTTGCATGAATGGATGTGCGGTGTCGGGCTGGCGGCCGAGGGGCGTTCAGCCGAAGTAGGGCGGCGGGCTGGCTTCGACGGGCGGGTCGGGCAGCCACTTGAGGTCCTGGAAGCCGCGGGTGATGTAGCCACCCTTCTCCCACGACGAGCCCTCGTAGCCGAAGGCGGCGAAGGCCATCTCGTTGTCGTAGATCGAGGTCACGCACTTGCCGCGCACCAGGTTGAAGAATGGCTGGTCTTCCATCGACTTCACCGCCTGCAGCCGGCGCGCCGCGCTGGCCTTGAGGAAGCTGCCGTCGGCCAGGTGGTCGAGGGCGGCGATGCCGTCGCGCAGCAGCTTTGCCGTGCCGGCATCGGCGAGCGCTGCGGCGTCCAGATCCTTCGCCAGCAGTGCGTACACCGCGTCCGGCAGCGTCTCGTGGGGGAAGAGGACGCGGCCCATCTGCAGCAGGGCTTCGCCCTCGGCGCTGCTCAGGGTCTTGAGCTCGAGTGCCCACGCGGTCGACGGCGCCAGCAGCGCGAGCGGACTGCCCGCGGCCAGCAGGCCCATCAGCACGCCGGTGCCCTTGAGCAGGCCGCGCCGGGTCAGGGAGATGTCCTTGGCGGACGGCGGTGCAAGCTCCGTACGCCCTTGCGATATCGGGATGGTTCTCACGTGAATTGTCTCCGTGCTGATTTTTGTGTAGCTGCGTCATCGGCCGCGGCGTGGGCCTGTGGGAGAGAATTTACGGGGCGGGGGGGCGGCATGGGTCATAGGCGCATACCTACAACCGCCGGGCGGCGCGCGAAGGTATCGCGGCGAGCGCGGTTCTGCCGCTCCGGGGCGCTTCATCAGCGTCTACACTTCGAGTGAGCGGAAGCCCGGTGGTAGGTACCGGCCTATTACCTTGCCTGCCGGTGGCGATGAAATACTCGGCGACATCTGTAGCGTGCCCGCTCGGCAGGGCTGCCGGACGGTTTTCCGATCAATCCCATGCGGCGCTGAATCCATGGCGTCCAGAGGTGCCCATCATGTGCGAATACTTCGTCAAGGCCGATCCGATCCAGTACGAGCAGCGCACCCGCACGATCCGCGTCCGCGGGGCGCTCACCAGCATCCGTCTCGAGAACATGGCCTGGGACATCCTCGCGGAGATGGCGGAGGAGGAGCACTGCACCACCAATCACCTGATCGGCCGGTTCCACGAGGAGATCCTCGGGCGCCGGGGTGAAGTGCCCAATTTCGCCTCTTTCCTGCGCGTGACCTGCATGCGTTACCTGCGCCGCAAGCTCATCGCCGCCGAGCGCGCAGTCCCAAACGTGCCGCCATTGGCCGCGCAGAGCCGCCCGCCGCGCATCGTTGCGGTCGGAGGGCGGTCCTGAACCTGGTCCGCCGCGCCGCGTCCTCCGCAACATCCCTTACGCAACCGAACCACGGAGTCCCCATGGCAAAAATCATCCACAGCATGATCCGCGTGCTGGACCTCGACAAATCGATGCGCTTCTACGGCGAGGTTTTCGGCCTGCGCGAGTCGCATCGCCTCGACTTCCCCGACTTCACGCTGGTCTACCTGCGCTGCCAGGAGAGTGGTTTCGAGATCGAACTGACGCTGAACAAGGGCCGTGAGGAGGCGTACACCCACGGCACCGGCTACGGGCACGTCGCCGTCGTCGTGCCGGACGTCCCCGCCTTCCACGCGGAGCTGCTGGGGAAGGGCTACGAGCCGGCGCCGGTCAAGGAGTTCAAGCGCGGCGACGAGCTGCTGGCGCGTTTCTTCTTCATCCAGGATCCGGACGGCTACAAGATCGAGGTCCTCGAAACGCACGGCCACTACCGCTGAGAACGGCCGCGCGCGACACCCCACCCCGGTCGCGTCATCCCGCGCACATGCCCATGCAGACCGAAGTCCTTCCCCTTGCCGCCTTTGACGACAACTACATCTGGATGATCCGCCGGGGGCAGGATGTCGTCGCCGTCGATCCGGGTGACGCAGCGCCGGTCGAAGCCTGGCTACGTGGGAACGGCTTGACGCTGCGAGCCATTCTCATCACGCATCACCACGGCGACCATGTCGGCGGCTTGAGGGCGCTGCTGGCGCGCTGGAAGGTGCCGGTGTTCGGCCCGGCCGACGAAGCCATCGACGCGGTGACGACGCCCATGCGCGATGGTGACCACGGGGTGCTGCCCGGGATCGGCCTCGCTTTCGGCGTGCTTGACGTGCCCGGGCACACGCTGGGCCACGTCGCCTACCTGCTGGATCGGGGGCAGGGCGAGCCACCGTGTCTGTTCAGCGGCGATACGTTGTTCGCCTCGGGCTGTGGCCGCCTTTTCGAGGGCTCGCCTGAGCAGATGCTTGCATCGCTTGATCGCCTGGCGGCGCTCGACCCCGAGACAAGGGTCTGCTGCGCCCACGAGTACACGCTTTCGAACATCGAGTTCGCGCTCGCCTGTGAACCCGACAACCCGGAACTGCTCGCCTGGCGCGAGGAGGCCGTGGCGCTCCGCGCCCGGGGTCTGCCGACCGTCCCGACCACCATCGGCCAGGAAAGGGCGCGCAACCCCTTCCTGCGCACCGACCGTGCCGAAGTCCGGCAGCGGCTCAGCGAGCGCCTGGCGGCGCCAGCCCCCGATCGTCTTGCCGCATTCACGCTGATGCGGGAGTGGAAGAACCGCTTCCGGTCGCCCTAGCCATCGCCCCCGAGATGCGCCGGCGGCATCTGCCGGCAGTTCCTTGTTCCACGCCCCCCGGCACCTTACGTGGTGCGCGTCCGGGCGCAGCGCTCGATCGCGGTCACTACACCCGGACGTGGGCGCTCGCCCGGCCCGGTTCCCCGCACGCGGGGTGCCGACGGCCTTTGGTGTAACATTCGAGCGAAACCTTTTCGCCTTCGTCGGCTTGCGACTCAGGCCTTTTCCCCGAGACAAATCAATGGTCCCGCACCTCACTACCGCACTCACCGGCCCCCTGCTCGAGCTCGAGCGTCAATTCCTCGACAACGCCTGCGATATCGAGAAGTGGTTCCGCACCCAGTGGCAGGACCACATGCCGCCGTTTTACGGCTCCACCGACCTGCGCAACTCGGGCTTCAAGCTCGCGCCGGTGGACCTGAACCTCTTCCCCGGCGGCTTCAACAACCTCAACGACGTCTTCATGCCGCTGTGCGTGCAGGCGGCGCAGGCGGCGATCGAGCGCATCTGCCCGGACGCCAGCAAGCTGCTGCTGGTGCCCGAGAACCACACCCGCAACCAGTTCTACCTGCAGAACGTCGCCAAGCTGGTGTCCATCCTGCGCCTGACCGGCCTGGACGTGCGCATCGGCAGCCTGCTGCCCGAGATCGCCGAGCCCACCGTGCTGGAACTCGCCAATGGCGCCACGCTGACGCTCGAACCACTGCGCCGCAGCGGCAGCCGCATCGGGCTGGACAACTTCGACCCGTGCGCGGTGCTGCTCAACAACGATCTGTCGGCGGGCATCCCGGCGGTGCTCAAGGGCCTGGACGAGCAATGGCTGATCCCGCCGCTGCACGCCGGCTGGCACAAGCGCCGCAAGTCGAAGCACGCCGAATGCTATGACCGGGTTGCGCGCGAGTTCGCCAGCGCGATCGGCATCGACCCGTGGCGCATCAACCCCGAGTTCGGCGTGTGCGGCCAGATCAACTTCCAGGAGCGCACCGGCGAGGAATGCCTGGCCGGCCAGGTCGATTCGCTGCTCACCCGCATCCGCGCCAAGTACAAGGAATACGGCGTCACCGACGAGCCCTTCGTGGTGGTCAAGGCCGACGCCGGCACCTACGGCATGGGGGTGATGACGGTGAAGGACGCCTCCGAGGTGGTCGGCCTCAACCGCCGCCAGCGCAACAAGATGGCGGTGGTGAAGGAAGGCCTGCAGGTGCATGAGGTCATCATCCAGGAAGGCGTGCATACCTTCGAGACCGTACAGGACGGCGTCGCCGAGCCGGTCGTGTACATGATGGATCACTACGTCGTGGGCGGCTTCTACCGCGTCCACACCGAGCGCGGCCGCGACGAGAACCTCAACGCGCCGGGCATGCACTTCACGCCGCTCGCCTTCGACACCAGCGGCACCATGCCCGATGCCGCCCAGGGACCGGATGCGCCGCCGAACCGCTTCTATGCCTACGGCGTGGTCGCGCGCCTGGCGCTGCTGGCGGCCTCGGTGGAGATCGAGGAAACGGCGCCCGTCGAGGATGAGGACGCACTGGCCGCATGACCTTCCCCGTCCGCGCTGCCGCTGCCCTCTCCGGAGCGGCGAAAGCCGCGGACTCTTGATGCCTCGGATGTGCGATCAGGCAGGAGGGCCGCGCGGCCTGCGCCGCTCCGTCAGCGATCGCGCCGAGGTCCGGAGATATGACCGGTGAGCACACCATGACCCGCAAGCTCAAGCTCCTCTTCATCCTCGACCCGCTCGCGGGCCTCAAGGCCTACAAGGACTCCAGCATCGCGATGATGCGCGCCGCCGCCCGCCGCGGCCACGATGTGTGGGCGCTGCAGCGCGCCGGCCTCACCTGGCGCGAAGGCGTGGTGGTCGGCACCGGCTGCGTGGCGCTCGAGGTCAGCGCCGACGACGCGGCCTGGTATCACGAGGGCGAGTCGCAGGCGCTGCCGCTGGCGGCCTTCGACGCGGTGCTGATGCGCCAGGACCCGCCCTTCGACTTCGAGTACGTCACCGCCACCTGGCTGCTCGAACGCGCGGCGCAGGCGGGTGTGCGCGTGTTCAACGATCCGCGCGCGGTGCGCGATCATTCCGAGAAGATCGCGATCACCGAATTCCCGCAATTCACCGCGACCACCCTGGTGGCGCGCGACCCCGCGGACATCCACGCCTTCATCGACGAGCTCGGCGACGTCATCCTCAAGCCGCTCGACGGCATGGGTGGCAGCCAGATCTTCCGCGTGCGCGCCGACGACCCCAACCGCAACGTGATCGTCGAGACGCTCGCCCACGACGGCGCGCGCACGATCATGGCGCAACGCTACCTCGCGCAGATCGCCGAAGGCGACAAGCGCGTGCTGATCATCGGTGGCGAGGTCGTGCCTTTTGCGCTCGCGCGTATCCCGCAGGCCGGCGAGACGCGCGGCAACCTCGCCGCCGGCGGGCGCGGGGTGGCGATGGCGCTCACCGCGCGCGAGCGCGAGATTGCCGAGTACCTGGCGCCCATCCTGTGGCAGCGCGGGCTGCTGATCGTGGGGCTGGACGTCATCGGCGGTCATCTCACCGAGATCAACGTCACCAGTCCCACCTGCATGGTCGAGATCGCCGCGCAGCAGGGCTTCGATGTGGCCGGGCTGGTCATCGACAAGCTGGAGCAGGCCTGTAGCCGATGAGTGCTGCCGCAGCGGTTCCGGGAAATAGGGGACAGACCCCGATTTCCCCATGGAAATCGGGGTCTGTCCCCTATTTCCCGCGGGTACTCCTGATCCTGCTGGCCCTCGTGCTGCTTGCGGGCTGTTCGCGCGGGGAGGTCTTCCACCACGAGGCCTTCGTGTTCGGCACGCGGGTCGATGTCGCGGTCTTCGGCGACAGCCAGGCCGATGCCGATGCGGCCGCCGCGGCGGTGCTGCGCGAGTTCGACCGCCTTCACCGCGCCTACCACGCCTGGGAACCGTCCGAGCTCACCGCGCTGAATGCCGCGATCGCACGCGGGGAGACCGCGACGGTGTCCGACGAACTCGCCGTCATGCTCAAGGACGCCCAGCACATCGCCGCCACCGGCGACCAGCTCTTCAACCCCGCGCTTGGCGGCCTGATCGCGCTGTGGGGCTTTCATACCGACAACTTCGTGCCGCAGCGCCCCGACCCGGCGAAGCTGCAGGCGCTGCTCGACGCCGCGCCGTCGATGGCCGACCTCGTCATCGACGGCAACCGGGTGAGCAGCCGCAACCCGGCCGTGCAACTCGACCTCGGCGGCTATGCCAAGGGCTACGCGCTCGACCGCGCCGCCGCCATCCTGCGCGCGAACGGCGTGGCCAACGCGCTGATCAACATCGGCGGCAACGTCATGGCGCTCGGGAAGAAGGGCGACCAGCCGTGGCGCATCGGCATCCAGCACCCGCGCATGCCGGCGCCGCTCGCCACGCTGCCGCTCTATGACGGCGAGGCGGTGGGTACCTCGGGCGACTACCAGCGCTACTTCGAGCTCGACGGCGAACGCTACGCCCATCTGCTCGACCCGCGCACCGGCCAGCCGGCGCGCGGCACGCAGTCGCTGACCATCCTGATCACGCCGCGCGAGGGCGGTGGGACCGGCGCCGGCACGCTGTCGGACGCGCCGAGCAAGCCGGCGTATCTGGCCGGAGAGCATTGGCGCGAACATACGCGTCGTTTCGGTATCGAACACGTGTTGCGCGTCGCGGCCGATGGTCGCGTCGAGGTCACCCGTGCGCTGCGCGCGCGGCTGCAGTTCCCGGCACCGCTCGCGGTGACGGTCGTCGATTGAATAACAAGGGAGGGGAATCATGGACATGACACCGCAAACCGCCTGGCTCATCGCCATTTCTGCCGTCGTGATCGTGGGCGTGGTGGCGTTCTTCATCGGCCGCAGCACCGCCGGCACCAAGGGCCGCATCGACGAGCTCGAGGCCGAGCTGCGCAGCAAGAAGGCCGAGGTCGAGGGTTATCGCAAGGAGGTCGAGCAACACCTCGACAAGACCGCCACGCTGTTCGTGTCGATGGCGGGCTCGTACAAGGAGATGTTCGAGCACGTGTCGTCGGGCTACGAGAAGCTCTCCACCGGCTCGGCGCGTGAACTGTTCCAGCAGCGTGTGGATGCGCTGCTGATCGGTGCCGGGCGCAGCAGGGGTGAGGGCGGCGAAGCGGGCAAGCTGCTGGGCGCCGCCGCGGCTGCCGGCGTCGGTGGTGCGGCGAGCGCGGCCGGGGCGGCCTCCGCTGCGGTTTCGGGGGCGGCGACCGAGCCCGGGACTGAAGCGGCGCCGACGGACACGGCCGCGCCTGCGCAGGCCACCGAGCCGGCGACCGTGGGCCGTGCCGAGCCTGGATGGCCGTCCGAGCCCACCCTCGGAGCGGGATCGCAAGGCGCGGCGCCGGCAGCCGAGGCGGACACCGCAGCCGCCGCTGGCGCGCGCGAACTCGAGCCGTCCGCCGCGGACGAGTCCGACGAGCGGATGCGCAGGGCGGAAGGCATCGCCTTCGACCCGACCCTCGACGAGGCGCCGGCGCGCGACGAGGCCCCCCGCAGCGAACTGCGCTGAACGAAGCGGCGGCGGACGCTTCGCCGCCGGCGAGGCAGCACAGCGCCCAGCCGCAGCGAACTTCCCGCCGGTGGTCGCATCCTAACGCGCATGCGTCTGCCGCTTTTCTCCTTCCCCGGCTTCGCGCCCCGCGCGGCGCTCGTGCTGCTGTGCGTCGCCCTCGCGCTGGGCGGCTGCAGCCTGCGCTTCGCCTATTCCCAGCTCGACTGGCTGGTGCCTTGGTATGTACGCGATTACGTGACCCTGGACGCCGGGCAGCGCAGCGCGCTCGATGCGCGTCTCGCCGCCCGCCTCGACTGGCACTGCCGCGCACACGTTCCCGAATACGCCGCCACGTTGCGTGAGGCCCAGGCGCTGCTGGCGCGCGATACGGTCGAAGCCGTCGAGTTGGCGCCCTTCCTCGCGCGCGGCGAGGCCTGGTGGGCCGAGGTGCTGGCCACGCTCGAGCCCGATGCCCGGGTGCTGCTGGCCAGCCTGGCGAGCGAACAGGTCCACGAACTGCAACAAGCCTTCGCCCGCGGCGAGCGCGAGGCGCGTGACGAGTTTCTTGCCGGCAGCGACGCCGCGCAGGATGCTGCGCGCATCAAGCGCATGGAAAAGCGCCTGCAGCGCTGGTTCGGCCGCATGACGCCGGCGCAGCGCGAGCGCATCGCTGCGTGGAGCGCCGAACTCAGCCCGACCACCGCGGCCTGGCTCGCCCAGCGCACGCGCTGGCAGGGCGCGCTGCTCGAGGCGCTGCAGGTGCGCGCCGACGACGCTGCTTTTGCGGCGCGCATCGCGCCCCTGTTTGCCTCGCAGCAGGCGCACTGGCCGCCCGCTTATCGCGACGGCGTTGCCCGCAACCGGGCGCTGACCCTGGCGTTGCTGGCCGACGTCTTCAAGCTCGCGCCCGAAGCGCAGCGCCAGCATCTGGATCGCGAGCTCGACGCGCTGGCCGCGCAGTTCGAGTCGCTGGCCTGTGCGGCGCCGGCTCGCCTTTCCGCCGCGCTCGACCGATAATCCGCGTCATCCATTCATTACTCACCGCTCATTCACCGCCGATCGCATGTTCTTTGTCGGCCGTGCGCAGGCCGGCCACATTCCATGCAAAAGACCGAACTCGACCGCCTCGCCATCGGGCTGATGGTGCTGTTCTGCACCATCTGGGGCCTGCAACAGGTGGCGATCAAGCTCGCCAGCACCGGGATCTCGCCGGTCTGGCAGGCGGGGCTGCGTTCGATTGGCGCCACGGTGATCGTGCTGCTGTGGTCGTGGCGGCGCGGCATCAGGTTGTTCGAGCGCGACGGCACGCTGTTGCCCGGCTTGCTCGCCGGCCTGCTGTTCGCGATCGAGTTCGCGCTCATCTTCGTCGGCCTGCAATACACGACCGCGGCGCGCGGCGTGATCTTCCTGTACACCGCCCCGTTCTTCGTGGCCCTCGGCGCGGTCTGGCTCCTGCCCCAGGAAACCATGCGGCGCGCGCAATGGGCCGGGATGGCGCTGGCCTTCGCCGGGGTGCTGGTCTTGTTCGGCGACGGCGTGGTCTCCTCGGCGGATAGTGCCTGGATCGGAGACCTGATGATTCTGCTCGGCGCCGTGTTCTGGGCAGCGACCACGCTCACCGTCAAGGCCACCTGCCTGGGCCGCAGCAGCGCCGAGAAGACACTGCTTTACCAGCTCGGCGTGTCCGCCCTGATGCTGCCCGCACTGTCCCGCGCGTTGGGAGAACCTGGCTTGTTCGCTCCCGGCTTGCTGGTGTGGACGAGTCTGTTGTTCCAGACGGTCATCGTGGCAGGAGTGAGCTACCTCGGCTGGTTCTGGCTGGTGCGCCATTATCCGGCCACGCGCCTGTCGACCTTCTCGTTCCTAGCACCCGTGATGGGGGTGCTCGCAGGTGGGCTGATCCTCGGCGAGCCGTTGTCGCCGACAGTGTTCGCCGCGCTCGGCCTCGTCGGCGCCGGCATCGCGATCGCGAACTGGCCCGCGCGCCGCGCGTGACCCCCCGGGCTCGCCCGGGCAATTTTCCTGGCGTCCGCGGCAGGGCTGGTGCGACGGCGCATGCGCCGGTCGACCGCCGCACCGCTCGTGTGTCTCGCTTCCGAATGTCGTTGTCGCTTGCAGACAAGTGGTTGTCCGGCTGCTGGCTTAACTTGATCTGCCCACATAACGAGGAGACAGGATCATGAGTGAAGACCAGCGCTGGGTGCTGACGGTGGCGTGTCCGAGCGATTCCGGGCAGGTGGCGGCGATTTCGGGCTTTCTGGACAGTCACGGCTGTTACATCAACGAATTTTCGTGCTTTGACGACGACCTCGGCGATCGCTTCTTCGTGCGCGCCGTCTTCCGTCCCGGATCGGACAAGCAGGGGATCCCGGTGACCTTGCGCGATCATTTCCAGCCACTCGCCGCGCGCTTCAGGATGGACTGGGCGATGCACGCGCTGTCCGATCGGCCGAAGGTGCTGATCATGGTGTCGAAGCTCGACCACTGCCTGCGCGACCTGCTTTACCGCTGGCGTATCGGCGAGCTGAAGATCGACATCGTCGGGGTCGTGTCCAACCACCCTGACCTCGGCTTCCTCGCCGAGGTCGACGGCCTGCCTTTCCATCACCTCCCGATCAGCGCGGCGACCAAGCCCGCGCAGGAGGAAAAGCTGATGCAGCTCGTGGCGGCGACGGGTGCCGAACTGGTGGTGCTGGCGCGCTATATGCAGGTGCTGTCGGAGGACCTGTGCCGTCGGCTGGCGGGACGTGCAATCAACATTCACCACTCCTTCCTGCCCGGCTTCAAGGGCGCCAAGCCTTATCACCAGGCGCATGCGCGCGGCGTCAAGCTGATCGGCGCGACCGCGCACTACGTGACTACCGACCTGGACGAGGGGCCGATCATCGAGCAGGTCGTCGAGCGGGTTAACCACGCCTTCAGCCCCGAGCAGTTGCTCGCCGTCGGGCGTGGCATGGAGTGCCAGGCGCTTGCTCGCGCCGTGAGCTACCACGTTGAGCGCCGGGTCTTTCTCAATGGAGCACGTACGGTGGTTCTAACCTAGAATTGGAACAGATGCGTAATGAGCCACCGCACTCGAGGACGCCTCAGGTACGAAGAGAATGAGAGGAGACGCAGGTGAAAAGTGGTGCTTCACCCGCTGACCGCAATGTGAGTTGTTGGGCGGGGCGGGGCGGCGATGAGCCGATTCGTTTCGGATTCCTGCTGGTGCCGGGCTTTTCGCTGGTGGGCTTCGGCGCGGCTGTCGATCCGTTGCGCCTCGCGAACGTGGTGGCCAGGCGCACGCTGTATCAGTGCATAACACTGACGCTCGATGGCGCATCCGTGCGCTCGAGCGCGGGCGTTTGTGTCACACCCGACTGTGCCGCGGCCGACGCCATGGTGCTCGATGCAATCTTCGTCATCGGCCCGAATCCGCTTCCCACCTCTGGCATCGAGCCGATCCTGCGCTGGTTGCGTGCTCAGGCCGCGAAGGGCGTGGCGCTCGGCGGAGTCGATAGCGGGAGCTTCTTCCTTGCCAGCGCCGGCCTGCTTGACGGCTATCGCAGCACGATCCACTGGGAGGACATGGATGCCCTGCTCGATCGTTTCCCGCGTCTGGTGGTGTCGTCCAAGCTCTACGAGGTGGACCGCAATCGCGCCTCGTGCAGCGGGGGCATCGCGCCGGTCGAGATGATGATCCATCTCATCGGCTTGGGCGGCGGCGGGCACAAGATCGCGTCCGCTGTCGCCGAACTGATGATCTACGAACGCCGGGGCCCCGACGAGCGTCAGCGCACCGCGTTGCGTGACGTCGCCACCAGCTCGCACCCCAAGCTGGTGGAGGCGATCAAGTTGATGGAGTGCAACATCGAGGAGCCGCTGACGATGGAGGAGATCGCGACCTACATGCAGTTCTCCTCACGCCAGCTCGAGCGCCTGTTCCGCGACACCCTTCAGTGCACGCCACGGCAGTACTACCTGCAGTTGCGCCTCGATCGCGCGCGCCAGCTGCTCACCCGGACCAACCGCCCGATTGCCGACATCGTCATGGCCTGCGGCTTCGTGTCCTTTGCCCACTTCTCCCACCGCTATCACGCCAGCTTCGGCATCTCGCCGAGCGCGGACCGCCGTCGCCATGCGGTCGACGGGGACAAGTTCGCCAACGTGACCGCCGGGGGCAAGGCGCCAGCGGCGGCCCTGCCTGCAGACCGCGCCGGACCCGACGTCTTCATCCTGTCCGTCTGAGTCGCTGCGTCAGGCGATTTCACGCCTACGTTCCCTTGTTTTCAGCCGTTGGTGCAGCGCGGATGCGTGTCCTGCTGCGGCTGCCGCATGGCCCCGGGGGAAAGTCGTTTTCACGCAAATCGTCGTCGGCAGGCGGAAATTGGGTTCTTCCGCGGCTCCTTATCATGGGATCCACGTTACTTATGCCTGTGCGCAAACGGTAACCGTGCAACCCGACCCATCCGCGACATCAAGGAGCGAAGACATGACGAATCTGACTGGCGACATCAAGTCCATGACCGAAATGAAGGACCTGCTGCGCATCGAGAACGGCGAGAAGGTGAAGCACACCTTCTCCGACCAGGAATACATCAACCGTCAGTCCAAGCTGCGCGCCTACATGGCGGCCAACAGCATCGACGCCGTGCTGTTCACGTCGATGCACAACATCAACTACTACAGCGACTTCCTGTACTGCTCGTTCGGCCGCCCTTACGGCCTGGTCGTGACCCAGGACAAGGTGGTGTCGATCAGCGCCAACATCGACGGCGGCCAGCCGTGGCGCCGCACCTTCGGCGACTACAACGTGGTCTACACCGACTGGCGTCGTGACAACTACTTCCGCGCCGTGCAGCAGGAAATCCCGAACAAGGGCCGCGTCGGCGTCGAGTTCGACCACATCCCGGTCGAGCGCCTGGAGAAGCTCAAGGCCGCGCTGCCCAACGCGCAGATCGTCGACATCGGCGCCGGCACCATGCGCATGCGCATGATCAAGTCGGCCGAGGAAATCGCCCTCATCAAGCACGGCGCCCAGGTGTGCGACGTCGGTGGCGCGGCG
>JAANMY010001105.1_pt1 | contig 32718 bp, 25 predicted proteins | sample 7279691 | NCBI WGS metagenome assembly JAANMY01 (sample SAMN14094543, study PRJNA606508) | bioreactor metagenome | isolation source: A lab-scale SPAN reactor treating ammonium-rich wastewater day 388 | place: Ireland: Galway | collected 2018-02-07
CCACAGCAATAGCTTGGCTATTGCGAGGATTTGCAACGACGCAGACCGCCCGAAGCCGCGCCCGCACACCCATGAGGAGATCGTGAACACGTTCTTAGCGCTGCGGACTCAACCGCCCCTGCACCTGCGCCAGCGCATCCCAATGCGCCAGCGCGGGCACCGCAGCAATCGGCTCGCCGTGGTTAAAGCCATAGGTCATCAGCACCACCGGGCAACCGGCCGCCCGCGCCGCTTGCGCATCGTTGCTCGAATCGCCCACCATCAAGGTGCGCCCTGGCTGAGTGCCCAAGGCCTTGCAGGTTTCCAGCAGCGGCAGCGGATCAGGCTTTTTGCGGGCAAACGAATCGCCGCCGAACACGCACTGAAAATATTTTTCCAAGCCTTTGGCACGCAATAACGGCTGGGCAAACGCCAGCGGCTTGTTGGTCAAACACGCCAGCGGCAAGCCCGCCGTGGCCAAGGTGTGCAAGCCCTCCTCCACCCCCGGATACACCTGGGCAAACTGGCCATTGATGCGCAAATAATGGTGCTCATAGCGCTGCCACGCCTGCGCATACTGGGCCTGCACTTGGGCGGCATCCAGCCCCCCATGGGCCAAGACAGAGCGCAACAAATGCTCGGTGCCCTTGCCCACCAGCTGCTCAATCACTTCGGGGGCTATCGCGGGCAACTGCAAATCGGCCAACATGCCGTTGAGCGCCGCCGAAAAATCGCCCAAGGTGTTCACCAAGGTGCCATCCAAATCCAACATCACCGCATCCAGGGCGATGCTGCTGCCTTCCAAGTGCAATTGCATAACTGTTTAACTTCATAGCTTTCAACGCTGTACCAGCAAGTTAGCAGCAAGTGTTGAAGGCCAAAATGTTTCTGAAAAATCCTGCGATCCATGGCCCAAAGAATGGGCCCGAAAAGCGGCCATGGTACCCAGCGGGCGGCGGCGGCCAAGCAAAGAAAAACCTCGCTTTAAGTGGGTTTTCCCCATGCAGCGCCATGAAAAAATATTTTTAGAATCGAAAGACTATCTGCTTTCACGATAGAAAACACCCTTTATCTATAGGACTCGTACATATGAAAAAAATTACCGTGGCGGCTGCTTTGGCATTGATCAGCACCGGCGCATTGGCAGGCAATGCAGATTTCACCCTGGTCAATAAAACAGGATATGCCATTAATGAGGTGTATATCTCGCCCTCCCAAAAAAATAACTGGGGCAATGACCGCCTGGGCGATTATCAGTTTCTGAACGGCGATTCCAAAAAATTTAAATTCGGCGACACCAAGCACTGCGAGCAAGATATTAAAGTGACCTTTACCGATGACGAATCCGAAGTCGTCTGGGAAGATATTAACTTGTGCGAAGTGGACAAAATCACGCTCAAATACAACCGCAAAACCAATGAAGTTTCTGCTGAGCTAGATTAAAAAATAATATTCAATACCTGCTCCCCGCCTATTCTGCTGGCACGGTTGGCACCCGTGCAGCCAGGGCGACCAGCACCAGCACCGGCAGTCCCAGGGCCGCCGTGCTGATAAAAAATGGGCTATAGCCATAGGCATCCACAAACTGCCCCGAAAACCCGGCCAGCCACTTCGGGGCCAGCAGCATCATGGAGCTGAACAGCGCGTACTGCGTGGCCGAGTACTGCACATTGGTCAGGCTGGACAGGTAGGCAATAAACGCTGCCGAGGCAATGCCTCCAGCCAAGTTGTCGGCGCTGACCACCAGGGTCAAACCCACCGTGGTCGGTGCTTGTCCGGCCAGCCAAGCAAACAGCAAATTGCTGCTGGCCGAGAGCAGCGCCCCCAGCATCAGCACCCGCATCACACCCCAGCGCATGGCCATGGCTCCGCCAACAAAGGCCCCCAGCAGGGTCATGAGCACTCCGTAAATTTTGGTGACTGCGGCCACCTGGGCCTTGGTGTAGCCCATGTCCACATAAAACGGGTTGGCCATGATGCCCATCACCACATCGCTGATGCGGTACACCGCAATCAGGCCCAGCACCAGGGCCGCTTGCCAGCGGTAACGTGCGATAAAGTCGGCAAACGGTGCTACCAAAGCGCTGTGCAGCCACTCCTGCACCGAGCGGCTGGGCGGCAGGGGGCGCGGCTGGGGCTCTGGCGAGAGCAAAACGGTGACGATGCCCACCACCATGCAGGCGGCCATCACGCTGTAGGCCACCTGCCAGGCCCGCACGGCATAGCCCAATTGCGCCCCTTGGGCCAAGGTGGCCACCCACAGCACCCCGGCACCGGCCCAGATCATGGCCAGGCGGTAGCCTGTTTGGTAGGTGGCGGCCAAAGCGGCTTGTTCTTGCACGCTGGCCGATTCAATGCGGTAGGCATCCAGGGCAATATCTTGCGTGGCCGAGCCAAAGGCCACCACCAGGGCGCTCCAGACCATGGGGGTCAAGGCCAGCTGCGGGTTTTGGCTGGCCATGCCCAGCAAGCCTGCGGCAATCAACAGCTGCGACAGCAGCAACCAACTGCGCCGCCGCCCCAGGCGGCGCGTGAGCCCAGGCAGTGGCAAGCGATCGACCAGCGGGGCCCAGACCCACTTGAACGCATAGGCCAGCCCGACCCACGATAAATAGCCAATGGTGGTGCGGTCAATGCCCGCTTCACGCAACCAAAATGAGAGCGTTCCCAGCACCAGCAGCAAGGGTAAACCGGCGGAAAAGCCCAAGGCCAACATGCGCCAACTGGCCGGTTGCGTGTAAACCTTCAAAGTGCAAAGCCAAGCGCGAAAGGAAGTCATAAAGCCATCGATGCCATAAAAAAAGCCCACAGCGACCAAGGTGCTGTGGGCTGGCTAGCTTAATGCCTGGGGCGGCGTTTATTTCTCAACAAAGGCGCGTTCGATGACGAAATCGCCCGGGGTGGTGGTGTTGCCTTCGTTGAAGCCGCGCGCCTCAAACATGTGCTTGAGAGTGTCCAGCATCTCGGGGCTGCCGCACAGCATGACCCGGTCGGTTTCGCGGTTGAGCGGGGGCAGACCGATGTTTTGCGGGAACGTGCCGTTTTCGATTTGGTCCGAAATGCGCCCCTGGTTGCGAAAGGGTTCGCGCGTTACGGTGGGGTAGTAGATGAGCTTGTCTTTGATGATGTCGCCCAGGATTTCGTGCTCGAACAGGTCTTTTTCCAGCATCTCTTGGTAGGCCAGGTCGGCCACATGGCGCACGCCGTGCACGACGATGACTTTTTCGTAGCGCTCATAGGTATCCGGGTCGCGGATGATGGACAACCACGGCGCAAGGCCCGTGCCCGTGCCAATCAAGTACAGGTTTTTTCCTGGCAGCAGGTAATCGGTGACCAGGGTGCCGGTGGGCTTTTTGCCCACAATGATGGTGTCGCCCACCTGGATGTTTTGCAGGCGCGAAGTCAGTGGGCCGTTGGGCACTTTGATCGAGAAAAACTCCAGATGCTCTTCCCAGTTGGGGCTGACGATGGAATAGGCCCGCAGCAGGGGCTTGTTATCGACTTTGAGGCCAATCATGGTGAAGTGGCCATTGGAAAAGCGCAGCCCAGGATCGCGGGTGGTGGTGAAAGAGAACAACCGATCGGTCCAGTGGTGCACCGACAAAACACGTTCTTCGTGAAAAGCACTCATAAACAATGCAGCAAAAAATCAATAACAAACCCACTCGGTGGGGCCCGGCCAAGTGAGGATGGGCAAGCCGCCGCCCCGGGCCACAGGGCTGCGATTGTGCGTGAATTTCGCCCAAAATGGGGGATTGTCTGCTTATCTCTTGATATAGATTAGTGATATGGCAAATGACGCGGCACCGCCATTTATCCCCCGATTTGCCCCCGATTTGCCTGCCATGCGCCCCCGATTTACTCCGCTATTTCAGCCCCCGCTGAGCTGTGCCTGGGCCAGCTCAGCGGCCAACACCTGCACCAGCTGCGCCGCTGGCAAGGCCCGCGCCAGTGCCACGCCTTGGCCGGCCCAAAACGGAGCAAAGTCCGTGCAGCCCTGGGCACTGGCTGCTTGGTGCAAGGCCTTGCCCGCGTCGTACACCTGGGGGTAAGCGGGCAAGCTGCCGGGGTAGGCCGCGCCCAAGGCGTGCAGGCGATTGACCAGGCCGCGCGCCGGTCGGCCCGAGATGGCGCTGGTCACGGCCGTGCGGGTGTGCTCTTTATTTAAAAGCGCTTGGCGATAAGCAGCATTGGCATTGGACTCAGGACAAGGCACAAACGCTGTCCCCATCTGCGCAGCGCATGCGCCAAGTTGTAGCACGGCCGCAATCCCGGCCCCATCCATGATGCCGCCGGCGGCCACCACAGGCAGGCGAGTGCGCTGCACCAAGAGCTGCACCAGGGCCAAGGTGCCCAGCATCTGGTCGCGGGCGGGGTCGAACACACCCCGGTGGCCGCCCGCCTCCACGCCCTGGGCAATCACCACGTCGATGCCCGCCTGCTCAATGGCCAGGGCCTCGTCCAAATCGGTGGCGCAGGCCAGGGTGATGCAGCCATAGGCTTTGAGCGCCGCCAAAAAATCTGGCTCGGGCAGGCCGAAATGAAAACTCACCACCGCCGGGCGCTGCGCCAAGATCAGCTGCTGCAGCGCCGTATTGCCCAGGGCCGAGGGGTACACCGCCTGCAAGCTGGCGGGCGCGGTGGCACCAAAACGGGCAAATTCCGGGGCCAGGTACTCCAGCCAGGCCTGTTCACGCGGGGCATCGGCCTGCGGGTGCTGGTGGTAGAACAGATTGACGTTAAAAGGCCTGCTGGTCAGGCTGTGGGTGTGCTCAATGTCGGTTTTCGACTTTTCCAGGCTGTACGCACCCAGGCCAATCGAACCCAACGCGCCCGCATTGCTCACGGCGGCGGCCAATTGCGGGGTGGCGGTGCCCGTCATGGGCGCTTGAATAATGGGGTGGCGCAGGCCCAGGCGCTGCATCCATGGGGCCAAAGTGGTGTGGGTCATGGCAAGTCCTTTTGCAGAGAAAAATTAACAGGCAGGCCCACACGCTGCGCAGCAAGGCATCCGGGCACAGGCTCAGAACGTGTTCACGTTCTCAGGCCAGGGATTGTGCCGCCGCGGTGTACACCCGAAAAATACAAGTTTTATTTATCAGATATAAACCAAATCCGCCGCAATCGCTTACTAGACAAGTGCGCACAGCTCCTAATTTCTGAACTCCCCTTCTGCCCTTTTCTCCCCTTTTCCTATGCTGACCTACCCCGATATCCGCGCCGCCGCCGATCGCCTGGGCGATCACATTCTGCAAACCCCGTGCGTGGCCTCCCAGACCCTTTCGGAAATCACGGGTGCCCAGGTGTTTTTAAAGTTTGAAAACCTGCAATTTACCGCCTCGTTCAAAGAGCGCGGCGCGTGCAACCGCCTGCAGCTGCTCACCGCCGAAGAAAAAACCCGGGGCGTGGTGGCCATGAGCGCGGGCAACCACGCCCAGGGGGTGGCCTACCACGCGCAACGCATGGGGCTGCGTGCCGTGATCGTCATGCCGCGCTTTACCCCCGGCGTAAAGGTTGAGCGCACGCGCAGCTTTGGCGCTGAAGTGGTGCTGCATGGCGACACCCTCGAAGCGGCGCGCCTGCACGCCTACGCCCTGGCCGAGCAGGAGCAGCTGACCTTCATTCACCCCTTTGACGATCCCGCCGTGGCCGCAGGCCAAGGCACGCTGGCGCTGGAGATGCTGGCCGAGCAGCCCGATCTGGACACGCTGATCGTCTCGGTTGGTGGCGGCGGGCTGATTGCCGGGGTGGCCACCGCTGCCAAAACCTTAAAGCCCAGCATCCGCGTGGTGGGCGTGCAAACACGGCGTTTTCCTTCCATGCTCAATGCCGTGCAGGGGCTGGATTTGCCGATTGGCCAATCGACCATTGCCGAGGGCATTGCCGTGGCCACGGCCGGGGCCTTCACCCGCCAGGTGGTGCGCAACTATGTCGATACGCTGCTGCTGGTCGATGAGGGCGATGTCGAGCAAGCGGTGCTGATGCTGTTAGAGATTGAAAAAACCTTGGTCGAAGGGGCCGGTGCAGCCGGTCTGGCCGCCCTGGTGCGCCACGGCGAGCAGTTCAAGGGGCAAAAAGTGGGGCTGATTTTGTCGGGCGGCAATATCGACCCGCTGCTGCTGGCCTCGATCATCGAGCGCGGCATGGCCCGCTCCGGTCGTCTGGCACGCATCAAGGTCAGCGCCCGCGATGTTCCGGGCGTGCTGGCCAAAATCACCGCCACCGTGGCCGAGGCCGGGGCCAACATCGAAGAGGTACACCACCAACGCGCGTTTACCTTGCTGGCGGCGCAAAACGTGGAGATTGAATTTGTCCTGCAAACACGCAACCAGGCGCATGTGGAGCAGGTGCTCCAGGCCCTGCAAGCCCAGGGCATGGAGGCCGCGCGGATGTAGCGGCCGCCGCAAAGGGGGCGGCTTCCCCCTGGCAGGGCAGCCTCACACCGGCGCTGGGCTGGGCGCAGCGTCTTTTTGGCGGCTGCTGTAATCGGACGAGCGCTGGTACAGCGCCAGGCCAAACTGCGGCAGCATGGCGATTAAGTGGTCGATGATTTCGCCTTGCGTGGCCTCGTAATCCACCCAGGCGGTGGCCACGGTAAACGCGTACACCTGCAGCGGGATGCCAAAAGCCGTCGGCTCCTGCACCCGCACCATCAAGATCATGGCGGGCGGCTGATGAATGCCGGGGTGGGCCTGCAAATACGCCAGGGCATAGGCGCGAAAAGCGGCCAAATTGGTATAGACCGGCGGCGCCGTCTGAAAAAACCGCGCCATCAGCGGCGCTTGGGCCCAGTGCGCGTGCTGGGCGGGGGTCAGCGGGCCGACGGTGGCCGCATCAATCGGCAGCGCCCGCATGATGCGCCGCCCGCCCCCGGCAAACATGCTGCGCCAGTTTTTGAAGCTGGCGCTCATCAGCTTCCAGGTGGGGATGCTGGTGACGGTTTTGTCCCAGTTTTGCACTTTGACGGTGTGCAGATTGATTTCAATCACCGCCCCATCGGCGTTCTCACTGGGCATCTCAATCCAGTCGTCCACGCGCAGCATGTCGTTGCTGGCCAATTGCACGCCCGCCACAAACGACAAGATCGTGTCTTTGAACACCAGCATCAGCACCGCCGACATGGCCCCCAGGCCCGAGAGCAGCAGCAAGGGCGAACGGTCCAGCACCGTGGCCACGATCAGCAGCAGGGCCACAATGCCCACGGTCAGCTTGCCCAGCTGCACATAGCTTTTGATGGTGCGCGTTTGCGAGGCACGCGGGCCGTCGTAGTTGTCGTGCGCGTGGTTCAGGGCATCGAGCAGCGCCATCACCGCCCGCGCCAGGTGGTAGGTGGTAAAGGCTGCGGCCAAGTTGTGCAACAGGTTGGCCAGCGGGGCTTGCAAGTGCGGCACGCCATACACCGCTTGCTGCATGACGATGGAGGGCACCACCTTGGCCACACGGCGCAGCACCGTATCGTGCAGCGCAATGTTCCACCAGCCGCTGCCCCATTGCTCACGCCCACGGCGCACCACCTTCAATAACACGATGCGGGCCACAATGCCCGCCACAACAGCCACCAGGGCCACCAGGGCCAGGCCAATGCTGGCCTTGGCCCAGGGTTGCAAGCTGGCAAATTCGCCAGCAAACACGCCGGCAAATACGCCACTCAATGCAGTATTCAAAAAATCCACACTCTCTCCTGCTCTGAAATTGTTGGGAAAAACGTTGTCAATCTGCCCCAGGCAATAGGGGCACCTAAAATGCCAAGCTTTGGCAGCAGGCTCGCTGCCCTTCTTTTTCACGCTTTTCAAGCGAATTGCGCTTTCGCAGGCGCTTTTTTCATCATGCAAGACAAATACAGCCCCCAGGAAGTTGAATCCGCCGCGCAAGCGCACTGGCAAATGCGCGATGCCTACCGTGTAACGGAAGACCAAGAGAAGAAAAAGTTCTACGCCTGCTCCATGCTGCCCTACCCCAGCGGCAAGCTGCACATGGGCCATGTGCGCAACTACACCATCAACGACATGCTCACGCGCCAACTGCGCATGCAGGGCTGGAATGTGCTGATGCCCATGGGCTGGGATGCCTTTGGCCTGCCCGCTGAAAACGCCGCGCTCAAGAACAAAGTGCCGCCCGCGCAGTGGACCTACGACAACATCGCGTACATGAAAAAGCAGATGCAGGCCATGGGCCTGGCCATCGACTGGAGCCGCGAATTTGCCACCTGCGACCCCGAATACTACAAATGGAACCAGTGGCTGTTTTTGAAAATGCTGGAAAAAGGCATTGCCTACCGCAAAACCCAGGTGGTGAACTGGGACCCGGTTGATCAAACCGTGCTGGCCAATGAGCAGGTGATTGACGGGCGCGGCTGGCGCACCGGCGCCTTGGTGGAAAAGCGCGAAATCCCCGGCTACTACCTGAAGATCACCGACTACGCGCAAGAGCTGCTCGACCATGTGCAGGTGGGGGGCGACAAAGCCACCTTGACCGGCTGGCCCGACAAAGTGCGCCTGATGCAAGAGAACTGGATTGGCAAATCCAGCGGCGTGCGCTTTGCCTTTACGCACGACATTAAAAATGCCGCAGGCGAGCTGATCCAAGACGGCAAGATGTACGTCTTCACCACCCGCGCCGACACCATCATGGGGGTGACCTTTTGCGCCGTGGCCCCCGAGCACCCGCTGGCCCAGCACGCTGCGGCCAACAACCCGGCCCTGGCCGCCTTCATCGAAGAATGCAAACAAGGCGGCACCACCGAGGCCGAGCTGGCGCTGAAGGAAAAAGAAGGCCGGCCCACCGGCCTGTTCGTCACCCACCCGCTGACCGGCCAGCAGGTCGAAGTGTGGGTCGGCAACTACGTGCTGATGGGCTACGGCGACGGCGCAGTGATGGGCGTGCCCGCACACGACGAGCGCGACTTTGCCTTTGCCCTGAAATACGGCCTGCCCATCGCCCAAGTTACGGCGGTGGAAGGGGCCAGCTTCAGTGCCACCGCCTGGCAAGAGCACTATGCCGACAAACAAAAATGCGTCTGCGTGAACTCCGGCGTATTGGACGGCCTAGGCCATGCCGAAGCGGTGGAAAAAGTGGCCCAACTGCTGGCCGAAAAAGGCCTGGGCGAGAAAAAAACCACCTGGCGCCTGCGCGACTGGGGCGTGAGCCGCCAGCGCTACTGGGGCACGCCCATCCCCATCATCCACTGCGCCGACTGCGGCCCCCAGCCCGTGCCCGAGAAGGATTTGCCCGTGGTGCTGCCGCAAGACCTGGTGCCCGATGGCAGCGGCAACCCGCTCATTAAAAGTGAAGCATTCCACGCAGGCGTGGTGTGCCCTTGCTGCCAAAAACCTGCACGGCGCGAAACCGACACCATGGACACCTTTGTCGATTCGTCCTGGTACTTCATGCGCTATTGCGACGCGCACAACAGCGAAAACATGGTGGCCGACGGGGCCGATTACTGGATGCCGATGGACCAGTACATCGGCGGTATCGAGCACGCCATCTTGCACCTGCTGTACGCACGTTTTTGGACCAAGGTGATGCGCGATTTGGGCCTGGTGAAAGTGGATGAGCCGTTTACCAAACTGCTCACGCAAGGCATGGTGCTGAACCACATCTACAGCCGCAAGAGCGCCAAGGGCGCCAAAGACTACTTCTGGCCGCACGACATCGAGCATGTGCTGGACGAGGGCGGCAAAGTGATCGGTGCCAAGCTGAAAAACGCCGCCGACAGCAGCGATGGACTCTTGCCCGTGGGCACCGAGATCACCTACGAGGGCGTGGGCACCATGTCCAAGTCGAAAAACAACGGTGTCGATCCCCAGCACCTGATTGAAAAATACGGGGCCGACACCGCGCGCCTGTACACCATGTTCACCTCCCCGCCCGAGCTGACGCTGGAGTGGAACGACGCGGCCGTGGAAGGCAGCTACCGCTTCCTGCGCCGCGTGTACAACTACGCCCAGCGCCTGCTGGGGGTGGATTACGGCGCGGCGATTGACTTGGTGGGCGAGCGCAAAAACCTGGCCGAGATTGCCTTTGACCCGGTCTCCAAAGCCCTGCGCCTGGAGATCCACACCGTGCTCAAGCAAGTCGATTACGACTACCAGCGCATGCAGTACAACACCGTGGTGTCGGGCGCAATGAAAATGCTCAACGCCCTGGAAGACTTCAAGGGCCTGGACAGCGCCGAGGGCCAAATCGCCGCCATCGAAAGCTTTGGCATCTTGCTGCGCGTGCTCTACCCCGCCACCCCGCACCTGACCCATGTGCTGTGGAGCGAACTGGGCTATGCCAACAAGCAAGGCGATTTGCTCGATGCCGCCTGGCCCCAGCCCGACCCCAGCGCCCTGGTGCAAGACGAGTTGGAGCTGATGCTGCAAATCAACGGCAAACTGCGCGGCAAAGTGCGCGTGCCCGCCAGCGCCGACAAGGCCGAGATCGAACGCCTGGCCCTGGCCTGCGAAGATGCGCAAAAGCACATCGAAGGTGCCACCCCGAAAAAAATCGTGGTCGTACCGGGCCGCCTGGTCAATATCGTGGTGTAACAACTCAATCCCCATGCAAGCCTCCAAACGCCACCTTCTCGCGCTGCTGGCCAGCGCCCCTGTATTAGGCGCAACGCTGGGCCTGGGCGGCTGCGGCTTTGCCCTGCGCGGGCGGGCGCAGTACGCCTTCCAATCTCTGTACTTGCAAGCGCCCGAGGGCTCAGAGCTAGGGCGCAGCCTGCTGCGCCAGCTGGCCGCCTCCAGCCACGACCTGCAGCTGCTGCTGCCCCCGCAAACCAGCGCCGATGCCGATGTCACCTTGCGCCTGCTGGGCGAACGCCACCAGCGCGTGGTGCTGGCCAAAACCGTGGCCGGCCAGGTGCGCGAGCTGCAACTGCGCCTGTACGTGCGCTTTAGCCTGATCGGCAAAGATGGCCGCGTGTGGATTGAAGAGGGCGAAATCGAACAAACCCGCGACATGACCTACAGCGAAACCCTCACCCTGGCCAAGGATGAGGAAGAAATGGAGCTGGTGCGCGACATGCGCCAAGACATTGCCCAGCAACTGCTGCGCCGCCTGGCGCTGGTGCAGCCCCCCGTGGGCGCGTAAGCCCGCGCGCCCGCCCCGATCGCAATGCAACTGGCCCTGAACCAACTGCCTGGCCACCTGGCCCAAGGGCTGCGCCCGCTCTACACCCTGCACGGCGATGAGCCGCTGCAGCTGCAAGAGGCCGCCGATGCCATCCGCGCTGCGGCCCGCGCCGCCGGTTTTACTGAGCGCAGCGTGTTCACCGTGCAGGGGGCCCACTTTGACTGGAGTGCGGTGTTGGCGGCGGGCAGTGCGCTCAGTTTGTTTGCCGACAAGCAAATCATTGAGCTGCGCATCCCCAGCGGCAAACCCGGTGGCAAAGAAGGGGCCGCCGCCCTGGCGCAGCTGGCCCAGCAGGCCGCCCAGGCGCAGGAGGTGCTCACCCTCGTGCACCTGCCGCGCCTGGACGCGGCCAGCAAAAAAACCGCCTGGTTCACCGCGCTGGATGCGCACGGCATCCACATCCCCATCCAGCCGATCGAGCGCGAACAACTGCCCGGCTGGATTGCCCAGCGCCTCAAGGCCCAAGGCCAGCAGGTGGCCAGCGGGCAGGCGGGGCAGCGCAGCCTGGCGTTTTTTGCCGACCAGGTCGAAGGCAACCTGCTGGCCGCGCACCAAGAAATTCAAAAACTCGGCCTGCTCTACCCGCCCGGCGAATTAACGCCCGAGCACATCGCCCAAGCCGTGGCCAATGTGGCCCGCTACGACGTGTTCAAACTCTCCGAAGCGGTGCTCAGCGGCAACCTGGAGCGCACCACCCGCATGCTCGACGGCCTGCAAGCCGAAGGCGTGGCCGAGGTGCTGGTGCACTGGACGCTGGCCGAAGACATCCGCAACCTGCAACGCGCCCGCACAGCTTTGGATGCGGGCGAGCCCCTGCCCCTGGTGCTGCGCCAACTGCGCATCTGGGGCAAGAAAGAGCAGCTCTTTGCCCAACTGCTGCCGCGCCTGCGCCCGGCGCGCCTGGCCAAGCTGCTGCTGGCGGCCCACCAGGTTGATGGCATCGTCAAGGGCCTGGCACTGCCCGGTTGGCCCGCCCACGGCTGGCAAGCCTTGCACCGGCTGGCGTTTGACATGGTGCAGACCGTGCAAAGCGCCCGCTAAGCCCCGGCCCAGCACGCCATAAACCACCCCTTCCACAGCCTAATAAAAAAGAGCTGCATCCGCTTGAAATACAAGGTCTTTAGAGTTAAAACAACCTAAAAACCTTATCAATCAAGCGCAGACAGCTCTTGTTTTTAAATAAGTTGGAGGGCCGGTGCGCAGAACGTGAACACGTTCTCAGGCCGTCAAACGCTGCAAAGCCTCGCGGTACTTGGCGGCGGTTTTCTCAATCACCTCGTGCGGCAGGCGCGGGGCCGGGGCTTTTTTGTCCCACAGCTTGCCATTGACCTTGGCCTGCTCCAGCCAGTCGCGCACAAACTGCTTGTCGTAGCTGGGCGGGTTTTCGCCTTTGGCCAGGGCTTCTGCGTAGCCCTCCACGGGCCAGTAGCGCGAGCTGTCGGGCGTAAGCACCTCGTCCATCAGCACCAAGGTGCCGTCTTGCGTCAGGCCAAATTCAAACTTGGTATCGGCAATGATCATGCCTTTTTGCAGGGCGATTTCGGCCGCCTCCTGGTACAGGCGGATCGCGGTGTCGCGAATTTGCGCGGCCAGCTTTTCGCCCACCATCTCCACCGTGCGCTCGTAGGTGATGTTTTCGTCGTGGTCGCCCATCTCGGCCTTGGCCGCCGGGGTGTAAATCGGCGCGGGCAGCTTGGCCGCATTGGTCAGCCCCGCAGGCAGGGGCACGCCGCAAACGGCCTGGCTGTCTTGATATTCCTTCCAGCCGCTGCCCGCCAGATAGCCGCGCACCACGGCCTCGATCATGATCGGCTGCAGGCGCTGCACCAGCATGGCGCGGTTTTTGACCTGGGGAATTTCCTCGGGCGTGACCACGCTCTCCGGCGCTTCGCCCGTCAGGTGGTTGGGGCAAATATGGCCCAGCTTGGCAAACCAAAACAGCGCCATCTGGGTCAGCAGCTCGCCCTTGCCCGGAATGGGCTCGCCCATGATCACGTCAAAGGCCGACAGGCGATCGCTGGCCACCATCAAAATGCGGTCATCGCCCACCGCGTAGTTGTCACGCACCTTGCCACGCGCCAAGAGGGGCAAAGAAGCAATATTGGAAGTGTGCAAGGCAGAGGTGCTAGGCGTAGTCATAGTGCGCAAACGTTAAACAATGAAAGAGCCCACGAAAGGAGCCAACCGGGCATTCTAAATCTCCCCAGGCAAACCAGACGGGCCAATGAGGCGGCATAGAAACCACACACCCAAGGAGGATCCTGGGGAAAATCCCTCTTGCAGTTGCAAAAAAGAACAAATGGGTACATCCTTAGCCCTTGGGTCACCTTGCGCTTTTGTGCAGTGCGGTGGCCCATCGTTTTCTCTGCGTGCCGCACCAATGACGGAATCCATGAATCGTTTAGCCTCCATCCTGCCTGCCACCCAAGTCCTCGTTGGGGTGGACGCCACCAGCAAAAAACGCGCGTTTGAAGAAGCTGGACTGCTGTTTGAGGGTTTGCATGGCCTCTCTCGCGCCCTGATTACCGACAGCCTGTTCGCCCGCGAGCGCCTGGGCTCCACGGGCCTGGGACACGGCGTGGCCATTCCCCATGGCCGCATCAAAGGCTTGAAAGCCCCCATGGCGGCGGTGTTTCAGCTCGCTGGCCCCATAGGCTTTGATGCGCCGGATGAACAACCGGTCAGCCTGCTCATCTTCTTGCTGGTGCCCGAAGCGGCCACCCAGCAACACCTGGAAGTGCTCTCAGAAATTGCCGAGCTGCTAAGCAACAGCCCCTTGCGCGAAGCCCTGAAAACCACCCAGGATGCGGCGCAGTTGCACGCCATCATTGCCAACTGGCAGGCCACCACCAGCGACTGACGCACCGGCCGCACCGCCAGCGACCATGCGCTGCGTTTTTTAGAAAGCCTTTGCCATGCGCCATAAAGCGATCAATGCCGACAAGCTGTTTGCCGCCTTTCGCCAAACCCTGGGTTGGCACTGGGAAGCGGGCCGCGGCAACCCCGAGCGGCGTTTTGACGAAATGGCCGTGCGCTCGGCCATGTCGGGGGCCGATTTGGTGGGCTACCTCAATTACATCCACCCCTACCGCCTGCAGGTGTTGGGGGAGCGCGAAATTGCCTACCTGACCAACGCCACCCCCGCCGACTGCGAACGGCGCGTGCAGCGCATCACCAATCTGGAGCCGCCGGTTCTGGTGTTGGCCGATGGGCAAACCGCCCCGCCGCAATTGCTGGCCATGTGCGAGCGCGACCACATCCCCTTGTTCGCCACGGACGAGGCCGCCGCGTTTGTGATTGACGTGCTGCGGGCCTATTTGTCCAAACACTTTGCCGACCGCACCACGGTGCACGGCGTATTTATGGATATTTTGGGCTTGGGGGTGCTGATCACCGGCGAATCGGGTCTGGGCAAAAGCGAGCTGGGGCTGGAGCTGATCACCCGGGGCCACGGCTTGGTGGCCGACGATGCGGTCGATTTGTACCGCACCAACCAAGCCGTGGTGATTGGCCGCTGCCCCGAGCTTTTGAGCAATCTGCTGGAGGTGCGCGGCATTGGCCTGCTGGACATTCGCGCCATCTTTGGTGAAACGGCCGTGCGCCGCAAAATGCGCCTGACCCTCATCGTCCACCTGGTGCGCAAAGAAACCATGGAACGCGATTACGAGCGCCTGCCGCAAGAGCCGCTCAAAGAAGACGTGCTGGGCGTGGGCGTGCGCAAAGTGGTGCTGCCCGTGGTGGCGGGGCGCAACATCGCCGTGCTGGTCGAGGCCGCCGTGCGCAACACCATCTTGCAGCTGCGCGGCATCAACACCTACGAAGAATTTGTCGAGCGCCACCGCCGCGCCATGGAGCGCGACATGGGCAGCAGCGACTAAATCACCAGCCTCACAAGCCCAGCATAATTTTCAGGTTTTGCACCGCCGCGCCGCTGGCCCCTTTGCCTAGGTTGTCCAGGCGGGCGATGAGCACGGCCTGGTGGTAGGCATCGTTGCCAAACACGCGCAGCTCCAGGTGGTTGGTATCGGCCAGGGTGTCGGCGGCCAGCTTGCCATCGTCGGTGGCGGGCAGCACGCTGACCCATTGCTCAGGCGTATTGGCCTGTGCGTAGTGCTGCGCCAGCGCATGGTGAATGTCCGCCACCTTCGGCTGGCCCGGCAGGGTGTCCAGGTGCAGCGGCAATTCCACCAGCATGCCCTGGCGGAAATTGCCCACCGCAGGAATAAAAATGGGGCGGCGGGTGAGGCCGGTGTAGCGCAGAATTTCTGGAATGTGCTTGTGCGCCAGGCCCAGCGCATAGGCTTCGTGCGGGGCGGCGGTGCCGGCCTCGTAGGCCTCGATCATGGGACGGCCCCCGCCGGAGTAACCCGAGATGGAGGGCAGCGCCAGCGGGTAGTCCGGCGGCACCAGGCCCGCATCCACCAAGGGGCGCAGCAAGGCAATCGCGCCGGTGGCGTAGCAGCCGGGGTTGCTCACACGGCTGGCACTGCGGATGGCATCCAGCTGGCCGGGGGCCAGTTCGGCAAAGCCATAGACCCAATCGGGGGCCACGCGGTGGGCGGTGGAGGCATCAATGATTTTGATGAGCTTGCCCGTCTCGGCCGTGATGGCATCCACCATGGCGGTGGTTTCGCGCGCGGCATCGTCGTGCAGGCACAAAATGACCACGTCCACCGTGGCGATCAGGGCGCGTTTGGCGGCCGGGTCTTTGCGCAGGGCAGGGTCAATGCTGACCAGTGCGATGCCGGCCATGTCGGCCAAGCGCTCGCGAATTTGCAGGCCGGTGGTGCCGGCTTCGCCATCAATAAAAATCTTAAACATGCGTGAAAAATCCTCCATGGGCCATGTGGCGCAGTCTGCGCAAGGCCTGCATTGTCCTGCAGGCGCAAGGCCTTGGCGCCTGAACGTGTGCAAAAGCGGCATTGTGTGGCGCAGGGCCGTTTCTGGCAGAAAACCTAGTGTGTAAGGCTGTGTTAGACCTGCGTGGTACATTTCGCGGCTGCCATGCCTTGCACCCTTGGGATTGCTGGTTACCACTGGGTTACCGTGCCCAGCCAAGGGCCCAACAGCGGGCATTTCCCCCTCCGTTACTGAGAGACTCACACGCATGAAAATTCATGAATACCAAGGCAAGGAAATCTTGCGTCAGTTCGGCGTGCCCGTACCCCGTGGCATTGCCGCTTTCACCGTTCAAGAAGCCGTAGAAGCTGCCCAAAAACTGGGTGGCCCCGTTTGGGTGGTGAAAGCCCAAATTCACGCCGGTGGCCGTGGCAAAGGCGGCGGCGTGAAAGTGGCCAAGACCATTGACGATGTGAAAGCCCTGGCCGAACAAATCCTGGGCATGCAACTGGTCACGCACCAAACCGGCCCCGAAGGCCAAAAAGTGCGCCGCCTGTACATCGAAGACGGCGCTGACATCAAGAACGAGCTGTATGTCTCGCTGGTGACCGACCGCGCGACGCAAAAAGTGGCGCTGATCGCTTCGAGCGAAGGCGGCATGGACATCGAAGCCGTGGCCGAAGCCACGCCCGAGAAAATCATCACCGAGATGATTGACCCCCTGACCGGCATCACCGAAGCGCAATCGCGCAAGGTGGCAGCTGCCATCGGGCTGGAAGGCAAGTCCATCGACCAAGCCGTCGATATCTTCGCCAAAATCTACAAGTGCTACATGGACACCGACGCATCGCTGGTGGAAATCAACCCCCTGAACTGCGACAGCAAGGGCGACCTGATGGCGCTGGATGCCAAGTTCAACTTTGATGCCAACGCGCTGTTCCGCCATCCCGAAATCGTGGCCTTCCGCGATCTGGACGAAGAAGATCCGGCCGAAATCGAAGCCTCCAAGTTCGACCTGGCCTACATCAGCCTGGACGGCAACATCGGCTGCCTGGTGAACGGTGCCGGTCTGGCCATGGCCACCATGGACACCATCAAGCTGTTTGGCGGCGAGCCAGCCAACTTCTTGGACGTGGGCGGCGGTGCCACGGCAGAAAAAGTGACCGAAGCCTTCAAGATCATGCTCAAAAACCCTGAAGTCAAGGGCATTTTGGTCAATATCTTCGGCGGCATCATGCGCTGCGACACCATCGCCACCGGCGTGGTCACCGCCTGCAAGGCCGTGAACCTGTCGGTGCCGCTGGTGGTGCGCATGAAGGGCACCAACGAAGAGCTGGGCAAACAAATCCTGAAAGATTCGGGCCTGCCCATCATCGCGGCCGACACCATGGCCGAAGCCGCCACCAAAATCGTGGCCGCCGTTAAGTAACCCGCCCAGGAAAGAGAAACAAGACCATGTCTATCTTTATTAATAAAGACACCAAAGTCATCACCCAGGGCATCACCGGTAAAACCGGCCAGTTCCACACGGAAAAATGCCAAGAGTACGCCAACGGCAAAAATTGCTTTGTCGCCGGTGTGAACCCCAAAAAAGCGGGCGAGCGCATTTTTGACATCCCAATCTACGGCTCGGTCAAAGACGCAGCCAAAGAAACTGGCGCTACCGTCTCCGTGATCTACGTGCCCCCAGCAGGTGCCGCTGCTGCCATCTGGGAAGCCGTCGAGGCCGACCTGGACCTGGCGATTTGCATCACCGAAGGCATTCCCGTGCGCGACATGCTGGAAGTGCGCAACAAAATGCGCGCCAAAGTGGCCGCTGGCGGCAAAGAAACCCTGCTGCTGGGCCCCAACTGCCCCGGCCTGATTACGCCCGATGAAATCAAAATCGGCATCATGCCCGGCCACATCCACCGCAAAGGCCGCGTAGGCGTGGTCAGCCGCTCCGGCACGCTGACCTACGAAGCCGTGGCGCAGCTGTCTGAGCTGGGCATTGGCCAGTCGAGCGCCGTGGGCATTGGTGGTGACCCCATCAACGGCCTGAAGCACATCGACGTGATGCGCGCCTTCAACGACGACCCCGATACCGATGCCGTGATCATGATCGGTGAGATCGGTGGCCCCGACGAGGCCGAAGCCGCCCAGTGGTGCAAGGCCAACATGAAAAAGCCCATCGTCGGCTTTATCGCTGGCGTGACCGCTCCGGCCGGCAAGCGCATGGGCCACGCCGGTGCACTGATCTCGGGCGGTGCCGACACGGCGGACGCCAAGCTGGCCATCATGGAAGAGTGCGGTTTCACCATCACCCGCAACCCCTCCGAAATGGGCCGCCTGCTGCAAGGCCTGCTGAAAAAAGCATAAAAACAGGCTTTAGCGCTTGTGTAGCAAGCGCTTATAGCTATCAAAACAAAAGCCCTGCAAGTTATGCCTTGCAGGGCTTTGTTGTTTTTAAAGGAGCTGTTAGCGCTGATGAATAAAGGGTTTTTCAAGGTTTTTATCTTGAAAATGTTGATTTATCAGCGGTGGCAGCTCTTTTTTCATGCGAGGGTACGGTGCTCCAGCGCGGGCAGTTGCTGGCGCACCCGCTGCAAGTGCGCTGGCTCCAGCGTGGCCAGCACCACGCCTGCGCCGGCCTGCGTGCGCTGCCCCACAACCTCGCCCCAGGCGTTGATGGCCATGCTGTGGCCCCAGGTGCGCCGCCCGTTGTCGTGCTGTCCGCCTTGCGCTGCGGCCAGCACAAAGCATTGGTTCTCAATGGCCCGCGCCCGCAGCAGCACCTCCCAATGCGCTTGGCCGGTGGTGCAGGTGAAGGCGCTGGGCACGACCACGATGTCGGCCCCCGCCTGGGCGTGGTGGCGGTACAGCTCGGGAAAGCGCAGGTCGTAGCACACGCTCAGGCCCACGCGCCAGCGGTGGCCGCTGCGGTCGGTGACTTCGGCCACGACCGGGCGGGTGCCGGGGGTGATGGCGGCCGCTTCGTCGTACTGCTCGCGCTCGTTGCCAAAGCGAAACAGGTGAATTTTGTCGTAGCGGGCGCAGCATTGGCCTTGCGGGTTAAAGACCAGGCTGGTGTTGAACACCCGCTGCGGCACAGGCGAGCGCAGGGGCAGGGTGCCCGCCACAATCCACAGCCCCAATTCCTGGGCCCAGCGGGCGAGGGCCTCTTGGATGGGGCCGCTGCCAAAGTCTTCGGCCCAGGCCAGTTTGTCGTGCTCGTGCCGGCCCATGCCGCAAAAATATTCGGGCAAGACGGCCAGCTCGGCCCCGTGGGCGGCGGCCTGGGTGAGCAGGGCGTGGGCGCTGGCCAGGTTGGCGGCCACATCGGGGCTGCTGCACATTTGCACGGTGGCGGTTTGCATGGCTTATTCCTCTTTTTTGGCGGGGCTGGGGGCCTGGGTCACGGGGGTGACGACGGGGTTGTCCCAGGTGCCCGAGACATCAAAGCTGCGCGTTGCGGCCGCAATGGCCGGGCCACGCAGCAGGGCTTGGGCAATAAAGCTGCCCAGGCCAATGACGGGGTTGATGGCGGTGGCCACCAGGGAGGCGGTCATGGCGTTGATCTCGGGCACGACCACCAGGCGCAGCTGCTGGGTTTCGTCTTGCAAGCTGGCCTGCCCTTCCATGAGCACGGCGGCGTTCAGGCCTTTCATTTGCAGGTTGTTGGTGCGGGCGATGCCCTGGGCGATGTCGATATCGCCGCGCACAAAGTCAAAGGCAAAACCGGCGCTAAAGACATCCCGAAAATCCAGGCTCAAGCGCCGGCTGATGGATTGCAGGCTGAGCACACTGAGCAGCCGCCCCATGCCGGGGTCGGCCTTGAGAAACTGGCCCTTGTCCATGCCCAGGCGCACGCTGCCGGCCATGCTGGGCCAGTGGGGCGCGGCGGGGCTGCCTTGCCAGCTCAGTTGCCCGCTCAATTGGCCACGGCCATCGCGCACCACGCCGGGCATGCCCAGGCGGTCGAGCAATTGGCCGGCGTTTTGGGTGTCTAAGGTGAAGTCGATCCGGGTGCGCCGGGGCTGGGCACTGGTGGGGGCGGTATCTTCTTTGGCCCAGGTGCCATGGGCTTGCCAGCGGGTCTCGGGCGTGGTCAGTTGCAAGCGCTCCAGGCTCCAGCTGCCGGGCTGGCGCTGGCGGGCCAGCAAGCTGAGTTGCCCCAGGCGTTTATCGGCCAGGGTGAAGTTTTCCACCCGGATGTCCAATGCAGGCCAATTGCCAGAATTGGTAGGTGCAGTCTGCGGTTCCAGCTCTAGTTTTTCAACATCAGAGGCGGGGATTTCTAAGCGCTCCAACCGGGCAAACACCAAGCCCGCCGGATGTTGCTCACTGGGGCGGTGGTATTCCACATCCCCGGCAAACTGCTCGGCCTGCAGTTGGCCGTGCCAGCGGTTGTGGCTGTATGCCAGCTGGGCGCTGCTGGGGCCCAGGTGGCGCTGGGCCACGCGCAGGCTGCCAACGTCCAGTTGCACCCGCTGGGGCAGGTAGCTGGCGCTGGTGTCCTGGCTGCCTTCAAGGGTATCGAGCACCTGGCTCCAGGCATCAATGTCCAACGCGGGCAAGCGCACCACGGCGGCCACGGTGGGGGCCGCCGTGGTGCTGGGCGGTGGCAGCGGGACATCCGCGCCCAGGGCAATCGCGCCCCCTTGGGCCTGGCCATCGCTGCCCAGCTGGTAGCGCAGCTGCCCGCGCCCTTGCACCACGATGTCGAGCTGGCTGGTGCCGCCCCCTTGGGGGGTGGAGCGCACCATCAGGGGCAGGCGCTGGGCGCTGTCTTTGTCCAGCGGGGCGGGCAGTTGCAGGGCCAGCCCCTGCAGGTCGCTGCGCACCAGCACTTCAGGGGCCCCGCCGCGTGCGGTCACGTCCACTTGGTAGGGGCTGCTGCCCTGGGCGTAGTGGGCCAGTTGGCGCACCAGGGCCAGTGGGGCCTCGGCTTGCAGGCCGGCCGCGCTCGCCTGCCCTTGGGCCTGCACTTTCACGCCGGTTTGGGGGTCGCTCATGCCGCCGCTGATGCGCACGCTGCCGCCCAAGGCCTGGGCTTGCACTTGGTGCAGGGCAAAGCCGGTGTCAGAAAAATCAATGCGCCCTTGGGCCTGGCGCAGCACCGGGGTGTCGGGCGTGAGGCGAATCTGGTTGCGCTGCAGCTGCAGCTGGCCTTGCACCTGGCTTTTTTCAATCTCGGCAATGGGCAGTTGCAGCTGCAACTGCAGTTGGGCCAAGCCCTGGGCCTGGGCCTGGGCCAAGGCCCCGTTGGTCAGCTGCTCAATGGCCGTGCCCTGCACGGTTTGCAGCAGGGCCGCCAGGGGGGCGGTGTCTTTGGCCTGCACTTGCACGACGGGGTGGGTGAGGTCGGCAATATCGGCCTGAATGTGCGCCAGCTGCAGCGGGGCCATCGGCCCTTTGGGCCCGGCAAAGCCGGTGCGGGCATCGCGCACTTGCATGCCAGCCCCTTCAAAAATCAGCCATCCCGACAATTTTTGCAAGAGCGGCCAGGGCGCTTGGCTGGCGGGGCGCAGGCGGCTGGGCACGTAGTCGTAGGTGGCATCGGCAATCTGCGCGGCAATGTAAAAGCGCCCGCCATGGGCGGGGTCACTGAACGGCATGTGCCGCAAGTCCCCTTGCACGGCAAAGCGCACATCGCGGCTGCCCCCGGCCAGCACGCTGTCGCGCACGTAGTGGCGGGCGCTGGCGGGGATTTCCAAGGGCAGGTAGCGGTGGACGCGGGTGCCGTCGGCGCGGCTCAGTTGCCCGCTTAAATCCAAGATGCCGGGCAAGGGGTGGTCGGGGTCATCGCCCATGCGCCACTGGGCTTGCAGGCTGCCGGCCGCATCGGCATTGGCAAAGTGCGCCTCCGAGACGGTCAGCTGCCAACGGCCCTGCACCTGCTTCCAGCGCAGTTGGGCGCGCAAGTCATCCAAGGGGATGGTGGGCTCTTCAAAGACACCTGGAAAATCCAACGCCCCTTGGCGGGTGTGCAGTTGGGCGCTGCCGCCTTGCTCATCCAGCTCAAACCGCAGGTTCAGCCCCGACACCCCCGGCGTTCCCACCCCGCTGGGCGCGGGCTGGCTTTGCAGGTGCAGCTGCGCAATCTGGCCACTGGCTTGGTAGCGGGGGGTTGTGCCGCCTTGGCTCCAGCGCACGTGCAGCTCGTTGAGCTGCCCAGCCGGGGCCAGGCGGGCCAGCGGCGCTTGGATGGCGGCGGGCACGGGAAGCTCGGCCACCAGCTGCCGGGCCAAGCCCACATCGGCCTGGGCAATGTGCAGGCGCACATGCTGCTCGGCCCCGGTGGTCGTGTTCTGCACCGACCAATCGCTGGCCGGCCAGCGCTGGGCCGGGCCCAGGGGCGGCTGCCAGGTAAAGCCCCAGCGCTGCGCCTGAATGGCCCACGATGCGCGGGCGGCCTGGGTTTGCCATTGCGCTGACACGCGGCCCTGCACGTCGGCCAAACCCAGCGCGGGCCGGGCCGGGTCGCGCCACTGCACACGGGCCGCTTGCAAGGCCATGTCGGTGCTGGCACCCACCCATTGGCCATCCACCACATCCGCCCAGATGCGGGCCTGCCCTTGGCCCTGGGCCTGGGCAATGCCCCACTCCTGGGGCCAGGCAATGGTGGGCAACTGGCGCAGCTGCAGCTGGGCAAACCATTGGCCGCTCCAGCGCTGCCAAATCGGTGTGCGGCTGGGCAGCAGGGGGCGGCGAAAGCGCCCGGCGGCATGCAGCTGCTGGCCTTGGTCATCCTGGGCATCCAAGCGCAGCGCATGGTGCCAGGGGCTGCCACGCAGCACCAGGCGCACATCTTGCAAATGCATGGGGGGGGTTTGGCCGGTTTCGTCGGTAAATTGAATCTGCCCTCCGGCCACGGCCAGTTCGGGCTGCTCTAACAGCCACTCCAGACCCTGCGAGGACTGGCCCGGCCCGGCGGGGTCCAACACCAGTCCGGCAATTTGCCAGCGGCCATCGGCCAGATGGCGCACTTGCAAATGGGGGGCCTCAATAAACAACTGCTCTAAGCCGCCGCGCAAGATGGAGCGGGGGGAAATCGTCAGCACCACCTTGGGCAGCTGCAAAGCGGGCCGGTGTTGGGCATCCAAAATATGAATGTCTTGCAGCAGCAAGGTCGGAAACAAGCCATTGGCCTGGGTTTGCAATTGGCCAATGCGCACCGGAGCCCCTATGGCGTGACTGGCCCAGCGCTCCACATGGGCACTCCATTGGGGGATTCGCGGCACAATCACCAAGTGCAATCCGCCCCAAGCGAGCAAGAAAACCGTCCAAGCGGCCAGTGTGGCGCGTAACACCCAACGGGCCAGCCAGGCCAGCCAGTGCAAGCGTTGGGAGGGAAGCGGGGCGCTATGGTTCATTCGATCAGGTGCAAGCAACCGCAAATTATCGCCCGGCGGCTGTACCCTCTCTTTTATGTGTTGATGAATGTCTTCTGAGATTGCCTCTCCCCCCTCCCCAGCCGGTGGCCCATCCCCTGCATGGGCGAGCACTTCGCGTTTTTGGCAGCGGGTGCAGCGCCGCTACGCCGATGCAGCCGCCCTGCTGCCCCCTGGCCAACCCACCGCCAGCACCATGTCCCAGGCCTTGGCGCAACTGCTGGCGCAGGGGCAAGAACTGGGCGCGGCCCTGCGCATCCTGCGCCAGCTGGTGGTGGCCCGCGTGCTGGAGCGCGATTGCGCTGGGCAGGCCAGCCTGGCCGAGGTGACCGCCAGCATGACGGCCCTGGCCGAGCTGGCCTTGGATGCCGCCTGCACCCAGGCCCAAACCGTCCTCAGCCAGCGCCACGGCCAGCCGCAAGGCCCCCATGGCCAGGTGGTGCCGCTGTGGATTGTGGGCATGGGCAAACTGGGGGCGCGCGAGCTGAACGTCTCCAGCGACATTGACCTGATTTACGTCTATGGGCACGAGGGCGAAACCACCGGGCGCGATGCCCTGGGCAAAGGCAGCTTGAGCAACCATGAATATTTCACCCGCGTGGTGCGCATGATTTTTCAACTGATTGGCGAAGTCACCGAGCACGGCTTTGTCTTTCGGGTCGATTTGGCGCTGCGCCCGCACGGCAATTCTGGCCCGACGGTGATCTGTCTGCCGGCGCTGCAAACCTATTTGCAAACCCATGGGCGCGAGTGGGAGCGTTTTGCCTGGCTCAAAAGCCGCGTCGTGGCACCACGGGCCTGCATTGCCAGTGCGCAAGTCAAAACGCTGCGCCATGTGGTGCTGCCGTTTGTGTTTCGCAAGTATTTGGACTACAGCGTCTTTGATGCGCTGCGCGATTTGCACCGACAAATTCGCGAACACGCCAGCCGCCGCAGCAATGGCCAGCCTGGCCGCAGCAACGACGTAAAACTCTCGCCCGGCGGCATTCGCGAAATTGAATTCACCGTGCAGCTGTTGCAGGTGGTGCGCGGCGGGCAGTTCCCCGAATTGCGCTGCCGCCCTACCTTGCAGGCCCTGGAGCGGCTGGCCAAAGCCGAACTCATGCCCGCCGCCACGGCCCAGCAACTGGCCCAGGCCTACCGCTTTTTGCGCCAAGTGGAGCACCGCATCCAGTATTTGGACGACCTGCAAACCCATGTTCTGCCCACCGAGGATGGCGATCTCGATTGGATTTCCCGCACCATGGGCTGTGCCACAACCGCCGATTTTTTCGACCAGTTGCACCATTGGCGTGAGCTGGTTGCCCAAGAGTTTGATGCCCTGCTGGGCGGCCCAGCCAACGGCTGTACCGGCGGCCTGTGCCAGCCCCCGAAGCGCCCTGGGGGGCCGCAAAACCCACCCGAAGTGCAGGCTTTGCTGGCCGTCACCCCCGCGCCCTTGGCCGAGCGCTTGAAAGCCTGGTGTGACACCCACAAAGTGCCAACCCTGCGCCCCTCCACCCAAACGCGTCTGCTTCAACTTTTAGAGCTGACAGCGCAATGGTTACAAGCGCAAAAGACCAATTTGGCCGCTGTTTTGGCCTTCTTGCAGTGGCTCGAACCCTTGCTGCGCCGCGAAAGCTATTTGGCCCTGCTGATCGAGCGCCCCCTGGTGCATGAACGGCTGCTGCACATGCTGGGCACCGCCGCCTGGCCGGTGCAGTATTTGCGCCAGCACCCGGGGGTGATTGACGAGCTGGCCAACGAATCCTTGGTGCATGAGCGCTTCAACCCCCAGGTGTTTTTGCAAGAGCTGCAAGCGCGCCGCGCGGCCCTGCAGCGCACCGGCGAAGACGATGATGAAAACCTGCTCAACCTGCTGCGCCGCGCCCACCATGCCGAAGTCTTTCGCACCCTGGTGCGCGATGTGGAAGGGGCGATCACCGTGGAGCAGGTGGCCGATGATTTAAGCGCCTTGGCCGATGCCATCTTGCACATCACCAGCCAATGGTGCTGGCAGCGCCTAAAGCAACGCCACTGCGAGCAACCGCACTTTGCCATCCTGGGCTACGGCAAGCTGGGGGGCAAGGAGCTGGGCTATGGCAGCGATTTGGACATCGTCTTTGTCTTTGACGACGACGATGAACAGGCCCCGCAAATTTACGCCGCCTTTGTGCGCAAGCTCATCACCTGGCTCACGGTCAAAACCAGCGAAGGCGATTTGTTTGAAATCGACACCCAGCTGCGCCCCAATGGCAACTCGGGCCTGTTGGTGAGCAGTTTTGCCGCTTTTTCCGCTTACCAGCAACAGCGTGGCAGCAATACCGCCTGGACCTGGGAACACCAGGCCATTACCCGTGCCCGCTGCATCGTGGGCAATGGCGATTTGCCCGCCCGGTTTGATGCGGTGCGCCAAGCCGTCCTCACCGCCCCGCGCGACATCGACGCACTGCGCCAAGAAATCGTGCACATGCGCGAGCGCTTGCGCCAAGCCCACCCGGTGCCTGCCGAGCGTTTTGACCTCAAGTACAGCCCCGGCGGCATGCTCGATGGCGAGTTTGCCGTGCAGTTTTTGGTGCTGGCCCATGCCGCCGCGCACCCGGCCCTGGTGGCCAATACCGGCAACATCGCCTTGCTGCACTACGCCGATGCGGCCGGGCTGGTGCCCCCAGGCACCGGGCAGGTCGCCGCCGATGCCTACCGGCAATTGCGCCGCCTGCAGCATATTTCGCGCCTCAATGCCAGCAATGGCGTGCTCGATGCCATTAGTATTGCGCCCCACCGTGATGCCATCCTTGCGTTGTGGGCCGCTGTCTTTCCCCCTGTGTGTTATGAAACTCGTTGAACTGGACCTGTCCAGTATTCCTTTTGGCCAACCGATTCCCTTTGCCCTGCGCGGCACGGGCGGTGCCCTCCTAGCGGGCAAAGGATTTGTGATCCATTCGCAAGAAGATCTGAAAAAACTCATTTTGCGCGGCCACACCTTGTACGTGGACACCGACGAATCAGAAGATGCCTACCGCGCCTATTTGGCCCAGTTGCAGGCCTTGCTGCACAGCGATAAAAAGCTGGGCGACATTGCCGAGACCACGCTGCAGGCCACGGCCAAAAACGACGACAACGAAGAAGAAAACTCCCGCCACCCGCGCTGGAAAGATTGGCAACTGCACTGGACGCAGCTGATGCGCAACCCCGATCCAGAAACCTTTCTGCCGCGCTTTCACCGCATGTTTTCGGCCCTGGCCAATTACAGCGCCAACAATGCCGACTCGGCCCTGCTGGCCCTGGTGCAGCTCTCGGCCGAAGAGGTGCGCTTTTACAGCGCCACCCACGGCATGCTGGTGGCCGTCATCACCATGCTGGTGGCGCGTGAAACGCTCACCTGGCCCGAGGCCCAAGTGCAATCCCTGGGCAAAGCCGCCCTGAGCATGAACATTGCCATGGCCCAATTGCAAGACGATCTGGCCCTGCAGCGCACCCCCTTGAGCGCCGAACAAGCCAAGGCCATTGACCACCATTCCGAGCATTCGGTGCTCAAGCTCAAGAGCTTGGGGGTGCAGGATGCCTTGTGGCTGGAGGCGGTGAAATTTCACCACTACCGCGACCCCGGCCGATTGGCGCAAAAAAGCCCAGGCCGCCAAATGGCCCGGCTCATCCAGCGGGCCGACTTGTTCGGTGCGCGCATTGCCCCGCGCGTCGGGCGCGAACCGATGTCCGTCACCTCGGCCATGAAGGCCTGCTATTACGACGAAACCAAGGCCGTCGATGAAACCGGCGCAGCACTGGTCAAAACCCTGGGAATTTACCCCCCAGGGGCCTGGGTGCACCTGGCCAGCGGGGAATCGGGCATAGTAATTCGGCGCAGCGACCACGCCGCCACCCCCATCGTGGCCGTGTTTCTCAACCGCGACGGCATGCCATGCGACCCCATGACCCGCAACACCGCCCTGGCCACCAACAAAATCACCGGCACCGTACCGCACAAGGAAGTGCGGGTGAGTGTGGCCATGGATCGCCTGCTGGCGCTGTAAATAAAAAAGCTGCTTTCGCTTGTAAATAGTTATTTTTAAGGTGTTTTCACTGTGAAACCTAATAAATACAAACGGAAGAAGCTCTCTTTTGTATTGCAAAGAGCCCAGCCATGATCGACGTAGCGGGTTTGATTTTTGAATACCCCGGCCACCGCGCCCTGGACGGTATTGACCTGCACATGGCCGCTGGCAGCGTAACCGCCCTGGTCGGGCCCAACGGGGCGGGCAAATCAACCCTGCTGCGCTGCCTGGCCGGGCTGGAGCACCCGGCTGCGGGCCAGATCGTGGTGCATGGTGTCGATGTGCTGCAAGCCCCCCGCGAAGTGCATCGGCATGTGGGCTATCTGTCCGATTTTTTTGGCCTGTACGAACGCCTGACAGTGGCCCAAGGCCTGGAATATGCCGCCCGCGCCATGGGTCTGGCCCCCCACGTGGCACAGACGCGGGTGGCCCAGGTGGCGCAGCAGCTGGACTTGCTGGCCTTGCTGCAGCGCCTGCCCAGCCAACTGTCGCGCGGCCAGCGCCAGCGCTTGGCCATTGGGCAGGCCATCGTTCACCAACCCGCCGTGCTGCTGCTGGACGAGCCAGCCAGCGGCCTCGACCCCGAAGCCCGCGCCAGCTTGGCGCAGCTGATGCGCCAGCTGCAGGCCCAGGGCATGACGCTGATCGTCTCCAGCCACATCCTGAGCGAGCTGGACGAGTACTGCACCCACATTCTGGCGCTGCGCGCTGGCCGCATCGAAAACCACGGGCCGCTGCACACCACCCGGGCCAGTCAAGAAGCCGACGAGCAGCAATTGTTTGCGCTGGAGCTGGCCGCCCCGCTGACCGCACAGTGGCTCGATTGCCTGCAAGGGCTGGAAATCCAAAGCCAGCCGCCCCATGCCCCGGTGCTGTTGTGGCTGCCCACGGCCGCAGAACAACGCGCCGCCCTGGTGGCGCACTGGGTGCAACAAGGCGTGCCGCTGGCCAGCTTGGTGCCCCAGCGCGAAAGTTTGCAGCAGCGCTACCAGCGCACCGTAGAAGGGCCGTCCGCGCATGCTTAACAATCCAGAATTTCAACGCCAGCTCTGGCTTAACTGGCGGCCCAGCCTGGCGCTGTGGACGCTGCTGCTGTGTAGCCTGATCCTGGCGCTGCCCTTGGTTTTGTCCGATGCCCATGAACGCCTGGCCAGCCTGGGCCTGACGGCAGTCTTTGGCCTGTGGGCCAGCACCACGGGGTACGCCAGCGTGCTGGCCGCACGCAGCCTGAGCGAGGAAGTGCGCCAGCACACCTGGGACTGGCAGCGCCTGTCGGCCCTCACCCCCTGGCAAATGGCCTGGGGCAAGCTGCTGGGTGCCACGGTGCCCGCCTGGCTGTATGCCGCCTTGTTTGGCGTGACCAGCGTCGTGGCCGCCTCGGTGTGGGAGCTGCTGTGGGGCGCACACCGCGCCTGGCACCTGCTGATGCTGGCCGTGCTGTGGGGCTTGGCCGCCCAGGCCTGGGCCATGAATGCGGTGCTGGTGCGCTGGCACGCCGGGCCGTGGCAGCAGCGCAGCCTGTGGCTGCTGGCGCTGATCGGCTTGCCCCTGGTGCTGGGGCTGGTGCGCGCCCTGCCCTCGCCCGAACACCACCCCTGGTGGGGCTGGGACTTGGGCGACTGGGGCTTGGCGTACGTGCTGGGCCTTGCCGCCTGCGGACTGGGCCTGCTGGCCCTGTGGCGCCAGCTGTGCGAGCGCCTGGATGTGCCCACCCTGCCCTGGGCCTGGCCCGTGGGGCTGGTGGTGGCCGGGGTGGCCAGCGCCGGGGTCTGGCACACGCAGGCTGCCGCGCTGTGGCCGCACCTGGCGGGCTGGGCCTTGGTGGCCACCGCCTTCATCGGCCTGCAGCACATGGCGGGCCATGCCCGCGCCTGGCATCAGGTGCAGTGGGGGCTGCAGCAGGGGCGCTGGCGCAACGCTTGGCAGGCACTGCCCCTGTGGCCCATCAGCTGGCTGCTGGCGCTGCTGGCCTCGGCCATCGCCTGGAGCCAGTCCAGCACCACCACGGTGGGCTGGTGGCTGCTGCTGGCCTGCGCACAACTGCTGCGCGAGGGGCTGATCCTGACCGGCTTTGCCCTGCAGGCCCAGCGCTGGAAATCGCCCGTGGCCGTCTTTACCGTGACCTGGCTGGTCATCAACCTGGTGCTGCCCCTGCTGGCCCTGGGCACAGCGGGCAACGCCGCTGCTGCAGCGCTGCAACCCCTGGCGGTGCTGGTCGGCGATGTGGCCCCACCGGGCACCTTGCCGCGCCCCTGGGCCTGGGTGGCCCTGGGCGCACAGTTGGCGCTGGCCTGCCTGTGGGTGGGGTGGGCGGCACGCTCGTCCCAGAACGGTGTGGGCTGTCCCAGCACATGACCCCGCAAAAGACGATCGCGCCGTAAAATCTGCGGCTTTGCCGCTTTGGCGGTTGTTCTTCCCCTGCGCCAGCACGCGCGCTCAGCGTCGTTAGATGCCCTGGGCGCGCTTTTTTACTTTCACACTATGCAAGCAGCCATCCAAATTGGTGTGGTCATGGGCTCCAGCAGCGACTGGGACACCATGCAGCACGCCGTTGCCATCCTCCAGCAATTCGGTATCGCGTTTGAGGCGCAGGTGGTCTCGGCCCACCGCATGCCCGACGATATGTTCCGCTACGCCGAAGCGGCCGCCGAGCGTGGCCTCAAGGCCATCATTGCGGGCGCGGGCGGCGCAGCCCATCTGCCGGGCATGATCGCGGCCAAAACCCCCGTGCCCGTGCTGGGCGTGCCCGTGGCCAGCCGCCACCTGCAGGGCGTGGATTCGCTGCACAGCATCGTGCAAATGCCCAAGGGCGTGCCCGTGGCCACGTTTGCCATTGGCCAGGCCGGGGCGGCCAATGCCGCGCTGTTTGCCGTGGCGCTGCTGGCCAACGAAGACCCGGCCCTGCGCGCCCAGCTCAATGCCTTCCGCGCCGAGCAGACCGAAGCGGCGCGCAACATGACTTTGCCGGTGAACGCATGAGCGCCCATGCCACGCCCGTGATCCTGCCCGGCGCGACGCTGGGCGTACTGGGGGGCGGCCAGCTGGGCCGCATGTTTGCCCACGCGGCGCAGGCCATGGGCTACTTCACCGCCGTGCTCGACCCCGATGCCACCAGCCCCGCCGGGCGCATCAGCCACCAGCACATTCGCAGCGGCTACAGCGATGCCCAAGGCCTGGCCGAGCTGGCCCGCGTCTGCGCCGCCGTCACCACCGAGTTTGAAAACGTGCCCGCTGCCAGCCTGAACCAGCTGGCGCAGACCCTCCCGGTCGCGCCCGCCGGGTCGGCGGTGGCCATTGCCCAAGACCGCGCTGCCGAGAAGGCCCACTTTGTGCGCTGCGGCGTGCCCGTAGCGCCGCACGCGGTGATCGAAACGCCCGAGCAACTGGCGGCGGTGCCCGCCGACCTGCTGCCCGGCATTCTGAAAACCGCCCGCATGGGCTACGACGGCAAGGGCCAGGTGCGCGTCAAGACCCTGGAAGAACTGGCCCAGGCCTGGGACGAGCTGGGCCGCGTGGCCTGCGTGCTGGAAAAAATGCTGCCGCTGGCGCACGAGTGCTCCGTCATCGTCGCCCGTGGCCGCGATGGCCAGATCGTGCACCTGCCGGTGCAGCGCAACCTGCACCGTGATGGCATTTTGGCCGTGACCGAGGTTTATGAAGGAAATCTGCCTTTAGCCCAAGCCCAGCAAGCGCTGGCAGCTGCCAAATCGGTAGCAGAAGGCTTGCAGTATGTAGGCGTGCTGTGCGTCGAGTTCTTTGTGCTGCAAGACGGTAGCCTGGTGGTCAATGAAATCGCCCCGCGCCCGCACAACAGCGGCCATTACAGCCAAAACGGCTGCGATGTGTCGCAGTTTGAGCTGCAAGTGCGCTGCATGACCGGCCTGCCGCTGGTGCAGCCGCGCCTGCACAGCGCGAGCATCATGCTCAACCTGCTGGGCGATTTGTGGTTCACGCATGGCGACACGGCCCAGACCCCCGCCTGGGATCAAGTCTTGGCGCTGCCCGGCTGCCACCTGCACCTGTACGGCAAGGCCCAGGCCCAACGCGGCCGCAAGATGGGGCATCTGAACATCACGGCCACCACGGCCGAGGCGGCCCGCGCCACCGCGCTGCAAGCGGCTGCCATTGTGGGCATCGAGGCGTTTTAAGCATGGTTTTGGACGGCCACCACCCCGACACCATTGCCCGCGCGGCCGACGCGCTGGCCCAGGGCCAATTGATCGGTTTGCCGACCGAAACCGTGTACGGCTTGGCCGCCGATGCGGACAACCCCAGCGCCGTGGCCCACATTTTTGCGGCCAAGGGCCGCCCGGCCGACCACCCGCTGATCGTGCATGTGGCCGATGCCCAAGGGCACCCCCAGGGCCCCAGCGCCGCCATGGCCCACTACGCCCAAGCCGTCCCGGTGTTTGCCCAGCAGCTGATCGAGGCCTTCTGGCCCGGGCCGCTGACCCTCATCCTGCCCTGCCGACCGGGCATTGCCCAGGCCGCCACGGGCGGGCAAGCCACCATTGGCCTGCGCTGCCCGGCGCACCCGGTGGCCCAGGCTTTGCTGCAGGCCTGCCTGCAGCGCCAGCCGCCCATTTGGGGCCTGGCTGCGCCCAGCGCGAACAAGTTTGGCCGCATCAGCCCCACCACGGCGGCGCATGTGGCCAGTGAGTTTGGCGATGATTTGTTGGTGCTGGACGGCGGTGCCTGTGCGGTTGGCATTGAATCGACCATCATCGACTGCACCCGGGGCGTGCCCGTGCTGCTGCGCCCCGGGGCGATTACGCGCGACGATATTGCGCGGGTGTGCGGCCAACGACCTCTATCAAAAGAAGAGCTGTCTGCGCATACCCCACGGGCCTCAGGCACCCTTTTGGCCCACTATGCCCCGAATGCCAAAGTGCGCTTGATGGGCACCGAGCAACTGCGCAGCGCCCTGCAGCTGCTGGGGCGCGAGGCCCCGGCCTTGGCGGTGTACCACCGCAGCCCCCTGACCAGCCCTGCGCCCGGCATTGCGCTGCGGGCCATGCCGCACAACGCCTTGGCCGCAGCCCAGCAGTTGTTCAGCGATTTGCGCGATTTGGATGCCCTGGGCGTGCCCTTGATTTGGGTGGAAACCCCGCCCGAGAGCGCCGACTGGGAAGGCGTGCGTGACCGGCTGGAGCGGGCCGCTGCCGCAGGCTAAGGCGCGGTTGTAAAGCCGCGTGCAGCCGCGCTTGGCAAGCGTGGGCTTAACCCACAAAGCGCCCGTTGCGGCCAATGATGCCCAGCTCAATAAAGCGCGAACCAATGAAGGGGGGCGTGGCCCCGTAGCTGACGACAAACCCGCCCAGATCAAAGTTGCGAATGCTGGACAAGGCCGCGCGCACGCGTGCAGGGGTGGG
>JAANMY010001109.1_pt1 | contig 32629 bp, 20 predicted proteins | sample 7279691 | NCBI WGS metagenome assembly JAANMY01 (sample SAMN14094543, study PRJNA606508) | bioreactor metagenome | isolation source: A lab-scale SPAN reactor treating ammonium-rich wastewater day 388 | place: Ireland: Galway | collected 2018-02-07
GGGACGTGCTCGAAGCCCTGGTGCGCGCCGACGGACGTACCGTCGCCCGCGAACGCCTGCAGGGCGAAGGCAGCAGCAACGCGCTCGAGGTCTATGTATCGCGCCTGCGTCCACGCCTGGAGGCGGCCGGCGTGGCGATCCGCACCGTGCGCGGCTTCGGCTATCGCCTCGAGCGCGTGAAGGCGCGTCCCGACGGTGCAGACTAGCCTTCGCCGCAACCTGCTCAGCGCGCTGGCCGCACCCACCGTGGTGCTGCTGGTCACCGCCGGTGCGGTCGCCTACAGCAGCGCGAAATGGGTGGTAGGCAACGCCTACGACGGCAACCTGATCAACCTCGCGCAGGCCATCGCCACCCACGTCCACGCGGCCCCGGACGGCCTCACCCTCACGCTCTCGCCGGAGGTCGAGGCCGTGCTGCGCAGCGACACCGTAGACCGCATCTACTTCCGCGTGCGCGACCAGCAGGGCCGGCTGCTGGGGGGAGATGCCGGACTGCCGTCCGTGGACGACAGCGACGCCCTGTCCAGCCTGCCCGTGCCGTACACGCCGGTCGGCAAGGAGGCGCCGCTCGCCCGGATGCCGATGCCCTCGTCCCGCCCGCTGTTCCGCGACCTCGCCCACGCCGGGCAGCCGATCCGCGCGGTCCGGCTCTACCGCGAGAACGGCGCGAGCGGCTTCTACATCACGGTCGCGGAGACCCTGGGCAAGCGCAACGAGGCGATGGGCCGGCTGGTGCTCGGCTTCGCCTGGGCCGGCGCGCTGCTGCTGATTGCCGCCGGCGTGGTCGCGCGCTTCAGCATCCCGAGCGGCCTGGCGCCGCTCGAGCGCCTGGAGAATTCGCTGCGTGCGCGCTCCGGCACCGATCTGTCGCCGATCGATCCGGCCGGGGTGCCGCGCGAGGTGCGCGAAGTCGTCGGCGCACTCAACGGCCTGCTCGAGCGCCTGCGCACCGCCAACGCGCATCAGCGCGCCTTCCTGCAGGACGCCGCCCACCAGTTGCGCACGCCGCTCGCCGGCCTGCAGATGCAGCTCGAGCTGCTCGAGGCGCGGCCGGCCGACGATGCCGCGCGCGCACGCCTGCGCCAGTCGGTCGCGCGCGTCACCCGGCTGGCCAACCAGTTGCTGGCGCTCGCCCGCGCCGAAGCCGGCGAACGCCTGATCGCCGACGCCACCGAGGTCGACCTCGCCGCGCTGATCGACGCCATGGTCGAGGACTGGGTGGACCGCGCCGACGCGCGCGGCATCGACCTCGGCATCGAGCGCGAGCCGGTGCGCGTGCACGGCGACCCCACGCTGCTGCAGGAACTGGTCGCCAACCTGATGGACAACGCGCTCAAGTACGGGCGCACCGGCGGCCTGGTCGGGCTGCGTTGCGTCATGCAGGACGAGCACGTGCTGATCGAGGTCTGCGACGACGGCCCCGGCATTCCGCCGGCCGTGCGCGAGCAGGTGTTCGAGCGCTTCTACCGCCACGCCGGCAGCCAGGCCAGCGGCAGCGGGCTGGGGCTGTCGATCGCGCGCGAGATCGTGCGCAGCCACCGCGGCCACATCGCCATCGACGACGGCCCGGACAATGGCGAGGGCGGCCGCGGCACCTGCGTGCGCGTCACCTTGCCCCTTCAGGCAAACACAGACGCACAAAAAACCGCGGGGCGGTGAGCCTGCGCCCACCGCCCCGCGGTTTTTCACACCGTCCGGCAGCATCCTTGCGGATGCCACCGGAGGCCATGCTGCTTAGTGCGACGAAGCCGACGACGCGCCGATACCGGTTTCCGAACGCACCTTCTGCGCCATGTAGCCGGCACGGTCGAGCTTGGCACGCGGGCTGCTGTCGAGGATCGAGAACAGCCAGATGCCGATGAAGCCCGCTGCCATCGAGAACAGGGCCGGCGAAGCGTACGGGAACAGCGCCGAACCCTTCGGATTGCCGAGCGTGACTTCCCACACCGACGGCGACACCACGGTCAGCACCACCGCGGTGATCAGGCCGAGGAAGCCACCGATGGTCGCACCGCGGGTCGTGCAGTCCTTCCACAGCACCGACATGAACAGCACCGGGAAGTTGGCCGAGGCCGCGATCGCGAAGGCCAGCGACACCATGAAGGCGATGTTCTGCTTCTCGAACGCGATGCCCAGCACCACTGCGATCGCACCCAGCACCAGGGTGGTGATGCGCGAGACCTTCAGTTCCGAGGCCGAGTCCGCCTTGCCCTTCTTGAACACCGTGGCGTACAGGTCGTGCGACACCGCCGAGGCACCCGACAGGGTCAGGCCGGCGACCACCGCCAGAATCGTGGCGAACGCAACCGCGGAGATGAAGCCGAGGAACACGTTGCCGCCGACCGCGTTGGCGAGGTGGATCGCCGCCATGTTGCTGCCGCCGATCAGGCCGCCCTTGGCATCGAGGAAGCTCGGGTTGGTGGACACCAGCACGATGGCGCCGAAGCCGATGATGAAGGTGAGGACGTAGAAGTAGCCGATCCAGGTGGTCGCCCAGAACACCGATTTGCGGGCCTGCTTGGCATCGGGAACGGTGAAGAAGCGCATCAGGATGTGCGGCAGGCCGGCGGTACCGAACATCAGCGCCATGCCGAAGGAGATCGCCGAGATCGGATCCTTGATGAAGGAGCCCGGCCCCATGATCGCCTGGCCGACAGCAGAGGCTTCCAGCGCGGTCTTGCCGGTGGCAGCGGACACTTCGGTCTTGACGCGGACCGCATCGGCGAACAGCGCTTCGGGCGAGAAGCCGTAGTTCAGCAGCACCATGAAGGCCATGAACGACGCGCCGGCGAGCAGCAGGCAGGCCTTGATGATCTGCACCCAGGTGGTCGCGGTCATGCCGCCGAACAGCACGTAGATCATCATCAGCGCGCCGACGATGACCACTGCCATCCAGTACTCGAGGCCGAACAGCAGCTTGATGAGCTGGCCGGCACCGACCATCTGCGCGATCAGGTAGAAGGCCACCACGACCAGGGTGCCCGAGGCCGCGAAGGCGCGGATCGGGGTCTGCTGGAAGCGGTAGGCGGCGACGTCGGCGAAGGTGAACTTGCCGAGGTTGCGCAGGCGTTCGGCCATCAGGAAGGTGATCACCGGCCAGCCGACCAGGAAGCCGATCGAGTAGATCAGGCCGTCATAGCCGCTCGCCATCACCGCCGCCGAGATACCGAGGAAGGACGCTGCCGACATGTAGTCGCCGGCGATCGCCAGGCCGTTCTGGAAGCCGGTGATGCCGCCGCCGCCGGTGTAGAAGTCGGCCGCCGACTTGGTCTTGGCCGCCGCCCACTTGGTGATGTACAGCGTGCCGATGACAAAGGCGCCGAACATCAGGATGGCCGTCCAGTTGGTGGCCTGCTTCTCGGCCTGGCCGAGGTCGCCGCCTGCGGCCAGCGCCACCGAGGACAGCAGGGCGAGCACGAGGCCGCCTGCGAGTTTCGCTTTGGTACCGATCATTTGCCCGCCTCCTCGACGATTTCACGGGTGAGCTGGTCGAACTCGGAGTTCGCGCGCCGCACGTAGAAGCCGGTGATCAGGACGGTGAACACGATCACACCGAAACCGACCGGAATACCGACGGTCATCACACCCTCGCCCAGACGGGCGGAGAGGACTTCCTTGTTGAAGGCGATGAGCGCGATGTAGCCGTAGTACACGAACATCATGATCGCGGTGAGGATCCAGCCGAAGCTGGAGCGCGTGCGTACCAGCTTCTGGTACTTGGGGTTGGCGGCGATTTTGGTCGCCATATCGTTTTCCATATCTCCCTCCTTCGTCGGTGAAAGGACCGGACGCCTGCCCGGTTGCACGCACCTTAGGTGGAGAGACTTACATTCCGCTTACGCACGCATAAAATTTTTCTTTAACAACAGATACTTAAAAAAATCTTAACGCCACCTTAAGATGAACCCGGCAGGAAGCGCTCGAACGCCGCCGGCAGCGGCGCGTTCTCCAGGCTGCGCTGGGTGAACAGGAAGCGCCCGTCGCAGACGAAGCCGAGATCGGCCCAATCCACCGCGTTGAGCGCATCGCGGAAGGCCTCGATGTCGACGTCCGCGCGGCGCGGAAACACCGCCATCACCGCCCCGTCGTAGTCCTTGCACGGATGCACGAAGAAGGGCTGCGTCACCCGCGTCTTGCCATTCACATACACCCGCGGCTGCGTGCTGCGATGGTGCATCCGCCCCCACATCCACCAGTTCGACTCGTCGAATTTCGTCACCTTGCGCTGCAGCAGGCGCGCCTTGTGCGGCAGCAGCGCGTGCGGCGGGCGCTCGCCGGGCTCGGAGAAGATCATGCGCCGGGTCTGGCCGGTGCTCACGGTGGATGAGCACACGAACTCGCGGTTGCCCTGCAGCAGGTCGGTGTACAGCTCGTCCGCGCCCGACACCGCGCCCACCTTGACGAAGGCCACGTCGGCCAGCCGCAGCGGGTAGTCGCCGCGGGCGAACATCAGGTGGCCGGCGCATTCGATGAAGTGGCGCGTCTCCCAGGCGGGCGCGGCGAGCGCGGCGGCGAGGTCGTCGCCAACACCGATCTCGCAATAGCGCAGGCTGCGGTCAGGCTGTCCCTTCTCGAAGCGCCAGATCAGGCAGTTCGGCACCGCATCGGCGAACACGCGCGCATCGCCGAGCTCGATCGCGTCGGTGATCGAGCCGGCCTCGAACAGCAGGCGGTTGAGCTTCACCGCCGAGGTCGCCTTGAGGAAGTCGCGCGGGGTGATGAAGATCAGCTCGCCGCCCGGCTCGAGGTGACGCAGGCACTTGTCGATGAAGAACAGGTAGAGGTTGGCGCGCTTGTCCAGGCACGCGCCGTAGCGCCCGCGCGCGATCAGGGCCTGGGTCGCGGGCGGAATGTCCTGGCAGCGCACATAGGGCGGGTTGCCGATGATGGTGTCGAACTGCTCGCGCTCGGGGTAGGCGAAGAAGTCGATCGCCTTGGCGCCGGGCGGGCAGTGGTCGGGGTCGAGCTCGAGCCCGACCGCGCCCGGCAGGTGGCGCAGGAAGGCGCCGTCGCCGCAGGACGGCTCGAGTACGCGCCCGCGGTTGCGGCGCAGCGCGAGCATCGCGCGCACGACCGGCTCGGGCGTGAAGATCTGGCCGAGCGCAGCGACGTCGCGCAGGCCGAGGGCGAGTTGATCAGACATGGTTCGCTCCGCGGCGGGGAACCACCCGGGGGCAGCGGGAATCAAGGCAGGCAGACATGGGCGGCGATGTTACCAAGGCCGCCGCCCGACGGGGCGGCCCCGTGTGCGACACTGGCCGCCCTGCACCCCGGCCCCGAGCCGCCCGGCCCCGCGCACCCCGACTCCGCAGATGCCTGCACCGCCTGTCCACGCCTCTCCGCCCGACGCCGACGCGCTGTTGCGCCTGATCGACGAGGTCGTCCGCGAGCTTCAGCCCGGCACCACGCGGCGCGCCAGCCTGGACAGCACCCTGGACCGCGAGCTCGGCCTCGACAGCCTGAGCCGGGTCGAGCTGCTCGCGCGCATCGAACGCCGCTTCGCCCTGCGCCTGCCGACCGAGGTGCTCGCCGGCGCCGAGACGCCGCGCGAGCTGCTGCGTGCGATGACGCAGGCCGCCAGCGCGCCTGCGCCACCCCGCACCCCGGGCGGAGCTTCCGCCACGGACACGGACGCCCCCGCTGCCGGCGCACACGCGGCCGCTGCGGATGGCGGGGCGCTGCCGCCCGCCTCCCCCGAGCCGGCGACGGATGGCGCCCCGCCCGCGCTGCCGGAATCGGCCGCAACCCTGATTGAGGTCCTCGAATGGCACCTCGCCCGCCACCCCGAGCGCACCCACGTGCGCTTCCTGGTCGACGACGAGCACGCGGAGACACTGAGCTACGCACAGCTGTACGCGGCCGCCACACGCTTCGCGGGCGCGCTGGTGGCGCTCGGCGTGCGCCCGGGCGACTGCGTGGCGCTGATGCTGCCCTCGGGGCTGGACTTCTTCCGCTGCTTCTTCGCCATCCTGTTCGCCGGCGCGGTGCCGGTGCCGATGTATCCGCCGGCGCGCCCCAACCAGATCGAGGAGCACCTGCGCCGCCAGGCCGGGATCCTGCGCAACTGCGAGGCGCGGGTGCTGATCACCTTCGACCGCGTGCGCCCGCTGGCGCGCATGCTCGCCGGGCTGGTGCCGACGCTCGCCCATGTGTGCACGCCGTCCGCGCTCGCCGCGGCCGACAGCACCCCGCTCCCGCCGCAGCCGCTGCGCAGCGCCGCGCTCGGCCTGATCCAGTACACCTCCGGCTCCACCGGCGACCCCAAGGGCGTGGCGCTGAGCCACGCCAACCTGCTCGCCAACATCCGCGCCTGGGGCCGCGCCGCCGCGGTCGCGCCGCAGGACGTGTGCGTGAGCTGGCTGCCGCTGTACCACGACATGGGCCTGATCGGCACCTGGCTCGGCAGCCTGTACCACGGCTGCACCCTGGTGCTGATGTCGCCGCTGGACTTCCTCGCCCGCCCCGAGCGCTGGCTATGGGCGATCCACCGCTACCGCGGCACGGTCACCGCCGCGCCCAACTTCGCCTTCGATCTGTGCGTCAAGCGCCTCGCCGACACCGCGCTCGACGGCCTCGACCTCTCATCCTGGCGGCTGGCCGCCAACGGCGCCGAGCCGGTCAACCCCGACACCCTGGCGCGCTTCGCCGCCGCCTTCGCCCGCTACGGCCTGGATGCGCGCATCCTGACGCCGGTGTATGGCCTGGCCGAATGCGCGGTGGGCCTGTGCGTGCCGCCGCCCGGCCGCGGCGTGGTGGTCGAACGGATGTGGCGGGCGAGCGTGCGCCTGGGCGGGCGGGTCGAGCCCGCGGCGGAGGGGGCGGACGCGGCGAACGCCGCGAACCCTGCGAGCACGCCGGGCGCCGTGGATGCTGCGAGCGCGCCGGGCACCGTGAATGCTGCGGACAGGGCGAACGCCCCCCGCACTGCGGACACCGCCGACACGCTGCGCCTGGTCTCCTGTGGTCCGGCCCTGCCCGGTCACGAATTGCGCATCGTCGACGCCGACGGCCGGCCGCTCCCCGCGCGCTGCGTCGGCGCGGTCGAGTTCCGCGGCCCCTCGGCCACCGCCGGCTACTACCGCAACCCGGAGGCCACCGCGGCGCTGATCCGCGACGGCTGGCTCGCCACCGGCGACCACGGCTACCTCGCCGACGGCGAGCTCTACCTCACCGGGCGGGCGAAGGAGATGATCATCCGCGCCGGCCGCAACCTCTACCCCTACGACCTCGAGCAGGCGGTGGGCGAGCTGCCCGGCGTGCGCAAGGGCTGCGTCGCGGTGTTCGGCACCCACGCGCCGGGGCAGGCGGATGAGCGCCTGATCGTGGTGGCAGAAACGCGGGTGCGCGACGCCGAGGCGCGGGCCGCGCTCGAGGCGCGCATCAGCGCCGCCGCGATGGACCAGCTCGGCCTCGCCCCCGACGTGGTCGTGCTCGCCCCGCCGCACGCGGTGCTCAAGACCTCCAGCGGCAAGATCCGCCGCGCCGCCATCCGCGACGCCTACCTCGCCGGCACGCTCGGCGCCCCCAGCCGCGCCGCCTGGCTGCAGGTGCTGCGCCTGCAGTTGGCGAGCCTCGCCGGCCGCGCGCGCCGCGCCGCGCTGGCGGTGCCGGGGCAACTGCAGGCCGCCCGGGCGTGGTCCGCCTTCGCCCTGCTCGCCCCGCTCGCGACACTGGCCATCCTCACCCTGCCACGGCTCGCGCAGCGCTGGGCGGTATGCCACCGCCTGGCGCGCCTGCATGCCCGGCTGTGCGGCTGCCGGCTGCAGGTCGAGGGCGCCGAGCGCCTGCCGGCCTCCGGCTGCGTGCTGGTCGCCAACCACGCCAGCTACATCGACGGCCTCGTACTCGCCGCCGCGCTGTCGCAACCGGTGCGCTTCGTGGCCAAGGCCGAGCTGCGCGACAGCCGGCTGCTGCGGCCGCTGTTCGAACGCATGGGCGCCCATTTCGTGCGCCGCTTCGACGCCGGCCACGGCGTCGAGGACGCCGACACGCTCGCCGCCGGCGCCGGCACGGGGGCGCCGCTGCTGTTCTTCGCCGAGGGTACCTTCAGCGCCCGCCCCGGCCTGCAGGCCTTCCGCCTCGGCGCGTTCCAGGCTGCCGCGCGCCAGGGCCTGGTGGTGGTGCCGGTTGCGCTGGCCGGCACCCGCACGGTGCTGCCCGACGGCAGCTGGGGGCCGCGCCCCGGCCCGCTCAAGGTCACGATCTGCGCGCCGCAGCAGCCCGCGGGCGAGGACTGGCACGCCCTGCTCGCCCTGCGCGACGCGGTGCGCGCCGACATCCTCGCGCACTGCGGCGAGGACGATGCAAGCCATGACTGAAGCGGTGGCGGCGAGCGCGTACGGGCGGCGACACGGCGACCCGGCACGGGTGCACGCTGCCGCGCAGCATGGCGGCCAGCCGCCTGCCTTGCCTATACTGCGGCCACGGGCGAAGTCCCTCCGTCAGCCTTCCCTATGAGGAAATCCGCATGTCCCACTGGTATCCCGACAACGCCGAGTCCATCGGCCACACCCCGCTCGTCCGTCTCAACCGCGTGCTCGACGGCGCGCAGGCCACGGTGCTGGCCAAGATCGAGGGCCGCAACCCGGCCTTCTCGGTCAAGTGCCGCATCGGCACCTCGATGGTCAAGGACGCCGAAGCCCACGGCCGCCTCGGCCCGGGAAAGGAGATCGTCGAGCCCACCAGCGGCAACACCGGCATCGCGCTCGCCTTCGTGTGCGCCGCGCGCGGCATCCCGCTCACGCTGACCATGCCCGAGACCATGAGCATCGAGCGCCGCAAGCTGCTGGTGGCCTACGGTGCCAAACTGGTGCTGACCGAAGGCCCCAAGGGCATGAACGGCGCGATCGCCAAGGCGCAGGAGATCGTCGCCGCCGACCCCGACCGCTACGTGCTGCTGCAGCAGTTCGAGAACCCGGCCAACCCGGCGATCCACGAGACCACCACCGGCCCCGAGATCTGGAACGACACCGACGGCGCCATCGACATCCTGGTGTCGGGCGTCGGCACCGGCGGCACCATCACCGGGGTGTCGCGCTACATCAAGCGCGTGCGCGGCAAGGAGATCCAGTCGGTGGCGGTCGAGCCCACCGCGAGCCCGGTGCTGACCCAGCACCTCGCCGGCCAGCCGCTCGCCCCCGCGCCGCACAAGATCCAGGGCATCGGCGCTGGCTTCGTGCCCAAGGTGCTGGATCTGTCGCTGGTCGACTGCGTCGAGCAGGTCAGCAACGAGGACGCGGTGCTCTACGCCCGCCGCCTGGCGCGCGAGGAAGGCATCCTCGCCGGCATTTCCTGCGGCGCGGCCACCGCGGTCGCGGTGCGCCTGGCGCAGCGTCCGGAGAATGCGGGCAAGACGATCGTGGTGATCCTGCCGGACTCGGGCGAGCGCTACCTGAGCTCGATCCTGTTCGAGGGGATGTTCGACGAGAAGGGGCTGGCGGTTTGAGTGATCGTCTGCGGGCGTAAGAACCGTCGCCGCTCGACGGTTGGCGGAAAGGGACGCGCACGGGGTGTTCCTTCCGGGGCTGCGGAACTCGCCCTTCGGGCTCGGGCAGTCCTCGCCCCTTCAGGAACACCCCGCACGCATCCGGGAATTGTGGGTGCTGCTCAATGGAGAGCAAAACCTGCTTGGAACGAACGGTTTTACGGCCTCCGGACAACCGGAGCGGTAGCCGGGGATGTGCGGGGTATTCGTGAAGGGGCGAGGACTGTCCGAGCCGAGCGAAGCGAAGGTGAGTTCCGCAGCCCCGGAAGGAATACCCCGCGCGTCCCCGGCGGATCGCAAGCACTCAAGCCCAAGCTCAAGCTCAAGCAATGCTTGCAAGGCTGAGCAGTCATCCCAACCTGCGAGCAAGTCCAGCCATGCCGATCAAGACCCGCCGCGCCTACGACCCACCCACCCCCGAAGACGGCTGCCGCGTGCTCGTCGACCGCCTGTGGCCACGCGGCCTCAAGCGCGAGAGCGCGGGCGTCGACCACTGGTTGCGCGAGCTCGCACCGTCGAACGAACTGCGCAAGTGGTTCGCCCACGACTCCGAACGCTGGGATGAATTCCGCCGGCGCTACGCCGCGGAGCTGCATTCGCCCGCCGCCGCCGCGGCGCTCGCCGAGCTGCGCGGCCTGATCGCCACGCATCCGGTCCTCACCCTGCTCTACGGCGCGCGCGACACAACGCACAACAACGCCGAGGCGCTGCGCCTGTGGCTGCCTGGGAACGCCGCCCCCTGACGAGGTGCGACGTGTGTCACCCGCGCAGGCATGTCTTCGTCATCGCCGACCGGCGCCGGAACGATGGCGACACGGTCGCGCGGGTCAGGGCGCGCCCTCGAACACCTTCCCGATTTCGGCCAGGGCATCGGGGATGGACCCCGCCTCCGCCACCTCGGGCAGGCTGAGCAGGCGCACGTCATCCAGACCGCGCGCCTTGAGTTCGGCCTTCAGTTCCTCGGTGTAGACGCCCTCGGTGCTCGCAAAACGCTGCAAGGGGCTGGCATGCCAGACCATGCCGCCCCACACCTGCCCGTCGTCGGCTTCGACAGCGGAACACTTCAGCCCGCAGGTCGGGCTGCCGTCGCGCATGACGACACCCTTGATCTCATGCCCGTTGTCGCGATAGGTCTGAATCTGGTCGCAGATCTGCTGCGCGATGTGGCGGCAATGACGCCTGAACATCGGGTTTCCATACATCTTCTTGACCATGCCCCAGCGCATCGATCCAAGATAGCTCACCTCCGGACACGGCATCTGGTAGATGGCGATATCGTTCTCCAGGGCCAGGTCCACAACCTCGCGGATGACCGCCGGCTGGCTGGCGAGGCCGTGCACGCAGGCGTTCTGGTTCAGCATGCAGTGCGAAAGGAAGACGAGCTTGCCGGAACGCTGGTCGCGGATGCTGTCCTTGATCTGTCCGATCTGGTTCGACATCGACTGGTCCTCCAATTGATTGGCCGCGGCACCGCCGTCGGCCCTTCAGTGCTCGATCGGCACCAGCATGACCGGCACGTCGGCCTGCGCTACCACCCGGTGCGCCACCGAGCCCAGCCAGAGCTCGCCGAGGGCGCTGTGTCCGCGCGAACCCAGCACGATCACGTCGGCGAGCACATGCTTGGCATGGCCGAGGATGCAGCGCCAGGGCTCGCCCTCGAGCGCACCGACCCTGGCAACCGCTTCGCCAATGTCCGGATGGTTGCGGACGAAGTCGTCCACTTGCTGGCGCAGCGCCAGCTCGGCGCGTCGGCGGCCGGCGTGCATCATCTGGGTCACGCAATCGGGGCTGATGAACTCTTCGTAGGGCAGCGGATTCCAGGGCAGCGCCACGGTGACGACGTGCAACTGCGCCCCGAACCGCCCGGCAAGACCAAATGCGTGGCGCAGCACCGCAGGCGCGTTCTCGGCCAGGTCGCTGGCGCACAGAATGGATCGAAGCTCGTAGTTCATATGCGCCTCCCTGCACACATGACCCTGTGAGCAAGCATACACCCTGGATCCGCGCGAACGCCCCCGTGCCAGCGGGCGCCGCCCGGCCCCATCAAGCCCCGCCCAGCCCCCGCCGCGCTGCGCTGGCGCTTTCGTAGAACTGCGGCGCGATGAGGCGCTTCTCGAGCGCTTCGCCCAGCTTCATGCGCAGGAAGCTGTTGCCGGCGTAACGCGTCACATCGCCGTAGCGCTCCTCCATCAGGCCCTTGACCATGTCCACGTAGTCGTCGACCAGCTCCGGCACGATCGAGAAACGGTCGTAATTCACCACCGCATCGACGCGGTGCCCGAGCGCTGCCACGCGCGCATCGATCGCCGCGTGGATGCGCGCGATATCGTCCGCGCTGCGCACCGCCAGGCCCTCGAAATCGACGAAGAACAGGTTCTGCTGCGGGTCGTAGGACAGGCGCTGTTCGAGCGGGATGTCGAGCAGGTCGCGGCGCAGCCCCATCGGCGCGTCGGCGAAGATGCGCGCGTCCATCAGCGCTGGCGGACGTTTCATGACCGGCACGAAATCCATGCGATCGAGGATGTCGCGCTGCAGGTCCACGCCGGGCGCGATCTCGATCAGCTCGAGCCCTTCCTTGCCCAGGCGGAACACGCAGCGCTCGGTCACGTAGAGCACGTCCCGCTGCCACTTGATCGCTTGTGGTCCGCTGAAAGTGCGGTGTTCGACCGCCTCCACGAACTTCGTCGCCGCACCGTCGCGGTCGATGCGCAGGCGGCCGTCCGCCACCGCCACCTGCAGTGCGCCGGCGGTGAAGGTGCCGACGAAGACCACCTTCCTGGCGTTCTGCGAGATGTTGATGAAGCCGCCCGCCCCCGCCAGGCGCGGGCCAAACTTCGACACGTTGAGGTTGCCCTCGCGATCGGCCTGGGCGAGGCCGAGGAAGGCGATGTCCAGCCCGCCGCCGTCGTAGAAGTCGAACTGGCTGGGCTGGTCGATGATCGCCTGGGTGTTCACCGCCGCACCGAAGGACAGGCCGCCGGCCGGGATGCCGCCGATCACGCCGGGCTCGGCGGTCAGCGTCAGCAGGTCGATCACCTGCTCCTCGGCGGCGACGGCGGCGACGCCCTCGGGCACGCCGATGCCCAGGTTCACCACCGCGTCGGGGCGCAGCTCCATCGCCGCGCGGCGGGCGATGATCTTGCGCGCACTCATCGGCATCGCCGCGATCGCGGACATGGGCACGCGGATCTCGCCGGCGAAGGCGGGGCTGTACTGCTCGGCATAGGTCTGCATGTGGTGCTCGGGCTTGTCCGCCACCACCACGCAGTCGACCAGCACGCCGGGCACCTGCACCTGGCGCGGGTTGAGCGAGCCGCGCTCGGCAATGCGCTCGACCTGCACGATGACGATGCCGCCCGAGTTGCGCGCGGCCATCGCGATCGCGCGCGCTTCCAGCGTCAGCGCCTCCTTTTCCATGGTGACGTTGCCGTCGGGGTCGGCGGTGGTGCCACGGATGATGCCGACGTGGATCGGGAAGGCCTTGTAGAAGAGGTATTCCTCGCCGTCGATCGGCAGCAGCCGCACCAGCTCCATGGTGGTGCGCGCGTTGAGCTTGCCGCCGCCGAAGCGCGGATCGACGAAGGTGCCGAGGCCGACCCGGGTCAGCGTGCCCGGCTTGCCGGCGGCGATGTCGCGGAAGAGATGCGAGATCACCCCCTGCGGCAGGTTCCAGGCCTCGATGCGGTTGTCCACCGCCAGCGCCTGCAGCTTGGGCACCAGGCCCCAGTGGCCGCCGATCACGCGCGCCACCAGGCCGTCGTGGCCAAGATGATTGAGGCCGCGGTCCTTGCCATCGCCCTGGCCGGCGGCATAGACCAGGGCCAGGTCGCGCGGGACGCCGAGACCATCGCCTTCGGCCTGCCCGCCCTCGAGAAAACGTTCCTCGAGCGCGATCGCAACGCTCTCGGGAAAGCCGATACCGACGAAGCCGCCGGTGGCGACGGTGTCGCCGCTGCGAATCAGGCGCACCGCCTCGCGCGCCGACACGATCTTGCCGGTGTCGGCGGCGCGCAGCGAGGCGGCCATCGGATGGGTGGTCGTGCTCATGCCGGGTCTCCTGTGCGCGATCTTCAGAAGCTGCCGAACAGCGTGCCGAGGGTGATCACCACCACCAGCGCGACGAGCGGGAACACCACCGTGTTCATGGCGATGAAGCCGTAGGACTCACGATGGGTCAGGCGGCAGATCGCCAGCAGCGAGATCACCGCGCCGTTGTGCGGCAGCGAGTCCATGCAGCCCGAGGCCATGGTGGCGATGCGGTGCAGCAGCTCGGGGCTGATGCCGGCGGCGTTGGCCATGGCGAGATACTCGGCGCCGAGCGTCTTCAGAGCGATCGACATGCCGCCCGAGGCCGAGCCGGTGATGCCGGCGAGCACGTTCACCGCCACCGCCTCCGAGATCAGCGGGTTGCCCGGTGCGATGCCGAGCACCAGGTCGCGGATCACCACGAAGCCGGCGAGCGAGGCGATCACGGTGCCGTAGCCGACCTCGGTGGCGGTGTTGAGGATCGGCAGCATCGAGCCGAAGGAGCCCTCGTTGATCGTCCGCATCAGGTTGGCCCAGCGCGTCCAGTGCAGCACCACCAGCAGCAGCACCGCCACCGACAGCGCGACGATGATCGCCCAGATGCCGATCAGCGAGCGCGCATCCTGCAGGCCGCCGAACTCGGGCTTGGCGAGGTAGCTGGTGTCGAGGTTGGGCAGCACCTGCTTGGCCATCAGGAAGTTGAGGCCGATGACCACCAGGATCGGCAGCAGCGCGATCCAGAAACCCGGGCGCGGCGCGTCGGCGGGCTCGCTGTCGGGCTCGCCGCTGTGGTGGCCGTAGCCTTCGCCGGCAGCCATCAGCTTGCGTCCCTGCGCGCTCAGCCACCAGGTGCCGAGGCCGAACATGATCAGGCCGCCGATCAGGCCGAGGCCGGGCGCGGCGAACGCATCGGTGCCGAAGAAGGGGCTGGGAATGGCATTCTGGATCGCCGGCGTGCCGGGCAGCGCGGTCATCGTGAACGTGAAGGAACCGAGCGCGATCGCCGCCGGGATCAGGCGCTTGGGGATGCCGGCCTCGCGGAACAGCGCCGCGCCGATCGGATACACCGCGAATGCGACCACGAACAGCGACACCCCGCCGTAGGTCAGGATGCCGCAGGCGAGCACGATCGCCAGCACCGCGCGCTGGCTGCCCACCTTGTCGACGATGGCGTGCGCGATGGCGCGCGCCGAGCCCGAATCGTCCATCAGCTTGCCGAACAGCGCGCCGAGCAGGAACAGCGGGAAGAACTGGATCACGTAGCCACCCATGGCCTTCATGAAGACCTGGGTGTAGGTCGGCAGCAGCATCGCCGCCTCGCCGGACATGAGCACGGCGAACAGCGCCAGCAGCGGCGCGAGCAACAGCACGCTGATGCCGCGGTAGGCGAGATACATCAGCAGCGCAAGGGACAACAGAATGCCTAGGGTGCCCATGGGGCGTCCTCCTCCGGGATAGTTTCTTGGGTATCGGTATCGGCCGCGGACGCCGCCGCGGTGCGGGGTATGAAGAGCAGCATCCGTGCCAGGTCCGGCGAGCTGCGGCCGGAACACGCCCGAAGCGGTCGCATACGAGACTGCACCGCTTGAGCTGATTGGATTATCGAATCAGCTGATTACCGTTTGTCATTACCGGAGGAGGCCGATGGCAGATGCCCCGAAGTCTCCAGAATTCAAGACATGTCCATAATTTCGTACACTCTGGAGCCATCAATCCAGATTTCTGGACAGCCCCGACGGGGGCGCCGCGCGGCTCAGCGCGCGATGCCGTGCTGCTGCAGCTTGGCGTAGAGACCCGCGCGCGAGATGCCGAGCCGGCTCGCGGCGAGGCGGCGATTGCCGGCGCAGGCCTGCAGCGCAGACAGCAGCGCCGCGCGCTCGGCACGGGCAAGGGTGTCGGCGAGCGGCACGACGTCCGCGCCGGGAAGCGCGTCCGGCGTGGCCTCCCGAATCGCATCCTGCCTTGCGTCCGGCCTTGGGTCGGGTCTTGCGCTCGATGGCACGTTCGGCGCGGCCCCTGCGCTTGCCGCCGCGCCAGGCATGGCCAGCACCGGCCCAGCCGTGCCGAACAGGGCCGCCAGCGCCGCGGCATCCAGCGGCCCGCTGTCGGCGCTCAACTGGGCGCGCTCGAGCAGGTTGCGCAGCTGGCGCACGTTGCCCGGCCAGGGCTGGGCCGCCAGCAGCGCCAGCGCGTCGTCGGCAAGCTCCAGCGGGCGCTGGCCGGAGCGCGCCGCGATGTCGTCGAGCAGGGCCTCGACCAATGCGCCGATGTCCTCGCGCCGCTCGCGCAGGCTGGGCACGCGCAGCGCCAGCACGTTGAGGCGGTAGAACAGGTCGGCGCGGAAGCTGCCCTCGGCCACCCGCGCCTCGAGGTCGACATGGGTGGCGGCGATCACGCGCACGTCGAGCGGGCGCACCTGGTTCGAGCCGAGCGGCTCGACCTGCTGCTCCTGCAGCACGCGCAGCAGCTTGACCTGCAGCGGCAGCGACAGGTCGCCGATCTCGTCGAGGAACAGGGTGCCACCGTTGGCGAGCTCGAACTTGCCCAGCCGCGCCTTGCGGTCGGCGCCGGTGAAGGCGCCCGGCGCGGTGCCGAAGAGCTCGGCCTCGACCAGGTTGTCGGGCACCGCCGCCATGTTCACCGCGACGAAGGGCCCGTTGGCGCGCGCCGACAGGTTGTGGATGCCCTGCGCGAGCAGCTCCTTGCCGGTGCCGGTCTCGCCACGCAGCAGCACCGTGGCGTCGAGCTGGGCGGCGCGGCGGGCCTGGCGCTTGATCTCGGTCGCGACCGCGCTGGTGCCGATGAAGTTGGCGATCGTGTAGCGCGCGCGGCGCGCCTGCAGCAGCGCGCGCTCGGTCTCCGCGAGGCGCGCCTGCAGGCGGCCGTACTTCTCCATCAGCGGCTTCAGGTGGCGGGCGCGGTCGAACAGCACGAAGCCGAGCGCGCCGACCACCTGGCCATCGTCGGCGCGCAGCGGGATGCGGGTGACGACGAAGTGCTCGTCGCCGAAGGGCATCAGGTCGAGCAGGCTGGGCTCGCCGCTGTCGACCACCTCGCGCAGCCGGCTCGCCGGCAGCACGTCCTCGATCTCGCGCCCGAGCGCGCTGTGCCCGTCGGCCAGCCCGATCTTGCTCGCGTACTTGTCGCTCATCCACACGATGCGCGCCTGCCGATTGACCGCAACCGTGCCTTCGCACTGGGCGTTGAGGTGGTCGAACAGCAGCGGCATCGCGACCGAGCGGAAATGCTCGGGCGAGATGCCGATCTTGAGGCCGTTCTCGTCGAGGTCGGCGGCGGACAGGCCCATGGGCAATCCCGGGGTTGGAAACGGTGCCGCCGATTATGGAACCCGCACCGCATCGCGGCAACGCGGCCGGCGCCCGGGCGCGAGCGCGGCCACACGCCGACTCGCACAACGCACACACGCAGGACCGCTTCCGGCGTCCCGCCCGTGAAGCATCAGCGCCGGCGGGCGCACGAGGGCTGCCAGCTCAGCGCCACATGTCCCGCATCTTCGCCGCCAGATCGATCGCCGCCTGGCGCGACGTGGGCGAGCCCTGCAGCTCGGGCGGCGGCGGTGGCCAGCTCATCTGCTCGAAGTGCCCGAGCAGGCGGTTGGGGATGAAACGCGTGCGCCCGGCGTACACATGGCGGTCGCCCATGCCCATCTGCTGGGTGACGTAGAAGCGCTGCGGCACGATGAGGTCGAGGCTGTCCTTGGCGCGCGTCATCCCGACGTAGAGCAGGCGACGCTCTTCCTCGATCTCGGCGCTGTTGCGGGTGGCGACATCGGAGGGGATGCAGCCGTCGACCACGTTGAGCACGCTCACCGCGTTCCATTCCTGGCCCTTGGCCGAGTGCATTGTGGACAGGATCAGGTAGTCCTCGTCGAGCAGCGGCATGCCGGCCTCGCCGCTGGTGGCGCTGGGCGGGTCGAGAGTGAGCTCGGTGAGGAAGCGCTGGCGGCTCGGGCTGGTGGCGGCGATGCGGGCGAGCTGCTGGATGTCGAGCACGCGCAGCGCGAAGTCGTCGTACAGGCGCGGCATCTGCGCCTCGTACCAGCGGCAGGCGAGCTCGAAGTCCGCCGGCCATTGCGGGCGTTCGCCCAGGCGATCGACCAGCGCAGCGAATTCCTGCCAGCCGGCGCGCGCGGCCTCGGGCACCGGCTGCTCGGCGAGCAGCGCGCAGCCCTCGGGCGCCGCGCACACGTTGTCGAGCACGCGGCCGGCGGTCTTGGGGCCGATGCCGGCGAGCAACTGGATGGCACGGAAACCCGAGATGCGGTCGCGCGGGTTTTCGGCCCAGCGCAGCACCGCAAGCACGTCCTTGACGTGGGCCGCCTCGAGGAACTTGAGGCCGCCGAACTTCACGAACGGGATGTTGCGCCGGGTGAGCTCCATCTCCAGGCGCGCACTGTGCGCCGAGGCGCGGAACAGCACCGCCTGCTGCTTCAACTTGAGCCCTTCCTCGCGCCGCGCCAGCACGGTGTCGACGACGAAGGCGGCCTGATCGGCGTCGTCCTTCACCGCCACGAGGCGCGGACGCTGGGCGGATTCGCGCTCGGACCACAGGTTCTTGGTGAAGCGCTCGGCGGCGAGCGCGATCACCGCGTTGGCCGCCTCCAGAATCGACTTGGTCGAGCGGTAGTTCTGCTCCAGCGTCACGACCTGCGCCGGCGGCTCGAACGCGGCGGGAAAGTCGAGGATGTTGCGCACCGTGGCGCCGCGAAAGGCGTAGATCGACTGCGCGTCGTCGCCGACCACGGTGAGGCCGCGGCCGTCGGGCTTCATCGCCAGCAGGATCGCGGCCTGGAGGTGGTTGGTGTCCTGGTATTCATCGACCAGCACATGGTCGAACAGGCCGCCGATCTCGGCGCCGAGTTCGGGCTCGGCCACCATCTGCGCCCAGTACAGCAGCAGGTCGTCGTAATCGAGCACCTGCTGCGCCTGCTTGGCCTCGACATAGGCGCGGAACAGGCGCTTCAACTCGTCTTCCCACTGCGCGCACCACGGATAGCTCGCCTGCAGCACCTCGGCGAGCGGCGCGCGCGTGTTGACCGCCGCCGAGTAGATCGCCAGGCAGGTGCCCTTCTGCGGAAAGCGCTGCTTCGTCGCCGACAGGCCTGCCTCGTGGCGCACCAGGTTCATCAGGTCGCCGGAATCCTCACGGTCGTGGATGGTGAAGCCGGGGTCGAGCCCGATGCGCCCGGCGTAGTCGCGCAGCAGGCGCGCGCCGATGGCGTGGAAGGTGCCCGACCAGTGCAGCTCAGCCTGCGCCAGCCCGGGCAGGCCGGCGGCCACCTGCGCCAGGATGCGGCGCACCCGGCGCCCCATCTCGTCGGCCGCGCGCCGGGAGAAGGTGAGCAGCAGGATGCGCCCGGGGTCGGCGCCGTGGGCGATCAGGTGGGCGACGCGGTGCGCGAGGGTGTTGGTCTTGCCCGAACCGGCGCCGGCGATGACCAGCAGCGCCGCCGCCGGGGTTGGGACGTGGCCTTCGCGAGTCGCCGCATATGTGATGCCGTGCTCGACCGCCGCGCGCTGCGCCGGGTTGAGGCGGGCGAGCGGGTCGGAAGCGAGCAGGTCAGGCACTGCCGCAGGGGCTGCGGCAGCAGGAGAAGACGAAGGCGGCATGGCTGTAATTATATTCAGCCAATGCCGCCGACGATAGGGCAGGCGTCGGACTTTCAGCCCGGCCTCGCAGGTCGGCGCGGAAGGCCGACCCGCTGCCCGTGCCTCAATCTGCCACCCACCTCAGGCCGCCATCCACCTCAGGCCGCCATCCACCTCATGCCACCACCCGCCTCAGGCCGCCACCCGCAGCGGCGCCGCGCGCTGTCGCAGCAGCCGGGTCAGCGGGCTGTGCGGGCGGGTGCCGACACGCTCGTTGCACAAGGCCACGGCGAGCGCCTGCTGGCCATCGCGCAGCGCGGCCTCGATCAGCGTCAGGTCGAGCACGCTGCGCTGGGCGTGGCTGCCGCCGAAGCGGTGGGCCATCTCGCGCACGTCGCGGATCAGGCACACGGTCTCGGCGTAGCGCCGCTGCCCGAAGGCGCGGATCGCCTGCGTCAGCGGCTGCCCCACCTCGCGCGTGAAGGCGGCGTTGTCGCCCTCGCCCTGCATCGCCGCGCGCTGCGTCTCCAGCACCGTGTCGACCAGGTCGAGACGCCCCGCACCGACGAAGGCCATGGTCGCGTGCACGTCGTTGAAGGCGTAGTTGCCGGCGGCAGCGAACGGCGCCCAGTCCTCGGCGAGCTGCTGCCAGCGCGTGCCGACGTCGATGCCGCGCAGGTGCAGGCGCCACAGCATGGCCGAGGCGTCGATCATGTCCAGGATCACGGTCGAGCGTTCGCCGCGGATCGGCCCGTCGTACAGCGCCAGCACCTCGTCGATCTCGCCCAGCTCGAGGTGGTAGAGCGCGAGATGCCACCAGTTGTGCACGCGGAAGAAACTGTCGGTGGACCAGGCCGCCGGGTCGGCGCGCATCCAGGCGATGCCGTCGCGCTCGCGGCCCTGCATCTCCATCACGTGCGCGACCGCGTGCTGGGCCCAGCCGTCGCGCGCCTCGATCTCGACCGCCGCGCGCCCCTGCGCCTCGGCGCTGACATACTCGCCGCACTCCTCGAGGCCGAAGGCGTACATGCCGCGCACGGCGTGGTAGCCGGGCATGCCCTGCGACCACGCCGGCAGCGCGCGGGCGATGCGGTCGCGCAACAAGCGTGCGTTGCCGACGTAGAAGTCGAGCAGGTGCCCCGCCTGCAGCGCGAGCGCATCCGTCGGATGGTCGATGGCGACATCCTCCAGCACGCGCCCGGCCCGGCGAAAGCGGCCATCCACCAGCGCGCCGATCGCCTGCAGGTGGCCACGCTCGCGCGCGTTCGCCGGCAGACGGGACGCGGCGGCGAGGCAGTCGCGCGCCACCGCGATCGCCCCCGGCTCGGTACCGAGCAGGTGCAGCCAGGCCTTCAGCGCGTGGGCCATGACGAAGTCGGGGCGCAGCGCGAGGGCGGCATCGACGCTCGCCACCGGGTCCTCGATGTAGCAGCGGAACTGGTGCAGGGCGCGCCGGTAGTGGGCGGCGCTGTCGGCGTCGGCGCCGGTGCAGGCGAGGCCGTGGTCGTCGTGAAAGCTCATCTTCGTTCTCCTTGCTGGGGTGGGGGTGACGCGCCTTCTGCCCCCGGCCAGCGAAGATCGGCCGGGGCGTGCGCGCAGTGCTAAGTTAAGTGCATGGCCGCATGGCCGATACGTCCGCGACGCCGGAAATCTTGACCGCGGCGCCGCGGATCGCAGCAGGAGGTCAGCAGGGTGGATGCACTGTCCGATGTCTTCGCCGCGGTGCGCCTGTCGGGTGGCGTGTTCCTCGACGCCGAGTTCAGCGCGCCGTGGTGCGTCGAGTCGCAGGTCGGGCCGGAGGAATTTCCGCAGGGCGAGATGCCGGCCCATCTGATCGCCTACCACTATGTGGTGGCGGGGCGCATGTTCGTGCAGGTGGGCGGCGAGGCGGTCGAAGTGGCGGCGGGCGAGATCGTGATGCTGCCGCGCAACGACGGCCACCTGCTGGCGAGCGCGCCGGGCCTGCGGCCGACGCCGATCGACGACCACCTGCAGGCCCCGGCCGCCGCCGCGCCAGCCTCGTTGCGCCTCGGCGGTGGTGGCGAGCACACGCGGATCGTGTGCGGTTTTCTCGGCTGCGAGGCGCCGCACAACCCGCTCGTCGCCACGCTGCCGCCGGTGCTGAAGCTGGAGGTGCGAGACGGCACCGGCGGGGCCTGGATCGAGAGCTCCTTCCGCCACGCCGCCGCGGAATTCGCCGAGGGCGGCGTCGGCTCGGCGGCCGTGCTCGGCAAGCTCGCCGAACTCCTGTTCGTGGAGGCGGTGCGGCGCTATCTGGCGAGCCTGCCCGCCGGCCACACCGGCTGGCTCGCCGGCCTGCAGGACCGCGCGGTCGGGCGCGCGCTGGCCCTGCTGCACAGCCGCGTCGCCCATCCGTGGACGACCGAGGAGCTGGCGCGCGAGGTCGGGCTGTCGCGCTCTGCCTTCGCCGAGCGCTTCACCACGCTGCTCGGCACGCCGCCGATGCACTACCTGGCCAACTGGCGGCTGCAGCTCGCCGCCCTGCGCCTGCGCGAAAGCCCCGCCGCCACCGCGCAGATCGCCTTTGACGTCGGCTACGACGCCGAGGCCGCCTTCTGCCGCGCATTCAAGCGCGCCTACGGCATCACCCCGGCAGCGTGGCGACGGCAGGCCGGGCGCTGAGCCGTGCGACCGACGCGCGTGCCGATCTGCCCAGCGCAGCCTCGCCAGTCCCGGCGCCCTCTCCTATGATGGCGCACCGACCTGCCGCAGAAATCGTCGCCGTCGCAAGGACCGAACGCCGTGCCCGAACGCTCCGCCCCGAAACCCCCGCCGCACCCGCACCGGGTCATCCTGTTCAGCGGCCACATGGTCGATGCGCCCGACCGCGCGGCGCCGCGGTTTCCCCCCGCGTGCGTGCCCGCGGCGGCGGCGCAGATCGCTGCCGCGCTCGACCAGCTGCAGGCCGGGCCGGACGACCTCGGCCTGACCCAGGGCGCGGCCGGTGGCGACCTGCTGTTCGCCGAGGCCGCGCAGGAACACGGCATGGCGCTGCAGTTCCTGCAGCCCTTTGCCGAGGCCGAGTTCATCGAACGCTCGGTGCGTCCGGTGTGCGACGGCGACGATTGGGTGGCGCGCTACCGCGCGGTCGCCGCCCGCCTCGCCAACCCGCCGCAGGTCATGCCGGCGTCCGCGTCCTGCGCACAGGCCGGAAGCGCCCCGAACGCCCCGCCCGACGACAACCCCTTCGAGCGCTGCAACCGCTGGCTGCTCGACACCGCGCTCGCCCGCGGCGGCGACCAGGTGTGGCTGCTGTGCCTGTGGGACGGCCAGGGCGGCGACGGCGCCGGCGGCACCGCGCACATGGTGGGCGAAGTGCAGCGCCACCACGGCCACGTCATCCACATCGACTGCCGACAGCTGTGGCAGGGCGCAGGCCCCTGAACTAGGCTGGATCAATACCGTGGCGCGGGCAGCGACACCGCCCGCCCGCAGCGCATAACATGGATGCCCTGCAGCTCACGCGCAGCGGCGACCCGACGAGCTTCCGGAGCCTCTCCATGCCCACACGCAGCTTCCGCATCCGCGGCAACTTCTCCGCCCCGGAGCGCACCGCGCGCCCCACCGCCGGCGCACCGGCCACGGTGCTCAGCCATCGCCTGCTCACCCCCGGGCGCGCGCGCGACGGCGTCACCGGCGAACTCGAAGTCGCCGCCGACGAAGTGGTGCGCGTCGAACTGGATAACGGCTTCGAGCTGTGGACGCGCGCCGACGCGCTGGTGCGCGAGCATGGCCGGCGCAGCCTCGCGCGCGACGGCGGCGACGCCTGGGAGTTCGACACGCTCGGCGACACGCTCGGCGGCACCTTCACGCCCACCACCGCCGACGCCAGCCGCGGCGAGCGCGGCGCGCTCGGGCTGGGCATCCGCGTGCTCGAGTTCTTCGGCATCCGCGTCGAGGAAAAGGCCGCCACCAAGCTCGGGCGCTGGTTCGAGGACCGCAAGCTCGAAGGCGGCAAACCCGGCCTGCATGCCCTGAGCCTGGACGGCGCCTTCGCCCTCGCACCGCTCGCCGAAAAGGTGATGCTCCCGGCCACCACGGAGCCGCTGCTGATCTTCCTGCACGGCACTGCTTCCAGCACCGAGGGCAGCTTCGGCAAGCTGTGGGCGGCCGACAACGCCGCCGGCCGCGACGCGCGCACCCGCGTGGCCACCGTCTACGCCGGGCGCGCCTTCGCCTTCGAGCACCGCAGCCTCACCGAGAGCCCGATCACCAACGCGCTCGCGCTGGTGCGCCGCCTGCCCAAGGGCGCGCAACTGCATCTGGTCAGCCATTCGCGCGGCGGGCTGGTCGGCGAGCTGCTCTGCCTCGGCCAGTGCGAAGGCGTGGCGGCGCAGCTCGACAAGCCCCGCCTCGCGCAACTGTTCGCCGCCGACCGCACGATCGCCGACCAGCTCGGCCTGCTGCCGCTGTCCCCGGACGAACTGAAGGAGCGCGACGCCGCCTACGACGCCGACCGCGCCGCCCTCGCCGAACTGCTCGGCGAGCTCACCACCCGCGAGATCCGCGTCACCCGTTTCGTGCGCGTCGCCTGCCCGGCGCGCGGCACCACGCTCGCCTCCGGCCGGCTCGACCGCTGGCTGTCGATGGTGAACTTCCTCGCCGGCAAGGCCCTGGGCGAGAGCCCTTTCGCCGACGGCCTCGAATTCCTGCTCGCGGTGGTCAAGGAACGCACCGACCCGCGCACCCTGCCCGGCCTGGAGGCGATGATGCCGGGCTCGGCGCTGACCCGGCTGCTGCACCATCCCGAACTCGTCTCCGGCGCCGACCTCAGCGTCATCGCCGGCGACATCGAGGGCGCCTCGCCGTGGCAGAAGATCAAGCTGCTGGTCACCGACTGGTTCTACGGCGCCGACCACGACCTGGTGGTCAATACCGGCGCCATGTCCGGCGGCCTGCGTCGCGCGAAGGACGGCGCCCGCTTCCGCCTCGACCGCGGCGCGCAGGTCAATCACTTCAGCTACTTCCACAACCCGGACAGCGTCGGCTGGCTGCTCGCCGGGCTCACCCGTCGTGACGACGACGCCGGCGGCTTCCTGCCGATCGCCGATGCCCCGAAAACACCACCGCGCTGGCGCGAGGCGGTGGCGCGCAGCCAGCAGCAGGCGGGGCCGCGCCCACTCGCGGTCGTGCTCCCCGGCACCATGGGCAGCGGCCTCTCCGCCGGCGGGCGGCCGGTGTGGCTCGACTACCGCGCCCTGCTGCGTGGCGGTCTGGGCGACATCGCGATCGAGCGCCCCGACATCAACGCCGACCACGTGATCGACGACTTCTACGGCCCGCTCATCGAGTTCCTCGCCGCCACCCATCGCGTCGAGGTCTTTCCCTACGACTGGCGGCAATCGGTACGCCAGGCCGCGGCGCGGCTGGCGAACGCGCTCGAACAGTGGCTGCCGCAGGCCGAGCAGGCCAACCAGGCGGTGCACCTGGTGGCGCACTCGATGGGTGGCCTGGTGGTGCGCGCGATGATCGCCGACGGCAGCCGCGGCGCGGCGCTGTGGCAACGCATCACCCGCCTGCCCGGCAGCCGGCTGCTGATGCTGGGTACGCCCAACTTCGGCTCGTACGAAGCCCTGCGCTGGCTCACCGGCACCAACCCCACGCAGGCGCGGCTGTCGCTGCTCGACTTCACCCGCGGCATGGATGACATCGTCGACCTGGTGCGCGACTACCCCGGCCTGGTCGAGCTGCTGCCCTTTGCCGAGTCCGACCCCGACTTCACCGCCCCCACCCGCTGGCGCACGCTGCACGACACCCTGCAGCCGCGCTGGAAGACGGTGCAGGCGCCGGTACTGCGTGCCGCGCGCGAGACCTGGACGCTGCTGCGTAACGCGCGCGCGGACGCCGAGCACATGTGCTACGTCGCCGGCAGCCAGCCGGCCACGATCGTCGATTACCAGTTCGCCGACTACGACTTCGCCAACCCCGCCGACGAGCTCGCCTGGCTCGCCGGCCGCAAGCGCCTCGCCTTCATCGCCAGCCGCGAGGGCGACGGCACGGTGAGCTGGGCCTCGGGCCGGCTCGACGGGGTGCCGATGTGGTACCTGGAAGACACCGCGCACGACGCGCTGTGCGTGCAGCAGCACGCCTTCCCCGCCTACCTCGACCTGCTGCAGACCGGCACCACCACCCGCCTGCCGACGACGCCACCAGTGCGCGCACGCGCGGGCGGCGAGGCTCCCGAGCGCTTCGAGCTTCCCGCCACGCCGCCGGCCGACGGGATGCCTGCCGAAGACGAGCTGCGCAGCCTCGGTTTCGGCGGTGGCCTGCGCCAGCCGACGGCCGACCTCCGCCCGACCGCACCGACGATCGAGATCAGCATCCGCCACGGCGACCTGTCCTATGCGCGCCACCCCGTGCTGGTCGGCCACTATCTGGGCGACACCGTGGTCAGCGCCGAGGCCACGCTGGACCGCCAGCTCGGCGGCGCCCTGTCGCGCCGGCTCGAGCTCGGCCTCTACCCCGGCCGGCTCGACACCAACGCGCTGTTCTTCAATGTGCGCCGCCATGCCAAGCCCGAAGGCGCGATCGTGGTCGGCCTCGGCCAGGTCGGCGAGCTCACCCCCGGCCTGCTCGAAGCCGGCGTGCGCGCGGCGCTGCTCGACTACGCGCTGCAGGTGTCGCAGTGGCCCAACTCGCGCTTCGGTCCGGCGGGCGGCACGCGCAGCGCCAGGGTGTCGTGCCTGCTGGTGGGCACCGGCGCCGGCGCGCTCACCACGCGCGATTCGCTCGAAGCCATCCTGCGCGCGGCGATCTCCGCCAACGCCCAGTTGCAGGAGACCCGATTCGACAACCCGGTCACCATCGACCGCCTGGAATTCATCGAGCTCTTCGCCGACGTCGCCATCGCGGCAGCCGAAAGCCTGCGCGCGATCCTCGCCAACGGGCAGATCGCCAACGCGGTGCGCTGGACGGCACGGGTGGTGGAAGCCGGCCGCGCCGGCCGCCGCCGGGTGCGCTTCGACGAGGCCCCGGAGTGGTGGCACCGCCTGGAAATCGTCGACGAGGACGGTCAGCGCAACGCGCTGCGCTTCATCTTCACCACCGACCGCGCGCGCGCCGAGGAGACGCTGGCCACCGGCCAGCTCGCGCTCGCCGACGCCTTCATCCGCGCGGCCTCGAACTCGCCCAGCGCCAACGCCGAGGCCGCGCGCACGCTCTACGAGATGCTGCTGCCGCTGCCCCTCAAGGAAGCCGCGCCGCGCCAGGGCGACCTGGTGCTGCTGGTGGACGAATGCTCCGCGCGCTACCCGTGGGAGCTGCTCGAGAACCGCTGGAGCGACAACGGCCGCCCGCCCGCGGTCAATGCCGGGCTGGTGCGCCAGTTGCGCACGGCGGATTTCCGCCCGCGCCCGGCGCACGCCTTCGAGGCCCGCGCGCTGGTGGTCGGCAACCCCGACCTGGAAGGCTGGGAAGTCTTCCCGCCGCTGCCCGGCGCCCAGCACGAGGCCTTCAAGGTCGCCGGCCTGCTGCGCGAGCGCGGCTGGCAGGTGGAGGACTGCATCGACCGCCGCGCCGACAAGATCATCGAGCGCCTGCACGGCGACGCCTGGCGCATCCTGCACCTGGCTGGCCACGGCGAGCACGAGTACGCGCTGCCGCCGCGCACCGACCGCCCGTGCGCCGACCCCGAGCGCAAGCCGCCCAAGATCTCGGGCATGGTCATCGGCCGCGACATCTTCCTCACCCCGGGCGACATCGAGCAGATGCGCTGGGTGCCGGAGCTGGTCTTCATCAACTGCTGCCACCTCGGCAAGCCCGGCCCCGGCACCGATCGCGGCGCGCTGGCGGCCAACCTCGGCATGCAGTTCATCCGCATGGGCGTGCGTGCGGTGGTGGCCGCCGGCTGGGCAGTGGATGACGCCGCCGCGCTCGCCTTTGCCGATGCCTTCTACCGCCGCATGCTCGACGGCGAGACCTTCGGCGAGGCGGTACGCGCGGCGCGCGAGGAGGTGTGGATGCGCTTCCCGGGCGTCAACACCTGGGGCGCCTACCAGTGCTACGGCGACCCTGCCTACAGCCTGCAGCGCAACGGCCCGCAGCGCCAGCGCGAGCGCCTGTCCTTCCACGCCCCGGACGAGCTGGTGGTCGAACTCGACAACCTCACCGAATGGCTGCGCGTCGGCGCCGGCAGCGAAGGCCGCGACGACGCCACCGCAGCCCGCATCAACGGCCTGCTGGCGCGCATCCCCGAGACCGAGCGCACGCGCTGGCTGGCGCGCGCCGACATCTCCGCGGCACTCGGCTTCGCCTGGGGCGAGGCGCGCTTCTGGGAGGCCGCGATCGACTGCCTGAGCACCGCACTCAGCGCCGCCAAGGGCAACTGCCCGCTGCGCGCCCTCGAGCAGCTCGCCAACTTCCGCGCCCGCCATGCGACCGAACTGTGGCAGTCGCGGCGCGCGCGCGGCGTGGTCGAGACTGCCGACGAGACCCAGGCACGCGCGGACCTCATGGACCGCGCGATCGCCGACCTCACCCAACTGTGCGAGCGCGCTCCCACCGCCGAGCGACTCGACCTGCTCGGCAGTGCCCACAAGCGGCGCGCACTGGCCGCGGAATCCGACCCCGCCGCACGTCTCGCGGCGCTCGACGCCTGCGCCGATGCCTACCTGAAATCCTTCGAACGGGGCGAACGCAAGGAGGCCTACCCCTTCACCAACTGGGCGAGCGCCGCGCTGCTCGCCTGGCGGCTGGACGCAAAGCGAGCCGACGACTGGCGCCAGGGCCTCGAGACCGACATCGCGCGCCTGCAGGCCGCCCTGCAGACACGCTACGACAGCGAGCCCGACTTCTGGGACGGCGTCGCGCTCGCCGACCTCGAGCTGGTGCGCCTGCTCGAGCGCTGCATCAATGCGCCCGCATCCGGCGCCCGCGCGCGACGCACGGCCAACCTGCCCCGCCCCTGCGCCGAGATCGCCGAACGCATCCGCGACGGCTATCGCCGCGTCATCACCCGCGGCGCCAGCCCGCGCGAGCGCGCGTCGGTGATCGAGAACCTGGACTGCCTGGTCATCCTGCTCGGGCAGGACCTGCCGGCGCTGCGCAAGGCATTAGGGGAGATTCGGGACGCGCTCTGAAGCGCACAAGAGCCGACAGCGGGGCGAGCGGGGCGGCGGCAAAACGGTCGCAGCGCCCGGACCACCGCGCGCAACCGGCGAAATCCGCGGCGCGTCGGTCAGTCCGGCGCTGCGCCGTGGTCGAAGGCGCCAGCGTCGACAAAGCGCAGCGCCTGCGCCAGGCAGGCCCGCGACCACAGCATCTGCATGTGCGTCACCGGCAGCACGATGTGGTCGCGCGCGCCGGGCCAGCGCGTCTCGCTCACCGTCACCATGCCGTCGTTGGGCTTGGGCATATCGGTCAGGATGCGCCCGACCCCGATCGGCCGGTTGCCGGCGATCACGCCGATGTCGAGCGCTGGGTCGACCTCGGGCATCGGCCGCGCCATCCATTGCGGCAGCACGCGCCCGAGCCAATGGCGCAGCACCGGCACGCGCAGGATCTGCTGTGCGGAGCTGGAGCCCAGCACGGGCGAGCCGAGCAGCACGATGCGGCCGATCCCCTGCGGGCAATGACGGGCCAGCATGTCCAGCACCACGCACCCGCCCAGGCTATGGGCAATCACGTGCAGCGGCCGCCCGTCCAGCCCCGCGATGAAGGCCGTCAGCCCGTCCGCCGCCCCCGCGAGCGAACCGCGCAGCGATGGATACGAGTACGCGTGGCTGCGCCAGCCCATCGCGCGCAGCCGCCGACGGTGCAGCGCGAACACGCAGCCGTGCATCCACAGCCCATGGACGAAGAGGATCTCGGGACGCAGTGCGCTCATCGGTGCTCCGCACAAGACATTGGCCTGATCCCGACCACCAGGATCGACGGACAGATATTGACACCGAACCGACCGACTTCCACCATCGCCCGCCTGCCGGGGGCGCCGACACCTGACGCCCTGTCCAACTCGCAACGCACGCCGGAGAACCAAGCCGATGACCGACCACACCGCCCAAGCTGCCGTGCTGGCAGCACTGACCGCCGCCTTCGGCGCCGAGGTTCTGCCCGGCGATGCCAGCCCGAAATACCTGCAGGACTGGAGCGGCTGCGCCGGCGGCCAGCCGCTGGTGATCCTGCGCCCGCGCAGCACCGAAGAGCTGTCGCGCATGATGGCGATCTGCCACGCCCACGGCCAGGCGGTGGTGCCGCAGGGCGGGCTGACCGGCCTGGTCGGTGGCGCGGTGCCGGCCGGCGGCGAGGTCGTGGTGTCGCTAGAGCGCATGAATCGCATCGAGCACATCGACGTCGATTCGGGCACGGTCATCGTCGAGGCCGGTGCGATCCTGCAGACGGTACAGGAGGCCTGCCGCGACGCCGGCGCGCTGCTCGCGGTCGACCTCGGTGCGCGCGGCTCCTGCCAGGTGGGCGGCAACGTGTCCACCAACGCCGGCGGCAACCGGGTGATCCGCTACGGCAACACACGCGACCTCGTGCTCGGGCTGGAGGTGGTGCTGGCCGACGGCACCGTGCTGAGCATGCTCAACCAGATGGTCAAGAACAACGCCGGCATGGACTTGAAGCACCTCTTCATCGGCAGCGAGGGCGTGCTCGGCGTCGTCACCAGGGTGGTGTTCAAGCTGCAGCCGCTGCCCAAGGGCGTCAGCACCGCCGTGGTCGCGCTGCAGGACTACCCGGCGGCGCTGCGCTTCCTGCGCCATGCGCAGCAGAGCCTGTCGGGCCAGGTGAGCGCGTTCGAGATCATGTGGAACGACTACCTGGTCACCGCCGTCGACGCGGGCAAGCTGCGCGCGCCGCTCGACACAACGTATCCGGTGTATGTGCTGCTCGACATGCACTGCGGCCAGCCCGAAACCGACGCCGGGCGCTTCGAGGCCATGCTCGAGCAGGCCATCGAGGCCGGCTGGATCCTCGACGGCGCGGTGGCGCAGTCGGTGGCCGAGGCCGAATCCTTCTGGGCGATCCGCGACGGCGTGGCCGAGGTGCTGCGCGACTACGCGCCGACGCTGAACTTCGACGTGTCGGTGCCGATTGCGCACATCGGCGACTGCGCGGCGCGCATCCGCGAGAACCTCGACCGCGACTGGCCGGCCCTGAAGGCGCTGTTCTTCGGCCACGTCGGCGACGGCAACCTGCACGTGGTGGTGTGCAAGGTCCCCACCGACCACGACAGCCTGATGCGCATCGAAGAAGCGGTGTATTCGGTGGTGCGCACCCATGGCGGCTCGATCTCGGCCGAGCACGGCATCGGCACGCTCAAGCGCGACTGGCTGCACTACTCGCGCAGCGCGGCCGAGCTGGCGCTGATGCGGGCGCTGAAGCAGACCCTGGATCCGAAGAACATCCTCAATCCGGGGAAGATGCTCTGAAAACGGTAGCTGAACTCGGCCTTCGGCCTGCGCGAACCGCCAGACTTTCCTAACCCGCAAGGCCGCGCTGCAAGTCTGCCAAATGGGTACTGCGATATCATGAGCAACCTGATCTCGAGTTTCAGACGTTGAAAGAATTCCTTCTCTCGCTCACGATCTCTGCCGCGAGCTGCACTGTCTTCGCGTCACAATCGCTTGCGTGGCCCGATTTGGCAAGTCATGTCGAGCGCAGCAACAGCGCCTTCGTCACCCAGGTAAATGCGATGTCCGTGATCGATTCCGGTATTCGAGGACATGGGGTTACGGTCGCAGTCGTCGATACCGGCGTGAGGGGCATACACGTGGAGTTTTCGGGTCGCTTGCTCACAGGATTCGATGCAACGACCAGAATCGCAATTGCGGCTCCCTTCCTTGTGGATGGTGACGGTCATGGTACGCATGTGGCAGGCGTGATAGGAGCTGCACGCGACGGGCGAGGCATGCACGGGATAGCCCCGGAGGTCGATCTCCTTACTGTGCGTGTTTTCGATGGTGAGGGCATCGCGACTAATTTTTCCCTTGGCAATGGGCTCAGATACGTGATTGGCAGCCCAGCCTTTGTACTGAATCTTAGCCTTGGCGCCCAGAGACCTCAGGATGCTTACGTCGAATCGGCACTTCTAGACAACATCCACGACGGAAAACTCGTCGTCGTTGCTGCGGGCAACGGCGGAGGACGAAACCCGACATGGCCAGCCCGATACGCAAAAGAGCCGTCTGTTAACGGCCAGATTATCGTTGTCGGAGCCGTGGACGAACAAAATGAGCTGACAAGCTTCTCCAATAGAGCCGGTGATGTAGCGGAATGGTATATCGTGGCACCCGGTGTAGATCTAATGTCGACCTACAATAATTCCGCGAGCGGTTACGGGTACATGAGTGGAACTTCGATGGCCGCACCGATTGTGAGTGGCGCAGCAGCATTGCTGAAATCGAGGTGGCCAGCGTTGAGCGCCAAGCAAACGGCAGAGATCCTTTTTAGGACGGCAACAGATCTGGGAGAGCCGGGGGTAGACCGCATGTACGGTTGGGGTCTTCTCAATGTCGAGAAGGCGATGCAGCCGATTGGTGGCCTGCGTCTCTTAACCGATAACGGCACGATTCCGGTGAGCCAAGCGCAGGCAAAGCTTTCTCCCGCGACAGCAGGTGCAGCGCAGCGACTGCAGAGCGTCAACTTATCCGGACTTGACCATTTCGGACGAGATTTCAGAACCGACATCCCGTTAGTTCAAGCACGTTCTGGAGAGCCAGACACGAGTACACTGCAGAAATCCGCCGCCGTGTTGAGTGGTCGACGGATTCACTTTACCAATGGCCACCTGTTTCTTGCCCAGTCTGGCCCAGCGACAAGCGATTACAAGGCGGGAGGCGCATATCTCGTACAGCGTTTCTCGGGCACTCCGGTCGAAGTCACCTTTGCAACTGGCGCCTTGGCAGGCGGTTGGCATGGACTTGCTGAATCGGCTTTACCGGGCCACAGTTCTGCCGCTTTTGGGCTGTCGGACAATCCATACTTCGGGTTTATCCAAGCCACAAAACATGGCGGTATCGGCGTTGAGCTCGCTGGTGATTGGAAAGCGAAAATTGGATTTCTGACTCGCGACAGTCGCGATGGAGCGACGACTGGATCTGGAGTGTCAATCGCCGAGATCAGCAAAGCGCTCGGGCCTAATCGCTGGATTAGTATTCAGGCATCACTGCTCAAGGAGCAGGGCATACTTGGCACTCGGCTCAAGCAGGGAAATCAGCACTCGCACGGTACGGCAATAACCTTCCGTGCCGCGCAAAAGCTGTCAAATACTCTTAGTGTATTTTCTACTTATAGTCTGGCAAAGCATGACATGCCTCGGACCGCCGTTTTCCGCGACGTTAATTCGAGTTCGGACGCATGGTCGGCAGGTTTCATTGGCGAGCATCACTGGCGCAAGAATGACCGCCTGCTTCTCGAGATCTCAAGGCCTGTTGCGGTGACCGCCGGAGGCTCTATGCCGTTTCCAGTGGAAATTGACTTCTCAACAAACATGACCCTCGGTGGTACAACCGCCCGACACTGACGCCGACCTCGCGCCCGATGAACA
>JAANMY010001114.1_pt1 | contig 32480 bp, 27 predicted proteins | sample 7279691 | NCBI WGS metagenome assembly JAANMY01 (sample SAMN14094543, study PRJNA606508) | bioreactor metagenome | isolation source: A lab-scale SPAN reactor treating ammonium-rich wastewater day 388 | place: Ireland: Galway | collected 2018-02-07
GCGGGCCCGGGGCGCGGGCCGCGCAGCGCGACGATCCCGGCGGCGACGGCCAGCGCCAGCGCTCCCACGACAGCGACCGCGCGCCACTCGGGAGCGCGCCGCGGGACGTCGAGATCGGCGACCGCGGTGCCCGCGCTCGGGTAGCGGCGCGCCGGGTCGCGCTCGAGGCAGCGCAGGATCACCCGCTCGAGGCTCGGGTCGAGCCGGGGATCGATCGTGCGCGGCGAAGGCGCCGGCTGGTGCAGCCGGCGCAGCGCGGCGGCCAGCGCGGTCGGCCCCTCGAACGGCAGCCGGCCGGTCACCATCTCGAACAGCACGACGCCGAACGCGTAGACGTCGCTGCGCGCCGTGGCGAGGCCGCCCTCGACCTGCTCGGGCGCCATGTACTCCGGGGTGCCGACGAGGCTCGCGGTGCGCCGCTCGTCGCCCGCCTCCGCGGCCGCGACGGCCAGCCCGAAGTCGGTGATCACCGCCCGCGGCGGCGCGCCCGGCGGCCCCGGGCACAACATCACGTTGGCGCTCTTGAAGTCGCGGTGGACGACGCCCGTGGCGTGGGCCGCGTCGAGCGCCGCGGCCATCTGCCGCGCCAGCGCAAGCGCCGTCGAGACGTCGAGCCGGCCGTCGCGGCGCACGCGCTGGGCGAGGTTCTCGCCGGGCAGCAGTTCCATCACGACGAACGCGACCGGCGGCCTCCCGGGCGCGAGGGGCGCGTGCTCCGCGAGGTCGTGGAGGCGGGCGATGCCGGGGTGGCTCACCCGCCGCGCGAGCTGGACCTCGCGCCGCAGGCGCTCCAGCGCGGCGCGATCGGCCGCCAGCCGCGGGCGCAGCACCTTGACCGCGACCGGCTCCTGCAGCTCGAGGTCCCACGCCTCGTGCACCTCGCCCATGCCGCCTTCGGCGACGAAGCGAACGACGCGGTAGCGGCCGGCGAGCGGCCGCTCCGGGTCGAACGCCGCCATCGGCGACGCGGACGCGGCGGCCCCGGGGTCGGTCGCGCGCGCGGGTGCGGTGGTGCGGTCGGGATCGGGAGCCAACACGGTCATGGTACGGCCGCTTTGCTACAGTCGCCCCGCCGCCATGTTGCGCACCACCTTCGTCACCGTGCTCGCCTTCGCCACGCTGGGCGCCGCCGGTTGCGGGCGGCCGCCCGGGCCTTCGCCGCTCGCGCGCGAGGAGGCGCTGCTGATGCGCCAGGTGCAGGGACTCGAGGCGCTGGTGGCCGCGGCCGAGGCGGGCACGCTCACGTCGCCGGACTGGGTGCAGATCGGCATCGACGAGGCGCTGATCGCCGAGCTGGTCGCGGCCGGGCTGCCGCAGGAGCGGGTGATCCTGGACCGCGCCCGGGTCCGGCTGGAGCGCGCGGAGATCTCGCTGCGCGGCAGCGTCGGCCTGGTCACGCTGCACGGCCGCGTCTCGCCGCCGGACGATCCGGCCACCTTCGCCGAGCTGACGCTGAGCGGCGCGCTCGGCCAGTTCGCGATCGAGGGCGGCGTGTTGCGCGCGCGGGTCGAGCTGATCGGCTTCGACGTGCGCCGCGCCGCGGCTGCCGGCGTCGACTCCGACGCGCTGCGCGCGCTGCTCGTGGGGCTGGGCGAAGAGGGGCTGGCGGCCGCGGGTGAACTGGTGCCGCCGCTCGAGCTGCCCGTGCGGCTCGAGGACGTCGTGCGCTTCGAGGGCCTCGACGACGGCCCGGTGCGGGTCGCGCCCGCGTCGCTGCCGCTGCGGGTCTCGGTCGCGCGGGCGATGGCGCTGTCGGGGCGGCTGTGGATCTTCCTCGACGTGAAAGCCGGGCCCTGGCAGAGCGAGGCGGCGCGGTGAGCACTCGAGCCCGGGTCTGGGGCGCGCTCGTGCTGCTGCTGACCGGGCTGGTGGCGGGGGTCGTCGCCTGGCGGCGCGCGCAGCCGCCCGCGGGGCCGAGCGCCGAAGACGTCGAGCGCCTGCGCGCGCGGCGCGCGGCGCTGCAGGACCGCTTCCGCGAGCTGACCACGGGCCGCGACGACGAGGGGTTGTCGCAGGCCCCCGCGGCGGACGTCATCCTCGGCCTGCCGACGAGCCTGACCCGCTCGCTCGTCGAGCAGGTGACCACGGGCCTGTTCCGGGAGGTGCGGCTGGAGCTGCGGAAGCTCCAGGTGCGCACGTCCGACGACGTGCAGGGCAAGGTGCTGTTCAAGCGCCGCACGCTCGGCAGCTTCGTGCTGGAGGTGGACATCGAGCGCGTCAGCGCCCTGCTGGAACCCGGCAGCCCGCGGCTCGACTTCAGCGGCGAGCGCATCCGCGTGCAGCAGCCCGTCGCGCTGGCGCGGGGCGAAGGCCGGGCCCAGGTCCGCTTCCGCTGGGACGGCAAGGGCATCGCGGGTGCCGTGTGCGGCGACCTCGACGTCACGCTGCCGGTGTCGGGACGGGTCAAGCCGCGCGACTACGCGGTCGGTGGCGCGTTCGAGCTGGCGACCGACGGCGGGTTCGTCGTCGCCCGGCCCCGCTTCGGCCCGGTGCGGGTGCACCTCGAGATCGAGCCGGCCGCCGCGACCTGGCAGGCGGTCGACGCGCTGATCGACCAGCAGGGCCTCGTGTGCCGCACGGCCCTGCGCAAGGCCGACGTCGCGGGCAAGGTGCGGGCGCTGGTGGCCCGCGGGTTCGACGTGACGCTGCCGCGCACGCTGCTGCGCGAGGTGCGCCTGCCCGCCGGCCTGACGTCGTCGGTCGCGGTCCCCGGCCGCACGCTCGAGCTCGAGGTCGAACCGATCGGCCTCGCCCTCACCCCGACCCGCACCTGGTACGGCGCGGACGTGAACCCGAGGGTCGAACGCGCGCGCTGAACCCGGATTGTCCGGGGGCCGAGCGGCGCTACGGGCTCGGGGTCGGGCGTTCGTAGGTCAGGCCGAAGACCGTGTCGGTGAGCCAACGGCGGAACCCGTCGTTGTCCATGAACTGCTTGAACAGCTCGGTGTCGTCCTTGAGTACGGCGGTCATCACCCGGGCCAGCGCCTTGTCGTGCTCGATGCGGGCGTTCTGCTTGTCGGAGTTCTGCCGGGCGTTCTGGTAGGCCTTGTCGGCCGCGACGCGGCTGGGGATGTCCTCGGTGATCAGCTTGTGGACGCGGTCCGAGTCGCTCCACGGGATGTTGCCGAACCGGTCGTTGAACGTCTTGAGGATGTTCGAAAGCCGGTCCAGTTCCGGCTCGGGCTTGTGGCCGCCGCCCGTCATCGGCACCGGCTCGATCTCCGCGTCCGCGTCCGGCAGCGCGATCCGGATCGCCGCCCGTTTCTCGACGCGGTAGCTGTCCATGTCGATCGACTCGAGGATGCCCTTCGACAGGTCTTCCTCGATCGGCGCGGGGAGCTTCGGCACCAGGAAGTTCAGGAAGATCGAGAGCTTCTCCCACTCCGCGTTGCTGTAGGGCAGGATCGACGACAGGAACCCGTAGGCCCGCAGGAAAGCCTTGGCCTTGCCCTTGAAGTCCACCTGGCCGTCCTCGTCGAGCCGCTCGCGATACACGGCGACGCAGGCGTCCAGCAGCGGGTCGAGGCGGTCCCGGTCCGCTCCGCCCAGGTAGAGCGCCACCAACTCCTCCACCTGAGCAGACATGTAGACCTGGGCGCCGTCCAGATCGGCCTTCAGGTCGTGCAGCTTGTTCGGGTCGGTCTCCTCGGCGAGGACCGTCGTGCGGTAGTAGTCGGCGAACGCGGCCTGGATCGTGTCCGCGTCGTTCATGAAGTCGAGCACGAACACGTCGTGCTTCTTCGGGTGGGCGCGGTTGAGCCGCGACAGCGTCTGCACCGCCTTGATCCCCGAAAGCACCTTGTCCACGTACATCGTGTGCAGCAGCGGCTCGTCGTAGCCGGTCTGGAACTTGTCGGCGCAGACCAGGAAGCGGTAGGGGTCCTCGCGGACCTTGTCGGCGATCTGGCTCGACGGGAAGCCGTTCAGCGACGCCTCGGTCACCTTGGCGCCGCCGTACTCGTGCTCGCCCGAGAACGCCACGATCGGCCGGTACCGGCTCTTGCGCTCCTCGAGCGCGTCGCGGATCGCGTGGAAGTACTGGATCGCGCGCTCGATGCCGCTGGTGACCACCATCGCGCGCGCCTCGCCGCCGATCCTCTGCGGCGCCAGCACCTGCTCGTGGAAGTGCTCGACCATGATCTCGGCCTTGAGCCGGATCGCGTGGTCGTGGCTCTCGACGTAGCGGCGCAGCTTCTTCTTCGCGCGCTTCGTGTCGAACTCGGGGTCGCCCTCGATCTTCTTGACGAGCTTGTAGTAGCTCTCGACCGGCGTGTAGTGCTTCAGCACGTCGAGGATGAAGCCCTCCTCGATCGCCTGCTTCATCGTGTAGCTGTGGAAGGGTCGGTGCTTGGTGGTGCCGTCGGCCTGCGGCTCGGGCACGCCGAAGATCTCGAGCGTCTTGTTCTTGGGCGTGGCCGTGAAGGCGAAGTAGCTGGCGTTCGGCAGCAGCTTCTTCGCCTCCATCAGGCGGTTGATCTCGTCTTCGAGGGTGTCGTCGCCGTCCTCGGCGCCTTCCGCCGACGCCGCGGCGGGCGAGAGCGCCTGCGCCATGGCCGCCGACGTGCGCCCGCCCTGGCTCGAGTGCGCTTCGTCGATCACGATCGCGAAGCGCCGCCCCCGGTGCTCGCTCCCGATCTCGTCGAGGATGACCGGGAACTTCTGGACCGTCGAGATGATGATCTTCTTGCCCTCGGCGATGAACCTGCGCAGGTCGCCCGAGTGCTCGGCGTGGCCCACGGTCGCGCCGACCTGGGCGAACTGCCTGATCGTGTCGCGGATCTGCTGGTCGAGAATGCGCCGGTCGGTGACGACCACGATCGAGTCGAAGACGGGCGCGTCGTCCTTCTTCACGCCGATGAGCTGGTGCGCGAGCCACGCGATCGAGTTCGACTTGCCGCTGCCGGCCGAGTGCTGGATCAGGTAGCGGCGGCCCGCGCCGTGCAGCCGCGCGTCGGCCAGCAGCCGCCGCACGACCTCGAGCTGGTGGAAGCGCGGCCAGATCTGGACGGCCCTCTTCCGGCCCGTCCGCTCGTCCTTCGTCTCCACGACCCGCGCGTAGTTCTCGAGGATGTCGGTCAGGCCGTCGCGGGTGAGGACGCGCTTCCACAGGTAGTCGGTCTTGAGGCCGTTCGGGTTCGGCGGGTTGCCGGCGCCGTCGTTCCAGCCCTGGTTGAAGGGCAGGAACCACGAGGTCTTGCCCTTCAGGTGGGTGCAGAAGCGCACCTCGTGATCGTCCACCGCGAAGTGGGCGACACAACGGCCGAACTCGAAGAGCTTCTCGCGCGGGTCGCGATCGCGCTGGTACTGCTCGACGGCGTCGGCGACCGTCTGCTTGGTGAGGCTGTTCTTCAGCTCGAAAGTGGCGACGGGCAGCCCGTTGATGAACAGGCCCACGTCCAGCGAGCGCTGGGTCTCGTCGCGGCTGTAGCGGAGCTGGCGGGTGACGCTGAAACGGTTCTGCGCGTAGCGCTCTTCGGCCTTCGCGTTGCCCGGCGAGGGCGTGCCGTAGAAGAGGTCGAGCTGGTGCGCCCCGTGCTTCATGCCGTGGCGCAGCACGTCGATGGTGCCGCGCTTCGTGACCTCGCCCTGCAGCCGCGCCAGGAACTTGCGCCGCGTGGGCCCGTCCTGGCCGAGGTCCAGCGCCCCGGCCACGTCCGGCTGCGTCTCGCGCAGGAAGGCCGAGAGCTGCGCCAGGTCCACGCAATGCTCGCGGTCGTAGTCCTCGGAGCGCCCGCAGACCCAACCCGCGCCGTAGGTGGCCGGCCGCTCGTGCACGCCGGCAGCCTCGACGGCCCCCGGATCGCAAGCTGCCCCCGTCAGCGCGGTACAGATCAGCCGCTCGAGCCCCCGCTCGGAGGTGTCGGTGGTCATTCGGCTCCCTCGATCAAGTACCCATCAAGTAGCAGAAGTGACTGACTAGTAGATAGTTACGTCCATCACCCCGAGCGGGGCCCCGGTTCCCATCAAGCACCCATCAAACAAGGGGCTTTACTACGGGCTTTACTACGAGCCGGGTGTCCGGCGAAGCGAAGTAAAGCCACAACTTACTCATTATACAGTGCTTACGAGGACATGAGGCTCCTGCGCACGTGACTTCGCGGCGCGTCTCGTCAAGCCCCCGCGAAACCCTTCGCCTGCCTCCCCGGGCCTGCAAGCAAGCAACCAGCAAGCAACGAGGCCGGGCATAACTTCCGTCACTTCTTTGCCTTGCCCCCTGATGCCGGGCGAACGACCACCGTCTGGACCCTGTGAGGTCAAGCAACCTGTCCGCCGGCATCGGGCCTCGGGGCCGCCCAGTAGGGCAGATACCTTCGGCTCCTGGTCCCGACCCCAGGGTCTGCGATCACGATCACACCGGACTCGACGGCTTCCCTGAGTAGCCGCGAGGCTGTCGCGATGTTCTTGTCATCGATGCCGAGACGCTGGCGCAGAGTCGAGTTCGTCATCTCCTCCCGCGTCACGTATCGCAGGCAGGCGTGGAGGTAGCAGGCCCGTACCCGCTCCGCCTTGTCCATGGCCGAGAGCGGCTTGTGGGAGAACAGCACGGTTCGGGTGAATCCTCCCGGTCTTTCGAAGAGCGGAGCCGGAAGCTGGAACAGCTCCACCTGGAACAGCACCTTGTCGATGCCGCTGCCGCGCTCCTCGCAGATCCGGACGCGGCGCATGAGCGAGGCGAGGCCCTCGTTGCGGGACCGCGGCGGCGTATCGACAAACCGCTGCGTGTCGACCAGCGGCTCGCCGGGGTTCGTGATCTCGATCCTGTCGTCGAAGATCTCGACCATCGGCCCGGTGCCGGTGACGAAGAAGTCTTGGTGGATGAGCGCATTCGCCACCAGCTCGCGCACCGCCAGCTCCGGGAACATCGGCACGCTCTTGCGGAGCGCCTGCTCGATGACCTCATTGGCGGGCAGCAGGCCGTTGATGTAGCCGACGAGGCCCTCGAAGCCGCAGGCGTAGCCTTTGGCACCCTCCTGCTCCTTGAGCGTCTCCACGCGCCCCGTGCCGCGGTACTGGACCACGCGGACAGCCTTCCGCCCCAGCGGGTGAAAGGCATCGAGCCGCTTGGCGAACAGGATGGCGCCCAGGTTCGTGACGTCCCATCCCCCGGCGTCGCTGCGGCGGATCAGCCGGTCGTCCGCCAGGGCTTCGAGGATGCCGTCCCTGTTGGCCGGAAGCGGTCGCTCGAGGAGGTCGAAGTGCGCCGGATAGTCGAGCAGGCGCAGCACGTCGTCGGCAGATGCCCGCTCGGCCGCGACGCCGTCCTCGAAGGGCGCCTGGTCGAAGAGGCGCCACAGGGCGCGCTCCTTCTCGGGAAAGTCCTTGAGCTTCTTCTTGTAGGTACCCACTCGAATGTACTCGGTCCCGCTGAAGGCAACGGGATGGCGGGCGGCGCGGCACACCTCCATCAACACGACCCGGCCGCCGTCGATGTCGACCGAGAAGAAACGAAAGTCGAGCTTGGGTGCCAGCAGGCGCAGGAGCCAGTTCTCGAGCTCCTCGTTGCCAACTCGCCTCGCCCGAGGGTCGAAAGCCGTGCCCACCACGGCGCGGTCGGCGTCGCGCACGCCCCAGACGAGGTAGGCGAAGGCCTTGCCCACCAGCGCGGCACCGTTGGCGAGCGCCGAGATGTACTCGCCGATCTCCTGCGGCTCGGCGTCGTCGACCTTGAACTCGACCCATTCCGTCTCGCGCGGCAGCGCGCACAGCTCGCGCACGAGGCTGGCGAGGTAGGCCGCAGGTCGCTCGCTGGTCATGCCAGAGCCTCCTCGCTGGCCTCGGCGGCGTCCTCGGGCTCGACATCGTCGAGCGGCTCGGGTTCGTCGTCATCAGCTTCGTCCGGCAGCCGCGCCGCCGCTTCGCGCACGTCGAGCTTCCCGGTCACCACGTCGGCAATCAGCCGCGTGCGGTACTCGCGGAGGAGCTCGATCTCGCGTTCAGTTCGCTCCATGGCAGCCCGCAGCTTCCCGGTGTTCTGAGCGGTCCATCGAAGGATCTCCGCCTGCTCGCCACGCGCAGGCAACGCGAGACGGAACGACTTGATCTGCTCCGGACTCAGGTGGGGGACGCTGATTCCCGTGAAGATCGGCGTCAGGTAGGTGGCGAAGGGCCTGCCAGCGAGGACCAGCGCCAAGAACTCGCTACACAGGTCGCCCGTCGGTCGAATGCGCGCAACCCGCTGCAGCAGGAGGGCAGGGAGGTCCTCCTCGCGGACAATCGCGACGCGTGTTCCTCCTTGGATGATCGGCCGGTCCATGCCAAGCACTATGTCGCCCACTCGGAGTTCGAAGGCTGAGAAACTCCCGCGCTCTCGTTGGGGCCACCTGACAACATCCGACCAGCGGAGTTGCCCTGGCGAGATGTTGATACCACGTAGGAGCTTGACGTCGTTCTCGGCCTCGGAGAACCCCTCGCTCTTGAACGGAAACCCGGTCGTGAGCTCGATCACGCGTCCGAGGCGGAAGACTTCCCAGTGCGCGGGCACGTCCCCGAGCCAGTCGATGCCGGAGGGCTTGAGGCGGACGTTGGGGTCGAGGCCGCGGGTGACGGCGCGGTGGATGAGGGCCTGCTTCTGCTCCTCCAGCAGCTTGATCAGCTTCTGCTTGGCCCGGATGTACCGCCGAATCCGCCGGTCCGCATGCCCGAGAAACCGAACGATCGCCGCCTGCTCGGGGAGAGGCGGCAGCGGCACTACCTGAGCCCCGAAGGCCTCGAAGCGGAAGTCCGTGGACCGCTCGCGGATGCCTTTAGCCAGGGCCTGGATCCATTGACTTCGCGCCATCTCTCGCGTCGCGAATGCGTAGTAGTGGGCATCGGCCAGCGGTCCAGGCTCACAGACGGCGTACACGGGCGTGCCCTTGCCGTCCGCATCTGCAACACCCACGGCTCCAGCGAACGCGTCCATGGCGTGCACTACCAGATCGCCCCGACGAATGCCCTGGTAGCCGATCTCCTTGAGCGATTCGGTGAATCCGCGAACACGCCGCTTCTTTCGCAGCGTCACGGTCCCATCGCGGAAACACGTCACCACCTCGTCTGAGGGCCGGACGGGTCTGTTCATCCTGCGGAACAGCCACTTGGCGCGCTCCGATCGCCAATGCTCCGGCACCTTGCCCAGCCACGGCACGCCGGAGTCTTTCGTCCGCGGGTAGGGCTTCAGGTTGTCGATCATCGGCGACGCCTCGGGGCCGGGGCGCCGTCCGTGAACGGGGCGCGCCGGAAACGACGATGGCGCTTGCGGTCGGTCAAACGCTCCAGCAGGACGCGGCCCATACTAAACGCAGCGTCTAACATGGGTCCGCCGGGCCGGCATATGAAACGCACGCCGACATTGCCGGTGAGGGCAGCCCGTTCAATCACAGCGCCTCGAACCAGGCCTTGATCCTGAGCGCCATCAGCTTCCGGCGCTCCTCCAGGAAGTCGTCGTAGTCCGGGATCTCGCCATCGAGCATCGACTCCGGGATGCAGTTGGCGCGCAGGTTGGCCCTCAGCTCCCGTTCGCTGCTGATGCCGCCGTACTTCTTCTTGCCTCCGCTCACCTGCTCGGCAAGCTCCTTGAAGTACTTGGCCGGTGCCCGATCGCCGATCGCGATGTTGATCTCGCTCTGGGCCAGGACGAAGTTCCCGATCTGGTTGTATCGGCCGCGCGAGAGCCCCTGCGCCTTGAGGTGCTTCTTCGGGTAGACGTGGTGCACGTCACTCCGGTTCATCAGGAGGTCGAGCACCGTGATGTCGCGGGACAGGAATCCCTTGTCCCCGAGCTTCACCTGGGCTGCCTGGTAGCAGAGGAAGTACGGGCTGTTGGACGACGACGTGTCCATCAGTTGCGGCAGCATCCCGGTCCAGTAGCTCTCGGGCAGCTCGTTCTCGATCACCACGTCGGCGTAGGCCTCGAGACCGCGGGCTTCGACCTGGCGGATGTCGAAGTCGAAGGCCGTCTCGGGACTGCCCGTGTAGCGGCCGCGCAAGACGGACATGGCGTACCAGCGCCGGACCAGGCGCTCGAGGTCGGCGGCGCGCACGCCCTCGGCGCGACCTCGCAAGTAGAGGACGTAGGCGAAGTTCACCGCGTTTCGCCCGCTGATCAGATCGCTCGTCACGAAGCCCGCGGATCGCAGGATCATCGTGATGCGGTCGAAGTGCGTCTCGTTGATGAACGCGAGGATGCCCTTCTTGAGCCTGGCGAACGACTGCTCCGCGATCGTCTCCTCGAACTGCTTGGTCTCGAAGTTGCGGCCCGAGAGCAGCGCCACCAGGTCCTGCAGCTTGCCGCGGCCGAACTCCGACGTGAACGCCACGCGCAGCATGTCGGTGTAGGTCGGATCGTAGATATCGTCGTTGACGTCCTTCAGCCAGCGCATCTTGGGCAGGAACTCGGAGGAGGCGAACGCCTCGTCGTTCTTCTCGATGCGGGCCAGGAACTCCGGGGCCACGGCCAGGTGGCAGAAGTAGTCGATGGCCTTGCGCAGCAAGTTGCCACCGTACTTCTCGTTGACGGCGATCTTCGACATCGCGAAGTCGGCCTGCGACAGCTCGGCGCCAGCCGAGTTCACGCGGATGAAGATCTCGGTGACGGTCTCGATGTCGAGGTCCTCCGCCAGCTCGATCAGGCCGACGTGGTTGTTGACGATCTTGCGGAGCTTCTCGATGCTGGCGAACACGACGTCCTGCGAGGCCTCCGCGTTCTTCTCGCAGTAGTCACGCACCAGCTTGAGCACGCTGGCGGAAGGCGCGAAGACCTCCGCCAGGTCGTCGATCCAGGCCACGTCGCTACGGATCGCAGGGTTCGCGACCTGGAAACGCTCCTCCAGCGGGTGGAAGGCGATCCGGATCCGAAGGGTCTCGTAGTCCCTGGTCAGCACTTCCCTGCCGAGGAGGGCGGCCATCAGGGCCGTCACGCGTTGCTGGCCGTCGATCAGGATTCGTTTGCCCGCGGACGGGGTGCCGTCCTTCAGCCGGACCGTCGGGTTGCGCCAGGCGATCAGGTATCCGACCGGGTAGCCCTGGTAGAGGGAGTCGAGCAGGTTGCGGACCTTGGTCGCCTCCCACACGAACGGCCGCTGGATTTCGGGGATCGCGATCTCGCCCGACTTGACCCAGGTGAGGAGCGTTTCGATCGGGTGCGGGGTGACGGAGTAGCGCTGGGTGGACATGTCAGGCCTTCCTGATGATCTCTGCGAGCAACCCTTCGGTCTCCTTCTTCACAGCCCCAGGATGTCGGCGCGGGCCTCCACCAGCGAGCGCGGGGACTGGCGCTGACAGAAGTCCTAAGACCACCACGAGGGGGCTCCCTTGACGACCGCGCAATGCTGTCGGGTCTCGACGCGAAGGCCGTCCGGCAATGACAGTACGCGGCGAAGCGGGTCCTTCGTTCGAACGGCTCCGACTGTTCGCCCGTCCGGCTCGAACCAGGTCACGGCCTTCCCCTCGAGCAAAGCAAACCCGCGGTCGGCGACGATGACGTCGCTCGCCGCCTCGACATCGACGAGAGCGACGAGACGATCCCCGGACAAAACGTAGAGACGACTGTCGGTGAGGATGTACAGGTGTCCACCACCGTCGACGATTCGACGAGGAACCGCACCGATGTCGTAGACGCGCTCCGCATCTCCTGCGGGCGAGACCGTGACGACCTTGCCGGAATGGCCTGCGAGGAAGGCCTGTCCGCCACGCCCGAGGTTCGCGGCATAGATCCAGTCCGCCGCCTGAGCCTCACCGACCACCAGGGTCATCTGCAGTTCGAGCCCGACAGTGGCGCCCGCAGGCCCCCTCACCTCGATCTTCTCGGCAGAGACGAGACGTTCATAAGTCACGCGCTCGACATCGGGCGCCGACACATCCGACAAGTCCGTTCCGGTCAGGATCTCCATCGCAGACCGGAGTTCCTGGAAGCGTCGGGTTGCGGCCGGGTCTCCCGGGTTCAGATCCGGATGCCAGCGCCGGGCGAGGGCTCGGTACTGTCGCGTGATGTCAGCGGGCCCAACAGGGAGGGTGAGGTCCATCAAGCGCAACGCGTCTTGAACTTCGGGGGCCGTCGCCGTGCGCCCGGAACGATCAGCGAGTGAACGGGTCCAGCCCTCCCTCGTCGGCATCCGGAAGCCCCAGCAGACCTGACCGGTTGCCGCGTCAAGACACCAGGCCTCGTCCACGACGGTCACGAGGTAGCGCCTTCGATCCGTCGAGACCGCAACGCACCGCGTGTGGCTCTTGATCTGCGACGCGCCGATGTCGAGCCGCTTGGCTTGCGCCTGGAACTCCGGGAGATCCTGGAGCGACTCCAGCAGGAACGGGTCGAGCGTCTGTGAGTACCCGTGGAGCATGCCCTCTCGCGAGAGGAAGAGGATTCCGGTCCCATCGGCGTTGACGTCTGCCCGGTATGTGTCGTGGGCCAGCCCACGCTCAGCCACGATCTCGCCCTGAGCGTCCGTCACCCGGACGACGGACGGCGCATCTTCGAACCCGACGCGGTGCCCTTTCGGGTCGACCCAGTGCGTGAATCGCCCCGTGTGATGTACTTCCTTGTAGAAGGGGTCAGGACGCTCAGCACGGGACAACTTTCGCTCGTCTGCGATCTGCCAGCCTGGGCCCTCAACCTGGAAATGCCCGGCGACGTTCCCGGCCGCCGAGGGCTCGCTGGCGGCGCGCGGCGCGGGTGCCAGGGGGAGCCGGATCACGGGCAGCCTGGTGAAGTCGAGTGGGCGGGCCTTCGCAGCAGAACGGCGAACCCGCGTCTGCCGCACGAGGGCAGCCGGAACTGCCGACGAAGGCGCCGGTTTTGGCACTGCAGCGGGGGTTTGCACCTGTGCAGGGCGGGGGACCGCGTAGCCGGCCGGGTAGAGTTGATGGGTGCGATCCGTCCTGATCCGACGGATACGGCCGCCACGTTCCAGCCAGCCCACGAGGAGGCCCAGGCGGGGCGCCGACTTCAGCCCGAGCTTCGTCTTGAGCCGTGATTGCAGAACTCCGGGCTCCGCGGCGACGACCGCCATGATGCGGGGCACCAGTTGCAGGTCCGCCTCTGCCTGCTCCGCTTCCGGGAGCCACTGCCGCAGTTCGGGGATGGCCTCCAATACCGCCCGAAGCTCACGGAGCCCCTCGGGTTGTTCCATCACGGCCATGAGCGTGGGTGCCGTGTGAACGGCGTGCGAAGTTCGGATATGGAAGGCGCCGTCGCCCCCCACCTGCTCCTGCACGAACGCCGGCAGTATCGGGTAGGTCTCGCGAGCCGCTCGGATCGCGCGCGGGTAGTCACCCGCAGCCTTGCCTCTCTCGATCTCGAAGGACAAAGCAAAGTATTTGTCCGAGATCTCGCTTCTCCCAGGGTAGTGAACCTCCGGCATGTCCTGTTCGGCCTCTTCGGGCGAGGGCTCGCTCCCAATGCCCAGAGCGCGCTTGAGGATCGAGAAGACCATGCTCAGCGTCCGAGAATCTCGCCCAGCAACCCTTCGGTCTCCTTCTCCAGCGCCAGGATGTCTGCGCGGATCTCCTCCAGCGAGCGCAGCGGCTGGGGCTTGTAGAAGTAGCGGGTGAAGCTGATCTCGTAGCCCGTCTTGACGGTGTCGGGGACGTACCAGGCGTCGGGGGCGTGCGGGAGCACCTCGCGGCGGAGGAAGGCCTCGATGCCGCCGTCCTCGAGCAGGGGCACCTGCTCGGTGTCGCGCAGGTCCGGGTCGGGTTCGTACTCCACGACCGCGGGCTTGCCTCCGATCCGCGTCTCGAACAGGCCGCGGAGCGGGTCGGCCGCCGTGCCCTTCTTGTGGATCTTGCGGATCACCGGCGGCGCGTCCGCGACGCGCTCGGCGGTCTCCTTGAGCGCCTTCAGCTCCTTGGCCGCGTAGGCGCGTTCGGGGTCCAGGCCCTTCAAGCGAAGGGGGCGCTCGACGGTGACCTTCCAGTAGCCGAAGGCGGCGTTCGGGAAGATCTTCGACTGCTCGGTCTCCTCGAAGGCGAGGAACGTGTGGCAGATGCGCGCGATGTCCTCCTCGGCCAGCTCGCAGTTCTTCTTGCCGAGGTTCTTGCGCAGCGGCTTGAACCAGCTCGTGGCGTCGATGAGCTGGACGCGGCCGGCGCGGTGCGCGGGCTTGCGGTTCGTGAGCACCCAGACGTAGGTGGCGATGCCCGTGTTGTAGAAGAGGTTGAGCGGCAGGGCGACGATCGCCTCCAGCCAGTCGTTCTCGACGATCCAGCGGCGGATGTTGCTCTCGCCCTGGCCCGCGTCGCCCGTGAACAGCGAGCTGCCGTTGTGGACCTCGGCGATGCGGCTGCCGAGGACCGACCCGCGCTTCATCTTCGAGAGCATGTTGGCGAGGAACAGCATCTGGCCGTCGCTGGTGCGGGTGACGAGCGAGTACTCCGCGTCGCCGCCGTGCTCGATCAGGAAACGCGGGTCCTTCAGGCCGTCCTTGCCACCCATCCGCTCGAGGTCGGTCTTCCAGCTCTTGCCGTAGGGCGGGTTGGAGAGCATGAAGTCGAACTCGCGCGACGGGAACGCGTCGTTCGCCAGCGTCGAGTGCTCGGGGCCGCCGACGATGTTGTCGGCGGCGTCGCCGTCGCCCTTGAGCAGCAGGTCGGCCTTGCAGATGGCGTAGGTCTCGGCGTTGATCTCCTGGCCGTAGAGGTGGGTGGCGACCTCCTTGCCGTGCTCGCGGGCGAGCTGCTGCAGCGTCTCTTCGGCCACCGTGAGCATGCCGCCCGTGCCGCAGGCGCCGTCGTACAGCAGCCAGGTCCCGGACTCGATGCGGTCGGCGACGGGGAGGAAGATCAGCTTCGCCATCAGCCGCACGGCGTCGCGCGGCGTCCAGTGCTCGCCCGCTTCTTCGTTGTTCTCCTCGTTGAAGCGCCGGACCAGCTCCTCGAAGACCGTGCCCATGCCGTGGTTGTCGAGCCCCGGGTGCCGGAGCTTCCCGTCGGCGTCGTGCACCGGGTTCGGGCTCAGGTTGATGTCCGGGGAGAGCAGCTTCTCGACGAGAGTGCCCAGCGCGTCGGCCCTCGACAGGCGCGGGATCTGGTTGCGGAACTCGAAGTTCTCGAGGATGTCCTGGACGTTCGGCGAGAAGCCGTCGAGGTAGGCCTCGAAGTCGGCCTTGAGCTGCTGCTGCGACGCGCGCGCGCGCAGGTCGCGCAGCGTGAACTTCGACGTGTTGTAGAAGGCCTGACCCGCCGCCTGGCGCAGCGCCTGGTCCTGGTTCGCGATCTTCGCCTTGTCGAGCGAGGCCTTCATGTCGAGCACGGCCTGCTTGGTGGGCTCGAGCACGGCATCGAGCCGGCGCAGCACGGTCATCGGCAGGATCACGTCGCGGTACTTGCCTCGAACGTAGAGGTCCCGGAGCACGTCGTCCGCGATGCCCCAGATGAAGTTCGCGATCCAGGTGAGCTGGCTCTGCTCCATGTCGCTCCGCATGCTTGCCGGCATTCGCGCGTTGGATGGGCTGGAGTATGCCACCGGGGCAGGCGTGCCCCGCCTCATGAGCCTGGCTTCGACGATCGACCCGCGTGCCCCGCCCCTCTAGTCCGGCAGGCGGGCCGGGTCCAGGTGGCCGACGAACGGCTGGGTCCGGATGTTCCAGAGCCAGAGCCAGCCCATCGGCAGCCACGCGCAGCCCCGATGCGACCAGCGGCCGTCGATCCAGCGCAGCATCATCGCGTGGCCGTTCTTGTAGTACAGCAGCGCGCGATCCCCGGCGCACTTGAACGTCGGCCGCTCCCCGGGCTCGATGGGCGGCCTCGGCCTGCCGTCCCAGTACCTCGGCACGCCGTCGCCGACACCGGGGAACGAGAACGTGACGGCGCTACTTCCGGACCAGCCCAACCCCGCATCCACGACTTCCATGGCGCCCTCCTCGACGGCCACATTGGCGCTGGCGCGGGCAGGCTTCCAGCGCGGGAAGCGTCATGGACACAGGCTGTCGAAGGGGAATGGAGCCGACGGTGGGGCTTGAACCCACGACCTGCTGATTACGAATCAGCTGCTCTACCGCTGAGCTACGTCGGCGCGGCAGGGGATGGAAATGTACCAGAGGATCCGACGGCGCGAAAGGGCGCAGGGCCTGCGCCGGGGCGAGGGCGCCGCAATCGGGCGATTAATCTTGATTTGAAGAACACTTGACCCCATACTGCTGAAGTCAATTCTCGGGAGGGTCGGGTGGCGAACTGGACTCGGACGGCGGCCCTGGCCGCCAGCGCGCTGTTGCTGGGAGCCTGCCAGACCCTGTACGAGGAGCTGCCGGGTGGCACCGGCGGCACTCCGATCGCGACGCCGACCCCGTCCGGTCCCGGCACCGCCGTGACACCCACTCCCACTCCGAGCGCCAGCGCCACCCCGACCCCGCAGGCGACGCCCACGCCCGCGCCGACGGCAACGCCGCCCCCGCAGACGTCGGCCGGATGCGGCCTGCCGCCGGGCACCTGGTCCGGGCAGGCCTGCCCCTACCTCTCGCCGTCTTTCCTGCGCGACGTCGACGCGGCGATCGACCGCGTGGTCTCCAAGCAACCCGGCCTCTTCAACCTGAACGACCGGCGCGGCGAGAAGGGCTACTACGTGCGCGACGGCGACGCCTTCCACCTGGCGGTCGTGCGCGAGCTGGAGGCGGTCGGCCTGTGCGCGACGTTCGACGGCGAGGAGATCGGCGTCAAGGACACGAACGCCTCGAACGACCAGTACGACATCCACCTGTCGACCGGGCACATCCGGCGCGGGGACGGGATGTACCGGTCGACCTGCCGTCCCGCCTGGTTCTAGGCCCGGGCCCCGGGCGCGCACGAATCGCGCGGCCTGCGTTTCGGGCCGGAAGCGGCTGGCCGTCCCGTCAGGCGGAGCCCCGGGCGCAACGGCTGCGTCTTGGCACGCGGCAGGCACTTTGCTAAGGTCCCCCCCGGTCGTTCGTATCCACGCTGGAGCCACGCATGCCGACAACCTTGAGCAGCGCGGACTTCCTCACCTCCTGGAGCGCGGTTCTCCTTTTCTTCGTGGCCGCGGTCGGGTTCGTCGCGATCGGTCTCGTGGGCTGGTGGGTCCTCCGACCCTCCCGAGTCACCCCCGAGAAGCTCACCACCTATGAGTGTGGCGAGGAGCCGATCGGCGGGGCCTGGGTCCAGTTCAACGTCCGCTTCTACGTGTTCGCCCTGGTCTTCCTCGTCTTCGACGTGGAGGCCGTGTTCCTGCTGCCCTGGGCGGTCGTCTTCCGCGAACTGGGCGCGATCGCCTTCCTCGAAGGCCTCTTCTTCATCGCCGTGCTCGCGATCGGCCTCGCCTACGCCTGGCGCAAGGGCGACCTGGCCTGGGTGCGGCTCGACGACCGGGTGAACCCGTGAAGCTGGCGCCGACCCTGCCGCCGCCCGTCAGCGGCGTGATCCAGAACCGCTTCCCCGACCACGTCGTGTTCACGACCGTCGACGAGGTGGTCAACTGGGCGCGCAAGTCCAGCCTGTGGCCGATGACGTTCGGCCTCGCCTGCTGCGCGATCGAGATGATGGCCGCCGGCGGCACCCGCTTCGACTGGGACCGCTTCGGCATGATCCCGCGCGCCACGCCGCGCCAGAGCGACCTGATGATCGTCGCCGGCACGGTGACGCTGAAGATGGCCTCGCGCGTGAAGCGGCTGTTCGAGCAGATGCCCGAGCCCCGCTACGTGATCTCGATGGGCTCGTGCGCCAACAACGGCGGCCCCTACTGGCGCCACGGCTACCACGTGCTCAAGGGCATCGACGAGATCATCCCCGTCGACGTCTACGTGCCCGGCTGCCCGCCGCGGCCCGAGGCGCTGCTCTACGGCGTGATGAAGCTGCAGGAGAAGCTGCAGGAGGACCGCGTGCTGCGCAAGAAGCCGCTGGCGCCCGGCAGCCTGGTCGACGCCCACCTCGACGGCGTCGAGCGCGCCCCCGACGGCTCGCTGCGGATCGTCGAGCCGGCCGCCGCCCCGAGGCCCGAGCCGGCGGCACCTGCAGCCCCCTCGCACGGAGCCAAGGCATGACGCCCGCCGAGATCTGCACGAAGCTCCAGGAGAAGTTCGGGGCCGACGTGGTCGGGCCGCTGGTCGAGGCCGCGTCGCCTTTCGTCGTGGTGAAGACGGAGCGGATCGCCGAGGTCGCCGCCTTCTGCAAGGCGGACCCGGCGCTGGTGCTCGACAACCTGCTATGCCTGTCCGCGGTCGACCTGCCCAAGGAGAAGGACCAGCCGCGGATGGAGGTCGTCTACCACCTCTTCTCCTACACCCACTTCCACCGCTTCGCGCTGAAGGTCCACGTGCCGCGCGAGGGCGCCCGGGTGCCGACCGTCGAGGCCACCTGGGGCGTCGCCAACTGGCACGAGCGCGAGGCCTACGACCTGTTCGGGATCGTGTTCGAAGGCCACTCCGACCTGCGCCGGATCCTGCTGCCGGACGACTGGCAGGGGCACCCGCTGCGCAAGGACTGGACCGACCCCGACTTCTACAACGGGATGCGGGTCAAGCCGACCGAGCAGATGGCCGAGCGCGCCCTCAAGGGCGAGGAGTTCGGCACCGGCCCGTTCAGGCACGACCCCGAGAACGCGCACGTCCCCGGGAGCCAGTCATGAGCGCCGGAATCACCCGGCCGGTCACCTCCGCCGAGTCCGTCGGCTGGCGGATCGACGACATCGGCCCCGACGAGATGATCCTGTCGATGGGCCCGCAGCACCCGTCCACCCACGGCGTGCTGCGCATCGAGCTGATCACCGACGGCGAGCTGGTGCGCGAGGCGCGGCCCCACATCGGCTACCTGCACCGCTGCTTCGAGAAGCACTGCGAGAACGTCGACTACCCGGGCGTGATCCCCTACACCGACCGCCTCGACTACGTGGCGTCGATGGGCAACTCGCTCGGCTACGCGCTGGCCGTGGAGAAGCTGCTGGCGATCGAGCCCTCGCCGTACGTGCAGACGATCCGCGTGATCATGGCCGAGCTGCAGCGGATCGCCTCCCACTGCGTCGCGGTCGGCACCTACGGCATGGACCTCGGGGCCTTCACCCCGTTCCTGCACCTGCTGCGCGACCGCGAGAAGATCCTCGACGTCTTCGAGTGGACCTGCGGCGCGCGCCTGCTCTACAACTACAACTGGATCGGCGGGCTGTCCCACGACGTGCCGGACGGCTTCGTGCGCGCCTGCCGCGAGATCGTCGCCGAGTTCGACAAGGTCACCTGGCCCGAACTCGTGAACCTGCTGATCGGCAACCGCATCTTCATCGAGCGCACGGCCAAGGTCGGCGTCGTCTCCCGCGAGCTGGCGATCTCGTACGACCTGACCGGGCCCAACCTGCGCGGGTCCGGCGTCGCCTACGACCTGCGCAAGGCCGAGCCCTACTGCGGCTACGAGAACTACGAGTTCGCGGTGCCGGTGGGCGAGGGCAGGCACGGCCCGCTCGGCTCCTGCTTCGACCGCAACTGGGTCCGCGTCGTCGAGATGAAGGAGTCGGCGCGGATCATCTCCCAGGCCCTCGACCGCCTGGAGAAGCTCGAGAAGACCGACGTCCGCGAGAAGGTGCCCAAGCGCGCCAAGCCGGCCAAGGGCGAGGTGTTCGCCCGCTCCGAGGCCCCGCGCGGAAACCTCGGCTACTACGTGGTGGCCGACGGCACCGCCGTCAACCCCTACCGGGTGAAGGTCAAGAGCCCCTGCTTCACCGCGATGAGCGCGTTCCACCACGTGGCGCGCGGCGTGATGATCGCGGACATCATCGCCCTCATCGGCAGCTTCGACGTCGTGCTCGGGGAGATCGACCGCTAGCCATGGACGCCCTGCTCCGGCTGTTCTCGCTCATTCCCGGCTGGGACCAGAACGTCCCGGCCTGGGCTTCCGTCACCCTCGCCGGCCTGGTCGCGGCCGGCCTCTGCCTCGGCTTCATGTCGCTCGGCCCCGTCGGCTACGTCTACGTCGAGCGCAAGATCGCCGGCTTCATGCAGGACCGGCTGGGCCCGATGCGGGTCGGGCCCTGGGGCCTGCTGCAGACGATCGCCGACACCATCAAGCTGCTGTTCAAGGAGGCGATCTTCCCGGCAGCGGTCCACAAGGTGATGTTCGTGGTCGCGCCCTGCCTGGTCGTGACCGGCGCCTTCATGGGCTTCGCGGTGCTGCCGTTCTCGCCCACCTGGCAGGCCGCCGACCTCGACGTCGGCGCCTTCTACGTGATCGCGATCGGCTCGCTGTCGACCGTCGGCCTGATCATGGCGGGCTGGGCCTCGAACAACAAGTACGCGCTGTTCGGCGCGATGCGCTCCGCGGCGCAGATCGTCTCCTACGAGATCCCGGCGGTGATGTCGCTGATCGTCGTGGTGATGATCGCAGGCTCGCTGTCGCTGCAGGCGATCGTCGGCGAGCAGGCGGGCGGGCTGCACAACTGGTTCCTGTGGAAGTTCTTCCCGCTGAACGTGATCGCCTTCCTGGTCTTCTTCACGGCGACGCTCGCGGAATGCAACCGCACCCCGTTCGACATCCCGGAGGCGGAGAGCGAGCTGGTTGCGGGCTTCCACACCGAGTACAGCGGCTTCTTCTTCGCGATGTTCTTCCTCGCCGAGTACACCGAGATGTTCGTCGCCTCGGCGATGGCCGCGGTGCTGTTCCTCGGCGGCTTCGCGGCGCCGATCCCGGCGCTGCAGACGGTCGGCGGCTTCGACATCGGGCCCGTGTGGCTGATCGCCAAGGCGTGGGCCCTCGTCTTCGTGCACATGTGGCTGCGCTGGACGCTGCCGCGGCTGCGCGTCGACCAGCTCATGCACGTCGCCTGGAAGGTGCTGCTGCCGATCTCGCTGTTCCTGATCGTGGTGGTCGGCGGGCTGCTGACCTGGCCGGCGACGGCGAACGGGTTCCCCTGGGACCGCTGGGTGGGCTGGCTGCTCTCGGCCCTGCTGTTCGTCTACCTGGCGACGACGGCGGCGCGCGCGTGGCGCTGGCACGCGCGCCAGGTGCGGGAGGCGGTCGCGTGAAGGCCTGGTTCGCCGATCTCTGGAACGGGTTCTGGACCGTGCTCGTCGGCATGGACATCACGTGGCGCCACCTGTTCACCCCCAAGGTGGTGCTGCAGTACCCCGAGCAGAAGTGGACGCTGCCGCCGAAGAGCCGGATGCGGCTGCACCTCAAGTACGAGGACTGCATCGGCTGCGGCCAGTGCGTGCGCGCCTGCCCCGTCAACTGCATCTCGCTCAAGGCGGAGAAGCGGCCCGCGGGTTCCGCGCCGATCTACGCCGCCAACGGCCAGCCGATCAAGCTCGACGTCAAGGTGTTCGACATCGACATGTCGCTGTGCTGCTACTGCAACCTCTGCACGTACCCGTGCCCCACGGACTGCATCTACATGACGACGGAGTACGAGTTCGCCACGACCGATCTGCAGGAACACCTGTACCGCTTCGCCAAGCCCGACGCGGTGTTCCTGACCGTGAACCCGAAGCCGCCTGCCCCCGCCGCCGCGCCCGCTCCCGCTGCTCCGGCCGCGGCTCCTGCAGCCCCGCCTGCGGCGGCGCCGAAGCCGCCCGAGGGAGGTGCCGCGTGACGGCCTCCGCGTTCGTCTTCTGGGTGCTGGCCGCGATCGTGCTCGGCTCGGCGGCGGTGGTCGTGCTCTCGCGCAGCCTGATCAACAGCGCGTTCGCGCTGCTCGCCACCTTCGCCGGCGTGGCCGGCTTCTACGTGCTGCTGGGCGCCGACTTCCTGGCCGCCGCGCAGTTCCTCGTCTACGTCGGCGGCATCCTGATCCTTCTGGTGTTCGGCGTGATGCTGACCCACCGCATCCAGGACCTCGACCTGCGCGCCGAGGCCCGCCAGCTCGTGCCGGGCCTGTTCGTCGCCGCCGGCGTCTTCGCGCTGCTGACGGCCGTCGCCACCCGCACGCCGTGGGCCCAGGGGCCCGGCCGCGAGTTGTCGGCGACCACCGCCGACATCGGCCGCGCCTTCCTCGGCAAGTACCTGCTGCCCTTCGAGGCGGCCTCGATCCTGCTGCTGGTCGCCCTGATCGGCGCCGCGCTGATCGTCCGCAAGCGGGAGGACGCGTGAACCTCGAACCCGGCCTCGCGCACTACCTGGTGGTGTCGGCGGCGCTGTTCGCCCTCGGCCTGCTGGGCGTGATCACCCGCCGCAACGCGGTGCAGGCGCTGATGGGCGTCGAGCTGATGCTCAACTCCGCCAACATCAACCTGGTCGCCTTCAACCGCTTCGGCACCGGCGGCATCGACGGCCAGGTGTTCGGCACCTTCGTCATCGTCGTGGCCGCCGCCGAGGTGGCCGTGGCGCTGGCGCTGGTGCTGACCCTCTACCGCGCGCGGCGCACCCCGAACCTCGACGCCGCCACCTCGCTGCGGGGATAGAAACGACATGGACGCCCTGCTCGAAAGCCTCGCCCGCTCGCTGCCGGAGGTGATCGCCTGCCTCGGCCTGCTGCTCGTCGTCGTGCTCGACGCGGCCGGCGGCAGCGCCCGCCGCGCGATCCCCTCGCTCTCGATCCTGACCCTGCTGCTGGCGCTCGGCGCCGCGTTCCGCGACGGCGGCGCGCCGGTGGCCACCTGGAGCGGGATGCTGGCCGCCGACCCGCTGTCGACGCTGCTGCGCTCGCTGGTGCTCCTCGGCGCGCTGCTGGTGCTGCTCGCCTTCGACCTCGGCCGCTCGCGCGAGCTGAAGGGGCTGGGGCTCGGCGAGTTCCACGCGCTCGTGCTGGCCGTCACCTTCGCCTGCCTGCTGCTGGCCGGCGCCAACGACCTGGTAATGGTGTACCTGGCGCTGGAGATGGTCTCGATCCCCTCCTACGTGCTGGTCGCCTACCTGAAGCGGGATCCGCGCTCGAACGAGGCCGCGCTCAAGTACCTGCTGTTCGGCGCCGCCTCCAGCGGCGCGATGCTCTACGGCCTGTCCTTCGTCTACGGCCTGGCCGGCACGACCAGCATCCCCGGCGTCTCCGCGGCGCTCGCCGGCGGGCTGCCGGCGGCGTCGACCTTCGGGCTGTGGCTTTCGGCGCTGCTGGTGTTCGCCGGCTTCGGGTTCAAGGTCGCGGCGGTGCCGTTCCACTTCTGGTGCCCCGACGCCTACGAAGGCGCGCCGACCCCCGTCGCCGCCTTCCTGTCGGTGGTGCCGAAGACCGCGGGCTTCGCGGTGATGCTGCGCTTCTGCTACGAGGCGCTGTCGGTGCAGCGCGGCGGGCCGCTGGCCCTCGTCGAGATCGTCGACTGGCCGCAGGTCCTGATGTGGATCTCGGTGGCGACGATGACGCTCGGCAACGTCGCGGCGCTGACCCAGACCAACATGAAGCGGCTGCTCGCCTACTCGTCGATCGCCCACGCCGGCTACGTGATGATGGGCGTCGTCGCGATGAGCGAGGACGGCGGGCGCGGCGTGCTCGTCTACCTGTTCACCTACGTGCTGATGAACCTCGGCGCCTTCGGCGTGGTCGCCGCCATCCACGGCGCCGACGGCACCTTCGACCTGCGCGACTACGCCGGGCTGCACCGCCGCCAGCCGCTGCTGGCGCTGGCGATGGCCGTGTTCCTGCTCTCGCTGATGGGGCTGCCGCCGTTCGTCGGCTTCTTCGGCAAGTTCTACGTGTTCGCGGCGGTGATCGCCCACGGCCCGGAGTACTACTGGTACGCGGCCGTCGGCGCGGTCAACGCGGCCGTGGCCGCCTACTACTACTTCCGCGTGATGCGGGCGATGGTGGTCGACGCCGAGGCGGCGGAAGCACCCGTGATGGCGGTCGGCGGCCGCGAGGCGGTGGCGATCGCGGCGCTGGCCGCCTTCAACCTGCTGCCGACGCTGGCCTGGGGCCGGGTCGACGAGTGGACCCGCGCGGCGATGGTGCTGCTGCCGCGCTAGGTCCCGCTCCTACATCCGCACGAAGCTGAAGCGGCTGAACAGCTCCTTCAGCTCGAGCAGCATGTTGAGGATCGCCGTCGCGCCGATCGACACGGTGTTGACGCCGGTCTTGACCGTGTCCATCGTCGCCTGGACCGCGTCCGTCGAGACCTCGACCAGGTCGGACAGCGCCTTCATGATCTGCGCCATCTTGGCGACGATCTCCTGCATCACCTGGATGTCGTTGGTGAGGTCCGAGTCGACTTCGTCGACCGCCGTCTCGGCGTCGGTCCGGGCCTGCTCCTCGGACTCCTCGAGCTTCGTCTCGAGCTTGTCGCGGAACTCGTCGAGCTTCGTCGCGAAGTCGGCCGCCGCCTTCTCGATCTGGGGCACGACCTCGGCTTCCAGGTAGCTCTTCAGCGCGTCGGCGCGCTCGCTGACGGCCGTCGTCACCTCGTCGACGTCGCTGGTGATCTCGCCCTCGAGGAGCCGGGCGGCGTCCGCGGCCGCCGACTTGAGCTTGCCGCCCACGTCCTGCAGCCGGTCGCGCAGGGCGTCGGCCGTGGAGGCCGCCTTCTCCAGGACCGCCTTCAGCTTCGGCTCGAGGTCCTGGACCTGCTGGTCGAACTCGGCGGTCTCCTCGCGGGCTTCCTCGAGCGCGTCGTCGAGTTCTTCCTCGAGCTTCTCGACGCGGGTGCCGAGCGCCTCGACCGCCTTGCCGGTCTCCTCGCCTTCCTTCTCGAGGGCGGTCTGTTCCTCGCGGATCTTGTCCATCAGCTCCTTGACCGCGGCCTCGATCCGCTCCCAGTCCTGGTCGAGCTGTTCCCTGGCCTTGCCGAGGTTGGTGCGGGCCCCCTCGAACACGTCTTCCGCGCGGTCGATGTCCGCCTGGAGCTGCCTGACGGCCTTGAGGGCCTCTGCGCCGGTTTCTTCGAGTTCCACGTTCTGGCCTCCGGCGTTCAGAAGGAGAGGCCGACCTTGGAGGCGGCCTCGCGGATCGAGTCGATCGCGGTCTTCAGGGGTTCCATCACTTCTTCGATCTGGTCGAAGATCGGCTCCATCGCCTCGCGCAGCTCCTCGGAGTCGCGCTTCTCGCCGCCGATCACGTCGCCGAGCTTCGAGATCGCGTCGGTGACGGCGTCGAGCGCCGGGTCGAGCGCCTTCTGCAGGCCGTCGGCGAGCTCGTTCTGGAGCTGGCTCTTGAACTCCTCGATCTTGCCCGTGATCAGGTCGCCGTGAACCGTGTCGATCGTGCCCTTGAAGGTCTCGGCCGCCTCCTTCACGGCGCCGAGCACCGTGTCGAGCTCGCTGTCGAGCTGGCCGGACGCCGCCTCCATCGCGGAGCCCATGGCGTCCAAGGTGTCGTTGATGGCGCCCTTCGACTCGTCGATCTCGGCGCGCAGCTTGTCGAGCGCCTTCTCGACGACGTCGAGGGCCCCGTCGACGTTCTTCTCGGCCTCGTCGAGCACGTCGTCGACGTGCTCGGAGAACGAGTCCTTGATCTCCGCCAGGTCGTCGTTGACCTCGGCCAGGCCGTCCGCCACCGCCTGCTTGAGCTGCTCGACCTGCTCGATCGCCTGGTCGACGGTCTTCTCGAGCTCGGCCTGGGCCTTCTCGGCAGCGGCCACCGTCGCGGCCAGGATCTTCTCGGCCTCGGCGATCGCCTTCTCGGTCTCCGCCTTCGACTCGCCCGACTCCTTGCGCAGGTCGGCCAGCGCCGCCTTGACCTGCTCCAGCAGCGTCGCCGTCTCCGCCTTGCGGGCGTCGAACTCGGCGAGCAGTTCCTGCGCTTCCTTCTCGACCTCCCGGGCCTCGTCGTTGACCTTGCCCACCGACTCGGGCAGGTCGGGCAGCGCGTCGTTGAGGTCGGAGAGGATCTGCTTCAGGTCAGCCACGATTCACCTCACCGGTTCAGTCGAGCGGGTTGAGGGCGTCGAGCAGGTCGTTGATCTTCTCGACGACCTCGCTGGCGGCCTTCAGCGGCACCGCGTAGGGCGCGATCGCGGTGGTCACTGCCGAGCCGATGGTGGCGCGGGCCAGCATCTCCGCGATCTCCTGGACGAGGTCGGCGATCATCTCCTTGATCGCCGCCTCGACGGCCTTCTCGATCTCGTCCTGGGCGTTCTCCACCGTCTCCTCGATGGAGCCGCGCACGATCTCGTGGGCCGCGCCGAGGAACTCGCCGACGAGGCCGGAGACGAGCCCCTCGAAGCTGGTCATCTTGCCGTCGAGTGCCTGGCCCATCTCGTCGAGGTTGCTGCCCCACGTCTCCGACTGCGCCTGGAGCTGGCTGGTCATCTCGGAGAAGGCCGACTCGAGCGTGCTGGTGAAGGTGCCCTCGATCTCGCCCGAGAGCGCCTCGAACTGGTCCTCGGTCTGGCTCTTCGCCTCGTCGGCCTCGCCCTGCAGGCGCTCGAGGCCCGAGGCCAGGTCGCCGAAGGCCGACTCGGCGTCCTTGCCGAGCTGGTCGAGGGCGGAGCCGACCTCGCCGAGCCCGCTCTTGAAGGAGTCGAAGCCCTCCTCGAGGGCGTCGGTCGCCTCCTGCAGGCTCTTCTCGAGCTCGTCGAGCTTGGCGTCGACGTCGGCGGCGATCGCGTCGAGCTCCTCGAGGTACTTCTGCAGGTTCGCGCTCTCGAGGCCGTCGGCCGCCTGGCCCGTCTGCTCGACGTCGTCGCCGGCGGCCTCGGCCTCGCTCGCGATGCCCTCGCCGAGTTCGCCGAAGGCCGCGCTGAGCGCCTCGATCCGGGTCTCGGCCTCGTCCTCGAGCTTGTCGAACACGTCGCTGATCCGGTCGGCGTCGTTGCCCCTGCCGTCGAGCTGCTCCCGGACGTCGACGAGCAGGGCCGAGAACTTCTCCAGCTTGTCGAGGCCGTCGTCGCGCTCCGCCATGACTCCTCCCCTACCCGAGGATCGACTTGACCTGGTCGAGCACCGGCTTGACCTGCTCGATCACCTTGACCACGCCTTCCATGTCGCCGACCACCTTGCCGATCGAGTCGTCGAAGGCGTCCTGCACGGTCTCGACCGCGTTGCCCGCGGTGTCGAGCGCCTCCTTCAGCTCGCCGAAGTGCTCGCCCAGCTTGTCGATCAGCGCCTGCTTCAGCTCTTCCGACATGAAGTTCTTGTTGTCGGACATCAGGGTGGTCAGCGCGTTCTCGAGCTCCTCGAGCACGTTCTGGCCGTCTTCGGTCACCTTCTCGAAGGTCTCGACGAGGGCGTCGAAGCGGTCCTTCGCGGCCGACTCGAAGGTCTCGACGTCGGAAACCAGCTCGTCCTTCTTCTTCTCGATCGCGTCGCGGGCGTCGGACAGGTGCTTCTCGAAGTCCTCGATCCGCTTCTCGGCCTCGTCGAGCTCGCGGTTCATCTCCTCGCCGAGCTCGCCGAGCTGCTTCATCAGGCCCTCGAGCTCGTCCTCGGCGCCTTCCTCGAGCTCCTTGATCTTCTCGAGCAGGTCGTCGCGGCGGGCGTCGAGCTCCTTGATCGCCTCCTTGACCCGGGAGAACACCTCGTCGACGTGGCTCTCGAGCTCGTCGGAGCGTCCGGCGAGCTCCTCGAGGCTCTTGCGCCCGTCGGCGCCGCGCTCGGCGAGCTCCTTCTCGACCTCGTCGAGCTTCTGGAGCAGCTCTTCGGCGCCGCTGTGGTTCTTCTCGGACTCCATCTCCACGCGATCGCCGAGCAGGTCGACCCGCTCGTAGAGCGTGTTGATCCCGTCGTGGAGCTGGCTCGCCTCCTCGGCGAGGTCCCTGGCGTTCTCCGCCGCCTGGTCGAGGAGCTCGTTCATGTCCGCCATCGCCATCCTCCACGGAGGTCCCGCGCGCGGCCCGCCCCGGGCGGCGCCGCGCGCGAATGCGGCAAGGATATGCAGTTCGCCTCGGCGCGCCGTGAGGCGGCTCACGGGGGAGGCCACGCGGTGCGCCGCGTCACGCTCCCGCGGCGGCTCGTCTCGCGGGCGTTCGAAGTCCGTCCAGATTTGCGACTGAAAGGCGGCGCATCCTAGCGACGGCGCCCGCGTCGCGTCAACTGCCCGGCGGGACGGGGCTCAGGGCAGCCGGGAGGGGACCTTGACCTCGCGGTCCTGGCGCTTGCCGTCGCGCTCGAAGCCGAGCACGAAACGCCCGCCCATGTGGCTGCGCAGGGCACGCTTGAAGTCCATCAGCGAGCCCAGCTCCTGGCCTCCCGCGGAGATCAGCCGGTCGCCGGGCTTCAGGCCCAGGTCCTCGGCCAGCGAGCCCTTCTGCACGTCGACGATCAGCAGCGGGCTGGCCGAGAGCGAGTCGGCGCCGAGCCGGAGGTCCTGCGGGTCCTGGGCCAGCCGGGCTCGGATGTCCTCGGGCAGGGCGTCCTTGAAGGCCGCGGACTGGGCGAAGACCTGCATCGTGTCGGGCGCCCAGCCGAGGCCCGGCAGCAGGGCCAGGGCCTGCGCCGTCAGGTCCTGCGGCTCGCCGCGCGAGGAGTTCTTCTCCTGGGCAGACACCAGCGCCCGCGCCATCGTCTGCGAGTACTGGTCGGCCGCGCCCGCCGCGCGGTCGAGGTCGGTCGCGGCCTTCTTGCGCGCTTCGTCGGCCGGGGTCATCAGCTTCAGCGCGTCCAGCTCGCGCTTGAGGTTCGCGGTCGCGGAGTGCAGCGCGTCGTTGCTCGCCTTGTGGAAGCCGAAGTTGCGCTTGAGGGCGGAGCCGATCGCGGCGCCCGCCACCCGCACGTCGTCGAGCGCCGCGTAGATCGCGGCCGCGGCCCTGTCGAACTGCTCGGGCGGCGTCACGGCCGCCGCGGCCGCCGCGGCCTCGGCGAAGACGATGTTGACGATCTTCTGGCCCTTGGCCTCGGGCTTGACGATCTCCTCCCACCGCAGCGCGCCGTCGACCGTCGTGGCCTCGACGATGTGCTCGCCCATCGAAACGGTGTGCCGGTGCTGGGCGCGGGCCGCGAGCTGCGCCACCTTGCGGCCGTCGAGCAGCACGACGCAGTCGCGGTCGCAGCGGAAGACGAGGACGCCGCTCTCGGCGGCGGCGGGACGGCTCTCGGCGGGCTTCTCGGCGGCGCTGGACTCGGTCGGCTTCGGCCGCGCGGGCTTGCGCCGGGTCACCGGCGGCCCCGCTTCCTGGGCCGGCGCGGGCAGCGCCGGCAGCCACGTCAGCAGCAGCAGGGACAGGAGAGCCGTCGTCGATCGCTTCATCCGCTTCCTCCTTTCGCCCGCCGCGGCTAGCGCGCGGGGGGTGCCTCGGCCGGGACGGCCGTGCCCGAGGCGAGGTCGATGCAGTGGCTGCCCTTGGAGAAGACCCGCGCCAGGTGCCGGCTCGGCGTGTCTTCGCCGGCCTCGGCGTACTCGACGGCGACGAACAGCGCGCGGCCGTCCCACGTGCACGAGCCCGCGGTCACCGTCGACTTGCGCTCGCCGGCCACCAGCACGTCCAGCCGCGGCTGCACCACGCTGACGCAGCGGGTGTCGCGGCTCATGAACTTCTCGATGCGCAACTCGCCGCCGGGACCACGGTCCGCCCACAGCGCCCCGAGCCAGCGGATCTCGAGCGGCGTCGGCCCGTTGTTGCACAACGCCACCTGGCCGTTCTCCAGGGCCTGCGCCGCCACCAGCTTGCGCGTGCTCTCGTAGCCCCGGTTCTCGGCCAGGACCTTCTGGGTGTCGCTCGCCGACTTGAGCTCGGCGAGAGCCTGGCGGCTGGCCCGCGCCGAGAGCCAGAAGAACAGGCTGAGGCCGACCAGGATCACGGTCAGCGAGGCCAGCACCATCGTCGACTGCGGCGGGCCGGCGGGAGTCGCGGCGCGGGGCCCGCCGGCGGCGGGCGCCACCCGGACCGGGGCCTTGACCGCGTCTTCGAGGTGGGCGCCCACGACCGGCTGGGCCGACGGCAGGTCGGCGACGGCGACCGCCTCGGCGGCGGGCGCCGGCAGCAGCAGCGCCGCCGCGGCCCGCGCCTCGTCGAGGCTCGCGGCCCAGGTCGCTCGCAGGTGTGCGGTCGGAGCGGACTGGATGCGGGCTCCGAGGTCGGCCTCGAGCTCGGCCAGCCGCTGCCGGATCTCCTCCGGGGCGGCGCCCCGCGCCACGCCCAGCACGGCGGCGGCCGCGTCGACGGGATCGGCCGGCGCCGGTGGCGCCGGCTCCGGCGGGGCCTGGGGCAGTGCGGCCAGCGACGAGACCGGGATCAGCAGGGTGCCCCCGGAGTCCGGCTCGGGCGCCGGCGGCACGTCGGACGGCAGGTCGACGCGGAAGCGCACGAGACCGAGGCCGAACTCCTGGCCGTGGACCAGCGCGCCCTCCGACACGCGCAGGCCACCGACGAAGATCCCGTTGGCGCTGCCCTGGTCGACCACCCACCAGGCGTCGCCGCGCCGTTCGACGACGGCGTGGCGCCGCGAGACCGACTTGTCGGCGACCACGACGTCGCAGGACGCGTCGCGGCCCAGCATGCAGCGCTCGGCCGGGATCTCCACCACCGTGCCGTCTTCGCGGATCAGGCGAGGCGTGCTCATCGGACCTTGTAGCAGTCCTCGACCTCGGAGGCGTAGGTCGCCAGCGAGACGTTGGAGTAGGAGTAGGGGCCGCTCTCGTCCTCGGCGTCGACGCTCCACGCGGCGGCCGCGAACACCACCCTGCCCTCCCAGTTGCACTCGGGCAGCGTCGAGGTGTGGCTGAGCGAGACCTTGCCCGACTTCAGGTCGCGGGCACGCCAGTCCGTGCAGCGGGCGGCGTCGAACAGCCGGATGCGGTCGCCGTCGGGGTAGGCGGCCGCGACCCACTCGAGGCGCACCCGGCCCTCGGGCACCGCCGAGCAGATCTGGAAGGACTGCGCGGCCAGCAGCCGGTGCGGCGCGACGAGCGCCGCGTTCTCGCGAGCCAGGTCCGCGACCCGCTTGCGCTCCGCCTCCAGCTCCCGGCTCGCGGAGTTCCAGCCCTGGCCGAGGACCGCGGCCAGCAGCGCGGCCGGGACCATCGCCGCGAGGGCGATCATCGTCGAGCGCGGCAGGCCGCCGCGCGCGGCGGGCGGGCCGGCGGCGGGCTTCACTGGATCACCCCGTTGACCGGCACGCCGCGCACCAGGGCGCGCTGCGTCGCCAGGGCCGCCGCACCCTGCTGGCCCTCGCGGCCGAAGACCTGTTCCAGCTCGACGCCGCTGTGGGCGTCGTAGGCCTGCAACATCACGGTGCCGTCCTCGCGGTACTCCGTCGTCACCTCGATCGGGTAGTTGGGCCGCGGCGCGTCGAGCGGGCCGACCACCAGTTGCCCGAGGCCGACGGCGCCGTCGTCGCCGTCCCGGTACTGCACGACGTCGAGCACGATCCGCTCCTGGCCGGGCCGGCTCGTGTAGTAGGTCTTGCGCACGCGCGCAGGCAGCGCCATGTTCTTCTTGATCAGCGGGTCGATCGAGACCCGGCCGCTGGCCGGGTCGACCGTGCGCACGCCGACGTTGTACCCGGAGACGCCGCGCAGCTCCGGCGGCAGCGCCAGCATCTGCGCCTCGCCGGCGAGCTGGCTGGCGTGGGCCGCCGCGCCCAGCGCCACCGCCTTCGAGGGCTCGTGGTAGAGCACCTCCTGGCCGGGGTGGGCGAAGAGCTGGCGCAGGCGCTGCTCGACCGCCGGGACCAGCGAGGTGCCGCCGACCAGCAGCACGTGATTGACGTCGCGCTCGCGCAGGCCGGCCTCGCGCACGCAGCGCCGCGTCTGCTCCTCGGCCCGCTCCAGCAGGTCGGCGACCGCCGCCTCGAAGCCCTGGCGCGCGATCTCGACCGTGACCGCGTCGCCGCCCAGCAGCACCAGGCGCTGGACGTGGGTGCGGCCCGGGATGCACAACTCGACCTTGACCTCCTCGGAGATCCGCCGCAGGTCGAGCAGGGTGCGGGCCGAGAGCACCGGCTCCCGGCCCAGCGCGGTCGTGAACTGGTCCAGGATCATCGCCCCGACCCGCTCGTCGAACTCCTTGCCGCCGAGGTCGGTGAGGCCGGTCTTGGCCAGCACGTAGACGCCCTTCTCGTCCATCGACAGCGCGGTGGCGTCGAAGGTGCCGCCGCCGAAGTCGTAGACGAGGAACACGGCGTTCTGCAGCCGGGTGGCGATGCCGTAGTGCAGCGCCGCGGCCACCGGCTCCTCGAGCAGGCCGAGCACCGGCAGGTCGGCGATCGCCGCGGCCGACAGCACGGCGCGGCGCTGGGGGTCGGAGAAGTGGGCGGGCACCGTGATGACCGCCGCCTCGACGGGCGAGGAGGTGTAGGCCTCCGCGTCGAAGCACAGCTTCTTCAGGACCAGGGCCGCCACCGCCTCGGCGTTCCAGGCGTTGCCCGCGTCGTCGTAGCAGAGCGGACGGGTCTCGCCGAGGTGGCGCTTGAAGAAGCGGATCACCTGCAGCTCGGGGTCGTTCTCCAGCATCGCCTCGGCCATGTGGCCGACGAAGGCCGCGCCCTGCGCGAGGTGGACCACGGACGGCGTGTGCAGCAGCTCCGGGTCGGCGTGGTCGGGGATCAGGGCGGGCCGACCCGCCATGTCCATGCGGGCGACCAGGGAGAAGGTGGTCCCGAGATCGATGCCCGCCTTCATGCCTTGTCGTCGCCTCCGGCCTTGCGGGCCGCGCGGGCGGCGCGCAGCGCCTCGAGCTTGGCGAGGGCGGGGTTGACGGCGGGCGCGGCAGCGGCGGCGGGCGCGGCCGGCGTGGGGACGACCGCGGCCGGCGCGGCCGGGCGGGACGCGGCAGGCG
>JAANMY010001118.1_pt1 | contig 32458 bp, 27 predicted proteins | sample 7279691 | NCBI WGS metagenome assembly JAANMY01 (sample SAMN14094543, study PRJNA606508) | bioreactor metagenome | isolation source: A lab-scale SPAN reactor treating ammonium-rich wastewater day 388 | place: Ireland: Galway | collected 2018-02-07
ATAGGATTGGGAAGAACTTTCTGAAATCGGTGGAACTGAAAGCCTGGGAACTGCGTCCAACAGGACGGCCGACTGGGATGCTCGCAGGATGCGGTGCCAGGGGCTTGGGCTTGCGGATCACAGGGGCTCTGCCAGGTTGGCAATCCTCCCAACCGACAACCCTCCCGGCCATTCCAGCCAACCAACAACCACACAAACCGAACAGCCCGGCAAACAAGAGCGGAATTCGCCGACTCGATGCAGCAACATCGACATCACCCGGTAGTGAGCCGTTGCGACTGAACGAAGGGGCCGCTCTGAAACCTGTTCTGACGACCGCGAAGAGTGCCTGCAACCAGGAGAGATCGCCCAGCGGTAGCTCTCCGCCCCGAGCTGGATGCTCCTGTTGCGTTTGATGGCCACCCTTTCCCAATCCTGGTCGAAAGGGTGTAAGCTCCAGAATCCTTATTGCCAAAGGCGAGTGGGGCGAGTTCTCCGCAGGTGAGTTGTGCGCCTGGCGTGAGCCGCCAAGCATCGACGAAATTGATCTTGCGATGTCGGAAGTTGTAATCGGGGGAAAAAGGAGCGGGACTTGTGTCAGGGTTTGTGGAGGTTACGGGAAAGCCCCACCTCCTTTTTTCTCCCGATCAATACTTATGAGTAGCGATTACCGTGCCAAACCTGTTGATTCCTGGTGGTGCAAGTAGTCGAGCAACGGCAGCACGTTGCGGCGCCTTTCTGGAGAAAGGGTAGATCACGTTTCGCGGGTTTGCAAGGAAGGGGTAGCGGTTTCGCCCTTTTTTCTGAGCCCCGGGAAAGCGGTTGTTCCCCAGACACCGTTTTTTAGTCCGAGAGGTCGCTTTTCGTTCGGAGGTTACGGGACAGGTCGCCCGCTCTTTCCTGATTAGTCGAGCCTTGTATGTCACAGGCAAGGAAAGGGGAAGGGGCCAGTCCTGAAGTGTTAGGGAGGTTTGTTACATGCGGAATCTGATGCAGAAGCTGTGGAAGGACGACGGCGGTTTCATCGTCAGCTTCGAGCTGATGTTGATCTTCGTCATCCTGCTGCTCGGCATTATCGCCGGCCTGACCAACCTGCGCTCCGCGGTGGTGGCCGAGCTGACCGAGACCGGCAACTCCGTCCTGACCCTGAACCAGGGCTACACGATCAGTGGGCTGAGCGGTTGCTCGGGCAGCAGCGCTGCTTCCGGCGCGACCGACACGTGCGCCACGCTGCCGCTGAGCAGCAGCACCACGACCTGCAACATCAACCAGACGACCTGCCCGTAAGTGGTTGGTGCTTGAGACGTGCTTGAGGGCCTCGGGCACTTTGCCCGAGGCCCTCCTCTTCCTGTGATCGAGCCCGTTGATCGCGTTTCTTGCAAATCGCTCTCCGGAACAGAGCGACGGAACTCCCCGCCGGCCGGTTGAAGCTCTATAATCACAGCGTTCGCACCAATCGGCCAACCGGGGTGCCTTCTCCCCATTCGCGTCGTCAAGAGGTCCGCCTACTCCCCTCGCGGGGTTCTATTCCATGTACCATCGGCCGTTCTTTCCGGACGAAATCTTCGGCTGGACTTTCTTCGGAGTTCTCGCCGCTCTCACCGTTGTCGCGGCCGTCATTGACCTCCGCAAGATGGTCGTCCCCAAGTGGCTCACCATTCCCACGCTGGTTCTCGGCCTGGTATTTAACACCGCCCGCGGAGCTTTCCTCGGCTACGAGGAGATGCGTGTCTGGGCACTCACCCCGGACGGACCGTTCCTCGGGGCGCTGGACGGCTTCCTGTTTGCCCTGGTCGGGTTCCTTTGCGGCTTTGCCATGTTCTTCGTGATGTGGGTGCTCGGGCTGTGCGGCGGCGGCGACGTCAAACTGTTCGCGGCCATCGGCGCCTGGGTCGGAGCCTACTACTCCCTCTGGGTGCTGGCCGGTTCGATGCTTGTCCTCATTGTGCTGGCGATGTCCAGAGCCCTTGGCACCTTCTTCACCCAGGGGTACAAAGCAGCGAAAAAGGCTTACTCGGCCAAGGCCGGAAAGAAGACCGCCGCGGGGATGGTGCCGCGGCAGCGCCTCATGACCTACTCGCTGCCGCTCGCCATCGCCACCGCGGCCGTGGTTCTGTGGTTCTTCCGCGTTGACCTCAAGCTCGCGCACCCGAGTCCGACCGGCCAGCCGATTCAGCCACAGCAGGTCGGCCAGAACGGTTAAGGGGGATGCCATGCGTGTCCGGACACCCGTCCATCCAGGCCGTCCCGGATCAGTTCTGAGCACGGAACTGCTCCTCGTGATGCCCATTGTGCTCGCGCTTCTCCTCGCGGGCGTGCAGTTCGCCGCAACGATCGCTGTCGAGGCGCGGCTGGCCCACGCCAGCAGCCAGGGAGCCCGGGTCGCTGCCACCAACGGGAGCCACAAGGACGTTGTCCAGGCGGTGGAGAAGGTTCTCGGTAACGACCTGAAATCCCACGCCGAGATTTGCAGTGTGCTGAAAGACACGTTGGGCAACCCCCTGCCCAGCGGCGCGCCCGTTCAGGTCACCGTCAAGGTGCCCGCCGCATGCGCGGTCCCCGATCTGCTCCGCTTCATCGGCTACAGCATCCGCGGCAAGATCCTGCTGGGCAGTACTGTGATGTGCAAGGAATAACTTGGAATTACCTGGGTCCGCCAGAAGCCAGCCCACCTCACCCCGGTGATGGGTTTCAACGGAGAAAGTCATCATGAGAGCCAGCACCCTGTTCGCGTTAACGATCGCCCTCCTGCTCGCCCTGGGGGTGGCAGTCGCCGCCAAGTACTCCGGGTTCTTCGACAGCGCTCCCCCGCCGGTCGCCAAGCAGTCCCCGACCATCCAGATCCTCGTCGCTGGCCAGAACCTGTTCGAGGGGATGACCATCTCCGGCAACGAGGTCCGAGTCCGCGACCTGCGGGAGGGCGAGTACGCCCACTACCAGGCGAACCGGGACAAGTACCTGCCGCCGATCCTGACGGCCGCAAACTACCGGATCCTGGCCCGGAACGTGCTGGCCGACCAGCCGCTCCTGAAGGACGACTTCCAGGAGTTCAAGATGCCGGCCGCCTTGCACGCCCGCCTGCGGCCGTTCATGCGGGCCGTCAGCGTGTCTATCCTCAAGGACCGGGCGTCCGGTGGGATGCTCCAGGTCGGCGAGCGCGTCGATGTCCTCCTCACCACCCAGATCAACCCGAACAACAACCCCGGGGTCGCCCCGATCGTGGAGACGGCGGTGATCGCCCGCGACGTGCGGATCATCGCGAAGCGCAACAGCCTGTGGACGATGATGGCCCCGCTCCCGGAGAACCAGCCGATCCAGTTCACCCTGGAGGCGAACCCGTACCGGGCCACCCTGATCGAGTTCGCCCGCCTCCGCGGCGAACTGACCCTGGTCGCGACCGCCGCCCCCAAGCTCCGGGAGGTGGAGGCCGTCGCGAAGGGTGGCCGTCCGGTGTTCAGCGATCCGGAAAATCGCGAATACAAGGATGAGGACCAGCGCGTCGATGCCGTCCTCGCCAACGATCTGACCGTTGGCGACCTCGACCTCGAGCGCATCTTTAACCTCAAGCCCCTGCCGCCCGCGCCTCAGCCGTACCGGGTCGAGCGCTACAGCGACATCAGCCCGCTGCGCACGGCCGTCTTCGCCAGCAACGGGAACGGGCCGTCGGGCGGCGTCGCCCCGGCGGTGTCGATCCGGAGCAGCGCCGCGGGCAACGGCTATCGCTTTAGCATGCCGGGAGTGCAGGTGGCCTCGGCCGCGTCTCCTCCTCCGGGCGGCGGCTGACATCGGTAAAAACATGGGCGGTGGTTCACCGCCTTCGCTTCCCCGGACGGGCCGCTGGCCCGTCCGGGTTCCCCTCCCAATCCGCAGCAGCACCGCGTCGAGCGTCCCGGCGACGGCCGCCAGCTCGCCAGGGCCAGCCGCCCTTCGCGGATCCGGCGCCGATCTGCGCAGCAGGTACTTCAGCCGCCGAACGAAGCGCCGCCTCCCGCGGCTGGCAAGGTTTTCAGGCAGGAGTCGTTCGCCCGGATGTAGTAGACTGAAACAAACTGCAGCCGGGCGAACAGCGACCAACAGGCAGGGACTTATGCGTCACTCGGCCCCCACCGCTGACCACCGCTCCGGGCGGCGCCGCCACGGCCGGTTGAGCATCCTGCTCCTGCTGGTCATGCCGCTGCTCCTCGTCTGCCTCGCCCTGGCGATCAACTCGTACCTGCTGTACGAGACGCGCACCACCCTCCAGAGCGCGGCCGATGCGTCCGCCCTCGCCGCCGCCCAGGCCCTCCTCGATGATCGCACCCTGGCCCTGAGCGACGCCACCGACCCGACCGCTGCCAACCGCACCGCCCTGCAGATCCTCCACGACGCCCGCGAGCAGGCGAAGTGGTACGCGCGGCACAACGCGGTCCTCGGCAAGCCCCTGGATCTGGTGGCCACGAGCGCCAACGGCGGCCAGGAAGACCTCAGCTTCGGCTCGGTCCCCCTCAACGGGCGGAAGGATTTCACGCCGGCCAGGCCCGCCGACCTCGGGTGCGACCTGTGGCGCCAGATCAACGCCGTGCATGTGTTCGCCCGGCGGACCCGTGAGCGCGGAAACCCAGTCAGCCTCATCGGCGGGGGCTTCTTCGGTCTGCAGTCGATGGACGCGGTCGCCACCGTCACCGTCCGTATCGACCGGCATGTGATCGGCTTCCAGCCCCGCGCCGGCCACCCCGTCCCCCTCGTTCCGATCGCCCTGCGCTCGGACAGCTTGACTGAGCCCGCCAGGAGTTCGTGGGAGTATCAGGTCGAGAAGCACGGCGGCACCGACGTCTGGCGCTATGACCTCTCCCAGCGCCGGCTGGTAGGCGGGCCTGGCGGGCCGGAGAGCGACGGTCTGTTCGAGATGGCCGCGCACCTGGGCACGCCCCAGATGGGCCACGCCCAGGACGTCAACGCGGTCCTCCTCCAGATCGGCGGCGGGGATTTCCAGCGGCTGCTCGAGCAGGTGAGGAAGGGGATCTCGGTCGAGGATCTGCAGGCCGGCGGCGGCAAGTTGGCCTTCGCCCCGGACACCAACCGGCTCCTCCTGCCCGGGACGCCGTGGGGTCCTTCCCCGGGCAGTACCGAGGCGCAACAGTTGCAATCGGCGCTGGAAGAGTTACAATCGCGTGGGGAGTGCCGGGTTTGGCCTCTGTACGAGGGCATCGATTCGAGCACGGGTATGCCAGTCATCTCCCGGTTCGTGGCGGCCCGCGTCGCCCAGGTGGTCAGCCCCGGTCGTTGTGGAGGCCTTTCCATCACTCTCCAGCCGTGCATGCTCTCGACCACCACCGCCCTGGTCGATGCATCCGCGCGGGGCGCCGCCGGTGCGGTTCGGGAGAACCGTTACGTCTGCAAGGTGCGCATCGTTGAGTGATAGCCCAGGTGAATCTCCATGAGGGTTTTGGTAGCCGCCGACAACTCTGAACTTCGATCCCAGCTCCGCCAGCTGCTGCTCGGCCTGGGGCTCGAATGTGGGGCGGAGGACTGTGTAGCTCTGGCGGACGCCGCGGCCCAGGTTCCGCACGCCGCTCCCAACCTGGTTGTGATCGCCTCCGCCGGCAGCATGGTGGCCGCCCGGTCGGTCATCGAGTCGCTTGCCGCCGCGTCTGGCCTGCCCGTCCTCGCCGTCGGGCCGGCGGACAACCCGCAGGAAATCCTGCTGACGCTCCGCAGCGGAGCCCGCGAATACGTCGATCAAAAGCGGCTCCGCGAGGATCTGCCCCTGGCCCTGGAAAAACTCCAGGCCACCGGCGCCGTCCGACTCCGGCGTGGTCGCGTCCTGGCCGTCACCAGCGCGTCCCCGGGCGGGGGCGTGACAACTGTCGCCACCAACCTCGCCTTCGCCCTGGCCCAGACGTACCCCGGCCGGGTGCTCCTCGCCGAACTTGGGGCCGGCGTCCCGTCCGTGTCGCTCGTCCTCGATCTGGAGCCGCGCAACGGCGTTGGCGAACTTCTCACCCACGCCGACCGGCTGGACCCGATCATGGTTCGCCAGGCTGTCGTCGAACACCCGCGTGGGGTCCACGTCCTGGCCCACCCGCCGCAGACCCTCACGGCCGCGGCCTTCCGCCCCGGGGCCATCCGTCAGGCCATCGGGCTGCTGCGGTCCCTGTACGGGTGCTGCGTCCTGGACCTCGGGCACCAGGCCAGCGACGGCGACCTCGAGGCCATGATCCTCGCCGACGCCGTCGTTGTGGTCGTCCCGATCGACGTCCCGTCGCTGCGGCTGTGCCGGACGCTCCTCAAGGAGCTGGAGCGGCGCGGGGTGGCGCCGGAGAAGGTGCGGCTGGTCGCTAACCGTTACGGCCAGCGCCGCCAGCTACCCTGGCGGCGCGTCGAGGAGGTACTGAGCAAGGCGGTGCTGACCTGGATCCCCGACGACCCGGGCACCGTGAACGAGGCGATCAACAACGGCCGCCCGCTCCTGGAAACGGCCAGTCGGGCCACGATCACCCGCCGCTTCGCCCAGCTGGCCCGCGACCTGGACGGCCAGCCGAAAAGCTGACGGGGCTGCTCGCCCCGAACCGGGGCGGCCCCGTCCCCCGAACATCTCACGGCGGCCCGGACGCCGCCGCGACCCTGAACTACCCGACCAGACCTGCGCCCTGCCCCAGCGGGACGCCGCCGAACCCTATCGAAGGGATCAACATCGTGGCTTCCGAACCTCAGCCCCCGCACCCGAACGCCCGCTTCGCCCTCGCCCAGCGCTTTCAGAAAATCAAGGCGGACGTCCACCGCCAGATGGTCGAGATGATCGACCTGTCGCGCATCAGCCACTGGAAACCCGAGCGGCTCCGGCGGGAAGTTCGCAACCTGGCAATCAAGCTCGCCCAGTCTTCCCCCGAACTGCTCAACGAGGTCGATCGGGAGCGCCTGATCGACGAGATCATGGCCGAGGCGTTCGGCCTGGGGCCGATCGACGGCCTGATGAAGGATTCGACGGTCAGCGACATCCTCGTCAACGGTCCGCACCAGGTCTACATCGAGCGCAACGGCCGGCTTGAACCGACCGACCTGCTGTTCGCCGACGACGCCCACCTGATGCAGATCATCCAGCGGATCGCCGCCCGCGTCGGCCGCCGGGCGGACGAGATGTCGCCGATGGTCGATGCACGCCTGCCGGACGGGTCGCGCGTCAACGCCATCGTCCCGCCGCTGGCGCTCGACGGCCCGATCCTGTCGATTCGCCGCTTTGGGGTGCGCCTCGGGACCGACGACCTGCTGCAGAACGGCACCATGCCCGCGGAACTGCTGACCGTCCTCAAGGCCGCGATCGAGGCCCGAATCAGCATCCTGATCTCCGGCGGGACCGGCAGCGGTAAAACGACTCTGCTCAACGCCCTGTCACGCTACATCCCCTCCGACGAGCGCCTGGTCACGATCGAGGACTCGGCCGAGCTGAAGCTGCAGCAGCCGCACGTCGCCCGACTGGAAACTCGGCCGCCTAACCTGGAGGGGGTCGGCGAGGTCAAGCAGCGCGACCTGGTGCGCAACGCCCTGCGCATGCGGCCCGACCGAATCATCGTCGGCGAGGTGCGCGGAGCCGAGGCGCTGGACATGCTTCAGGCCATGAACACCGGCCACGAGGGGTCGCTGACCACCATCCACGCCAACGACACGCGCGACGCCCTGACCCGGCTGGAGATGATGGTTCTCATGGCCGGGTTCGAGATGCCGGTGCCGGTCATCCGGCAGTACATCTCCTCGGCGATCACCATTGTCGTGCAGCTCGCTCGCCTCAAGGGCGGCCGGCGGCGCGTCATGCGCATTTCCGAGATCCTCGGGCTGAAGAACCGCACGCGGTACGTCGTGCGCGACGTTTTCGGGTTCCGCCAGACCGGGGTGACGGACGGAGTGGCCGTCGGCGAGTTCTACGCGACCGGGCACGTCCCCCGCTTCCTGGCGCGCCTCGCCGCGTCGGGGATCGAGTTGCCCGAGGGGCTCTTCCACGAGCGGATCATGGAGTGCGGCGACCAGGGGCCAGTCACTCAGGTCACGGAACAGGATCTCCTCGGCGCCGGCGCGGCCGGGCGGTAATTTCGCGGAGTCAACGATGAACGGCAACAAGCTAATGCTCGTCGGGATCGGCGCTGCCCTCGCCTTCCTCACCGTCTTCCTCGTCATCCGGTACTTCCTCGATCGCCGGCGCCAGCACATGGAACACCGGCTGAACGGGGTCAACCCCGAGGACGCTTCCGACACGACCATGCTGCTGACCAACGGCAGCGCCAACGGGGAGAAGGATCTCTTCGCGCGGATGGACCACGGGTTCGAGGAAACGATCCGCCAGACTGGCCTGGATATCAAGCCGGACCAGGCGCTCGGCCTGATCGCCCTGCTGGGCGTCGCCTGCGGGGCGGCCATGTACCTCCTCCGCGAGGAGCTGTGGATGGGGCTGCTGGGGGTGGCCATCGGCATGGGCATCCCGCTGACCGCGTTCATCGTCATGCGCGGCCGCTATCGCAAGCAGTTGCAGGAGCAACTGCCCGACTCGTTCTACCTGCTGGCCCGTTCGGTGCGCGCCGGCCTGACCCTGCCACAGGCGATCGAACTGGCCGGCACGGACGGGGTCAAACCGCTGGCGGACGAGTTCAAGCGCTGCTCGGCCCAGATTAACCTCGGCATGACCGTCGGCGGCGCGCTCAAGCTGATGGCGGACCGGGTCGGCCTGCTGGATTTCCGGGCTCTCGTCTCGACCGTGACACTGTATCAGCACACCGGCGGCAACCTCGCTTTGCTGCTCGACCGGCTGGCGGCCGGGGCGCGGGACCGCAACCAGTTCCGGGCCCACTTCCGGTCGGCGACCGCCCTCGCCCGGGTCGGCGCCGTCGGCATCGGGTCGGCCCTGCCGCTGCTGCTGCTGGGGTACGCCCTGTTTCAGCCGGAGCACATCCAGACGTTCTTCACGACCGCCGTCGGGTGGGCCATGCTCGGCGTCGCGGTCGGGCTGGAGCTGATCGGGTGCGTGTGGATGTATCAACTGCTGCGCGTGGACTACTGAGAGGCTTCTCCGCCGCCCGCGCGGGACGGCGGCATAACGGGGTGCGACGACCATGACCGAGTGGATGTGGATCGGGCTGATTTTCGCAGGCGTGGGGCTCGTTTCGTTCGTCGCCCTGTACTGGGCCGGGCTCCGACAGCAGCGCGTCGTGGAGCGACTGCGACCCGCGGAGAGTGAGTCCGGGGTTAGCAGCCACCCGGAACTGGTCCTCGGCCCGATGACCCCGGCCCTGGCGTCCGGGGCTCCGATGACGGCCGGGGATCGGGCAGCGCTCGAAAAGGAGCTGCGCGAGGCCGGATTCTACCGGCCGACCGCGTTGATGGAATACTCGGCCATCCGCGCGGTGCTGGTGTTCCTGCCGATCCTGATCGCGCTGGCGGTCGCTCTGCTCGCCGACCGCCAGCGCATGTCGATGATCCTGATCGGCGGCCTGCTGGTGTCGGCCCTGGGGTTCAGCATTCCGCGCGTGTACGTCTCCTACCTGGCCCGCAAGCGAGCCCGCGAGATCGAGCGCGGCCTGCCCGTGGCTCTCGATCTGCTGGCTCTCGGCCTGTCTGGCGGCCAGCACATCCTCGCGGCCTTCGCCCGCGTCAGCCAGGAGTTGCGCCACTCGTACCCCGTCCTCGCCGAGGAGTTCCAAATCGTCCTGCGGCAGGCGGAGCTGCGCAGTCTGCCCCACGCGCTGCAGCAGTTCGCCGACCGCGTTGGGGTGGGGGAGGTCCGCAACCTGGCCGTGATCCTCACCCAGGCTGAGCGCCTCGGCACCGATCTCTCAACCGCCCTGCTCGAGTTCTCCAACACGTTCCGGTTGGCGCTGCGCACCCGGGCCGACGCCCAGGCGAACCGGGCGAGTTTCTGGATGCTGTTCCCGACCGTGCTCTGTCTGTGGATCCCCGCGGCCATTGTGCTGGCCGGGCCGGTGTTCTTCGAGTTCAACGAGCGCCGCAGGGAAACGGCACGCATGCTCGAGGAGATCCGGGAAGACATCAAGAAGGCCGGTCCTGTCCTCCCCTCGTCGTCCACGAACGGCAAGTCGCAGGGCATCGGCACCCCCCCGGTGAAATAGCTAGAGCGGCGCAGGACCAGCCCGGAGCACAAGCGACGGGCGCCTTCAAGACTACCGGCCAAGACCCCTCCTTCTCCACTTCCTCCCCGCAACGGAGAGGAGGTGGAGGAGGAGGGGTTTGATCTTAAAGTCCTTAAGGAGTTCCGGCTTCCGTTGTGTGTTACTCACGGCGGACGTTACATCAATCCTGGTCCCACGGAGGCACGTATGAACCGTCGCTGCGTTTGGGCGTTGCTTTCAGCAGGAGCTGTGGCCGTGGTCCTCGCTGCCGCCGCAACCAGCAACTTTTCGCTGGCGGCCGAGGAGAGCAAATGGATCGACCTCTTCAACGGCAAGGACTTGAAAGGTTGGCGTTTTCAGGAGCCTGTCAAGAACAGCCGGTGGACCGTCGGCACGGCCGCGCTGGACCCTAACGACCCGCGAAAACTCGTCGTCACCCCTGGCGGCAAGGAGCTGATCAATCCCGTCGAGCCGCAGAAAGTGATCTCGGCCCATGGTCGAGGCGTGGACATCTACAGCGAAGCCAAATTCGGCGACGCAGTGGTCGAAGTCGAGGTCATGGTGGCCAAGGGGTCGAATTCGGGCATCTATCTCATGGGCGAGTACGAGATCCAGGTCATGGACAACTTCGGCGATGTCAAGATTGGCCCGAAGGACATGGGCGGGATCTATGGCGTTGCCGCCGCCTCGGTCAACGCCTGCAAGGCGCCAGGCCAATGGCAGAAGTACGTCATCGAGTATCGTGCGCCGAAGTTCGACGCCCAGGGCAACAAAACGGCCAACGCTCGGATTGTCAAGGTCACGCTCAACGGCAAGGTAATCCATGAAAACGTGGAACTGCCGCACGCGCTCAACGGCGGACTCAGTACCGGCGGCAAGAATATCCGCGGCAAGGAAGTACCCACCGGCCCGATCTTGTTCCAGGGCAACCACGGCCCAGTCGCCTATCGGAACATCAGGATCAAGCCCTTGTCGGCAAAATGACGTCGCGCGCGGATGAGCATGCGCCGCTTGTCGGCCGCTGCTCCGAAATGAGGCGTGGATGGGGCGGGTAGGTGGTACTGGTATCGAGCAAAAAACAGGGCCAGTTTCGAGCGGAAAACCCGACCGGGGCTGCCTTTCGGTTTCTCCGCGGCGTGAGGCGCCGGGAGGCGGCCCCGGTGGATGAGTTTTGCGTTCGACGGCATCAGATCGCCACCCGGCCGCGTGGGCTCTCCGCATCTTTAATCCGGAGGACGCAAGAGTGCGACTCTTCAAAGCTGCTGGCGTGTGGCTGCCTCTCGCGGTGCTGCTCGCATTGACCGGGTCTGCGACGGTGCTGGCCCAATCGCCCAGGGACGCCGACTGGGTCCGCATCACCGAGGACGAACGGGCCATCAAGATCGAGACCGACAAGCTCGAAGCTGTCATTCCCAAAAAAGACCCCAGGCACTGGATGACCGGCATCGCGAAGCATTCGTTCCTCGATAAGACCACGGGCTTCCGCGAGATCGGCGACGGCCTGATGGTCGTTGACTGGTTAATGGAAGCGGGCAGCGACAAGGCCTACGGTGATCAGGTGTTCGCCAAGGACGGCCACGGTCTCGGCCGCTATGTGTGGTTCGAGAACGAGATGGACGCCAGCCGCCGCGCATACGCCCTGCTGGCCCACGGCAGCAGCCACCGCAAGCGCATGGTCGAGGGGCCGCAACTGTGTCACCGGATGAAGCCCGTGCGGCCTGAAGTCCTCCGCGGGAAGGACTTCGTCGCGGTGCGAACGACCTGCAAGTTCGAGTACGCGGCACCGGGGCGCAAGCCCGGCTCACAGTGGACGCAACTTATCGTTTTTCCGAGAGGGGAACGCTATTTCGTGCTGATGGACAGGATCGACAGCATCAACGATTCCGACGAGATGTTCCTCCGCAACGACACGCCCGGCTGCGTCCGCCACGAGAAGGGGGACACGTTCAGCGAGTTGTACCTGAGCTACCTCAGCGGGCCGAAGGGCGTGCGCATCCCCGCGAAGGAATTCTTCGAGCCGTTCCCGCCCGATCTGAAGTTCGGCTACCGCCGCGACACACACAGGACACCCGATCGCTTCATCCGGGCGTATCACCTGCGCGACAAGAAGTCGGGCAAGGACGGTCCGTGGCTCGCCGGACTGACGCTCGAACCGTCGGTGGTGTACGAGGCGTGGGCCAGCCAGAGGCCCGGCGGGATTATCGTCATGATCGAGGAAATTCACGGCAAGCCCGTGAAGGCTGGCGAGTCGTTCAGCGCGGCTCATGTCGTGGGGTTCTTCGACAGCATTGAAGAGATGCACAAGGTCAACGACCGCTACAAGGGTCACACCGCCCTGACTGCTGACAAATCAGGGTGGCGATTGGTGAAATAGACCCCGACCCGGCGCTGCATCTGACCCAGCCCGCATCGGCACTTCTGGCACTTCATGGCTCATCGGTGCGGGCTGGGCAGACTGCTGAATATCGAGAAGACTGCGAACAACTCCGTCGCATGCTCCAGGGTCAGCCTATCTGCCCCGCCTTTCTGGGCGAGCCTGCTGCATCAGTCGAACCGGGATAGGCGCGGTGAGCGGGTCAGGGGGACGGGTGGCAACGCCAGGCCGCTTCCTCTGACGCGGAAACCGGGACGACGCTCGTTCCCAGCTCGCGCTGAAGCGGGCTCCAACGGACCTGCCGACCGCCTCCGCGGAGGCTCGCGCAGACCCTGCAGTCCCCTCTGCTTACAATAGCAGCGACCCTGACGCCCTTTCCCCTGAGAGAAGGATTGAAGCATGAAGTTCCGCCTCCTGACTCCCGGCCCGACGCCCGTCCCCGAGGAGACGCTGCTCGAACTCGCCAAACCGGTCTTTTTTCATCGCACCCCCGAGTTCCGGCAGATCCTGGGCGAGGTACTGGAGGATCTCCGGTATGTCTTCCGCACGCGCAACCCGGTCATCCCGCTGACGAGTTCGGGCACCGGCGGACTGGAGGCGGCGGTTGCGAACTGTCTGCCGCCAGGCGGCAAGGCCATCTGCCTGATCGCCGGCCGGTTCGGCGAGCGCTGGAAGAACCTGTGCAAGGCGTTCGGCGTCGAGTCGGTCAACATCACCGTCCCCTACGGCCAGGCCGTCCGCCCCGAGCAGCTTGCCCGGGCTCTCGCCGACCACCCGGACGCGGTCGCCGTCTGCTCCACCCTGAGTGAGACGTCCACCGGCGTCGGCCACGACATCGCGGCGTTCGGCAAGCTCGTCGCCCCGACACCGGCCATTCTTCTCGTGGACGCCGTCAGCGGACTCGGCGCGATGGAGTGCCGTACCGACGAGTGGAGCATCGATGTGTGCGTTACCGGGTCGCAGAAGGCGCTGATGATGCCGCCGGGGCTGGCGTTCGTGGCCGTCAGCGACAAGGCGTGGAAGGCGATCGAGAAGAACCCGAACCCGCGCACCTTCTACTTCGACCTGAAGAAGGCCCGGGCCAAGCTGGAAGGCCCCGACACGCCGTTCACCCCCGCTCACACGCTGATCCGGGCGATGCGCGCGAGCCTGAAGCGGATCCGGGCGGAGGGCATCGAGAACATCTGGGCGGCGCAGGCGCGCAACGCCGTCGCGGCCCGGGCCGGCTTCCAGGCGATGGGGCTGGAGCTGTTCAGCGATCCGCCGAACAACGCCCTCACCGTCGTCAAGATGCCGCAGGGGATCGACAGCACCGTCCTGCTCGGCAAGCTCGAGAAGCAGTACGGGCTGAAGCTGGCCAACGGGCAGGACGATCTGAAAGGGAAGATCCTTCGGCTGGCCCACATGGGCTACATCGACCAGTTCGATGTCCTCGCGGCGCTGTCCGGCGTGGAACTCGTGCTCGGGGACATGGGCCACGCGGTCGAACCGGGTAAGGGCCTGGCGGCGGCGCAGCGGGTGTTCGCCGAGGGCGTGAAAATCGGGTAATACAGCGTTGCCGTACAAGGCCCGTGTTCGGTTCGGCGTTCCGTCGGTTGAGCTGCTCCCGGCGGACCGTCCTCCCACCCCGATTCGGCGCTGACCCAGGAGCAGTCCGACCCGCCCAGTAGTTCAGGGGCAAGAAGCCATGCCTCGCGTTCTCGTTGCAGATAAGCTCGAAGTCGGCGGCCTCGACCTGCTCAGGCAGGCCGGGATCGAACTGGATAACCGTCCCGGACTGACCGGCGCCGACCTGCAGGAGGCGCTCCGCGCCGCCGACGGCGTCGTGGTCCGGAGCAAGCCGCAGGTGACCGCCGCGCTGCTCGACAATCCCGGCCAGCTGCGCGCCATCGTTCGGGCCGGCGTCGGCGTCGATAACATCGACATCGCCGCCGCGACGCGCAAGGGCATCGTGGTGATGAACACGCCCGGCGGCAACACGGTCAGCACCGCCGAGCACACCGTCGCGATGCTGATGGCCCTCGTCCGCCACATCCCGGCTGCCGACGCGACCCTCAAGCAGGGCAAGTGGGACCGTAACAAGTTCCTCGGCACCCAGCTGGCCGGCAAGACGCTCGGCATCATCGGCCTGGGCCGCATCGGCAAGGAGGTCGCCCGCCGCGCCATTGGGCTGGACATGAAGGTCGTCGGCGTGGATCCGTTCCTCGCTCCCGACCGCGCGGCGCAGCTCGGCATCGAGACTGCGCCGGACATCGACACCTTGCTGCCGCGCTGCGATTTCCTGACGCTGCACACTCCCGGCGGGGCCGAGAACATGAACCTGCTCGGCGCCGCCCAGCTGGCGAAGCTGCCGCGCGGGGCGCGCGTGCTCAACTGCGCCCGCGGCGGCCTGATCAACGAGGACGCCCTCGTCGAGGCGCTGCGCTCCGGGCACATCGCCGGCGCCGCCCTCGACGTGTTCGTCAACGAGCCGCCCGGCGACCACCCGTTGCTAAAGCTGCCCAACGTCGTCACCACGCCTCACCTCGGCGCCTCGACCGTCGAGGCGCAGGAGTCGGTGGCGCGCGAGGCCGCGCAGCTCCTGATCGACTTCCTGACGCGCGGCGTCGTTCAGTTCGCGGTCAACATGGCGGCGGTGGACCGCACCGAGTTGCAGGAGCTGCGCCTCTACGTGGACATGGCGAGGCGCCTGGGCCTGCTCCACGCGCAGATGGCGCAGGGGGCGATCAAGCGGGCCGAGCTGAGTTACCGCGGCGACGTCGCCCGGCGCAGCACCAGGCTGGTAACGGCCGCCTTCACCGCGGGGTTGCTGGAGTCGCACCTCGCCGAGAACGTCAACATCGTCAACGCTCCGCTGGTCGCGCGCGAGCGAGGCATCGAGATCGTCGAGCAGATCAGTCCACGCAAGGGCGACTTCAGCACCCTCATTACCGCCGACATCGTCACCGGCAAGAAGTCGTACACCGCCGCCGGAACGTTGTTCGGCAACCAGTACCTGCGGCTGGTCCACCTCGGGCCGTACCACCTCGACGCCTACCTCGACGGCATCATGCTGATCTTCACGCATCGCGATGTGCCGGGGCTGATCGGCTTCATCGGGACAATCTTCGGCAAGCACCAGGTGAACATCGCCCAGATGACGGTCGGCCGGCAACAGCCCGGCGGCGAGGCGATCGCGGTCGTCAACCTCGACTCGCCCCCGCCCGAGGAGGCTCTGCGGGAGGTGCGCCGTCATCCGCAGATCAGCAGTCTGAGCGTGGTCCAGCTCCCGCCCGCCGGGGAAATGCCGGCGTGGTTCGGTTGAGCCCGGCACCGGGCCAGTACGCTCGCCTGGCCCGCCGAGGGGGCGGTGGGTGAGGCGAAGAAAGGGTTACCCTTCAGGGCGACGAGACCTTCGGACCGCCCGACGCACAGACCACTGCGGCGATCGAGCAGCTTGACGATTTGGCCCAGCTTGAGGAGTTGCTCAAGCGCAGGCGGCCCGCAGCGACCTGGCAGGAGTTGCTCGGGCAGCCCGCCCATGAGCAACCGAAGGGGCGACGCCGACGCTCCCCGTAGGGCTAGCGGGCCGCTTCCCTCGGCGGTTCTGTACAATTCAGTATGCCTTCCACGACCCGCACGCGCGATCAGCTCGCCGACCTGTACCTCGAGCAACTCTCCTACGCTCCGTACCCGGTCCAGGAAGAGGCTCTCCTGACCTGGTTCACCACCGACCCGGGCGTCCTCGTCTGCGCCCCGACCGGCACCGGCAAGACGCTCATCGCCCAGGCCGCCCTGTTCGAGGCGCTGCACACCGGCAAGGTCGCGTATTACACCACCCCCCTCATCGCCCTGACCGAGCAGAAGTTCCAGGAGATGCAGGCGTCCGCCGTCCGCTGGGGGTTCAGCGCCGACGACGTCGGCCTCGTCACCGGCAACCGCCGCGTCAACCCCAACGCCCGGGTACTCGTCGTCGTCGCCGAGATTCTTCTCAACCGACTACTCCACTGCGAGGCGTTCGACTTCTCCCACGTCGGCGCCGTCGTCATGGACGAGTTCCACAGCTTCGCCGATCCACAGCGCGGTATCGTCTGGGAACTTACCCTGAGCCTGTTGCCGGCGCACGTCCGCCTCCTGCTCCTGTCCGCTACCGTCGGCAACGCGGCCGAGTTCCTCAACTGGCTCGACCGCTGCCACGGCCGCAAGGTGACCCTGGTCGAGGGCAAGGAGCGCAAGGTGCCGCTGACGTACCAGTGGGTGCCCGACCAACTCCTCAACGAGCAACTGGTCCTCATGGCGAGGGGCGAGGGCGGCAAGCGCTACACGCCGGCTCTGGTGTTCTGCTTCAACCGCGACGAGTGCTGGAGCGTCGCCGAGCAGCTCAAGGGCCTCCCGCTCCTGACCGACGAGCAGAAGCGCGCGCTGCACGCCGAGGTCAACAAACTCGACTGGACGCAGGGCGTCGGCCCGAAGATGAAGCAGATGCTGCATCGCGGCGTCGGCGTCCACCACGCCGGCATGCTGCCGAAGTACCGCCGCGTCGTCGAGGATCTGTTCGAGCGCAAGATGCTGGCGCTGGTGATCTGCACCGAGACGCTCGCCGCCGGCATCAACCTGCCGGCTCGGTCGGTCGTGCTGACGTCGCTCGTCAAGGGGCCGTTCGGCAAGGAGAAGCTGATCGACGCGAGCACCGCCCACCAGATTTTCGGCCGCGCCGGCCGACCGCAGTACGACGACCGCGGGTACGTCTTCGCGCTCGCCCACGAGGACGACGTCAAGATCCTGCGCTGGCGCGAGAAGTTCGACGCCATCCCCGAGACGACGCGCGACCCGGCCCTCATCAGGGCGAAGAAGGATCTCAAGCGAAAGAAGCCGACGCGCAGCGACACCCGGGTTTACTGGGGCGAGGGGCAGTTTCGGCAGTTGCAAGGAGCGCCGCCGGGGAAGCTCTACAGCAAGGGGCCGCTGCCGTGGCGCCTGCTCGCGTACCTGCTGAAGCTGTCGCCGGAGGTGGCGCGCGTGCGGGCCGTCATCCGCAAACGCCTGATGGACGAACCGCGCATCAAGGTGGGGGAGGTCGCGCTGGAGCACATGCTGCAAACGCTCGCGGCCAGGGGGTACGTCCGGCTGGAGCCCGAACCGCCTGCCGTCCCGACCGGCGGGGACGCGCCCGACGCCGAGGCGGCCGCCGCGGCGCTGAAGGCATACCGGGCGGAGATGGCACACCCGACGCCGGAACTGGACAAACTCCTCGTCTTCCGCAGTGTCCACCCCCTGTACGGGGCGTACCTCGTCAACCACCTCGGCCTCGCCAACCGCGAGGAACGCATCCAGGCATTTGAGAGCGTCCTGGAGATGCCGCGGCCGCTGCTGAAGTTTGTGCGCGTGCCGTTCCCGGACCGGCTCCCGCCCGGCCCGTTGGCGATGACACGCCTGGACGAGGACTTGATCCGCCGCGGGCTGATGATCGCCAGACCGCCGCCCGACCCGGACGCCGACGAGGAGGAAGACGAGTGGGAGGAGCGGCCGCCGACACTGGCGGAAAAACTGCGGCTGCTGTTCGACGCGACCTACCCGGACGTGACCGACGTGAGCACACAGGCGGTCTGGGCGGCCGGCGAGTTGCTCCAGTTCGGCGGCAACTTCAACAAGTTCGTGCAGTCGCGCGATCTGGTGAAACAGGAGGGCATCGTCTTCCGCCACCTGCTGCGCCTGATTCTGCTGTGCGGCGAGTTCGTCCAGGTGACGCCGCCCGACACGACCGCCGAGGCATGGCAGGGCGATTTGCGCGACCTGGCCGAGCAGTTGACCGCCAGCTGCCGGGCGGTGGACCCGGCCAGCACCGACGAGGTGATCGAGCAGGCCCACGCCGCCGACGTGGTCGAGGGGGAGACGCCGCCGGGGACGTGATGCCCGGAGCGCCGCCCGCCCTCGCTTACGCTGCGGGCTCGGACGGCGCCGGGCTGGAGGGGCGCCTCGCGAACGTGCGGCGCAGGACCGCCTCGATGAGGGCGGCCGCGGCGGCCCCGCCCACACAGCACCCTACCAGGATCCACCAGCGGGACGTCATCAGGGCCAGGTGTGGCCACCGGAGCGGGACGAGCGCGGGATCCGGGACCGGCCTGCCAAGGGCGCGGGCAACTGCCTCGTCGATCTGAGCGCCGTGAACCGCGCGGGCCGCCACCTTGCCGGCGCGGTCGATGACCAGCATGTGCGGAATGCTCGCCACCCCGAACCGGCGTGCCAGGGGGCCGTCAAAGCCGCGTTCCTCGGGTTCGGCGGGGAACAATTGCGGCCAGGGCAGCGGGTGGGTCTTCAGAAACTTCTCGAGGGCGGCGCGGTCAGTGTCCAGGCTGACCCCGACAAGGCGCAGCCCCTCGTGGCGGTGGGCGGCGTGGAGGGCTTCGAGGCGGGGCAGTTCGGCCCGACACGGCCAGCACCAGCTCGCCCAGAAGTCGATCAGCACGACGTTGCCGCGGAGCGCGGCGAGGTCGAAGCGACCGCCGCCAAGGGTCGGGCCGGCGAGTTCCACAGCGTTGCCGAGAGCGGGGCCGCCCGGCGCCCCCTGCAGAGACGGGTAGACGGCGGTCAGGTAACCGGCCAGCAGCAGGGCAGCGAGGAAGCCGAGGATCCCGCCCAGGTCGCCGGGCACCAGTTTCAGCGACAGCAGGCGGTCGGTGGCGCCGCCGCAGATCAGGCGTGCGACCCCGGCCGCGAGCCCGCCCGCGACGGCGAGAAGGGCCATGCGGGTCATGAGGTGGCGGGCAGAACCGGCCGAGCCAGTCGTCCACCACACCGCGGCGCCGCCGATCAGACCGCACGCGCCGACGAGAAGGATCGCGAGCAGAGCGTAGGCCGTCGCCCCGGCAAGGCCGCGATAGCGCGGGGGCGGTGTGACGGACCCGGGACTGTTAGCGGTTGGGTCCACGACGAGAAGCCTCCCCGGCGGGGAGTGGCCCGGCCGTCGGCAGTCCGGCGGTGAGCGGCGCCCGCGCAGGAGAGGCGGTTCCCAACGTTGGGGGCCGCCCTCCCGGCGGGCGCCACGAGTCCGGGGCACCTTTGCTGCTTGCGGCTTGGCGCTACCGGACCAAACGGCCACGACCTGGCGAGCGGCGCGGCGTCAGCCCGCCGGTGCGAGCGCCTTACCGGCGGGCTGACGCCGCGCCGCTCGCCTTTTGATCCGCTCGCGCTTAGCTCCCGGCGGCCTTGTTGGCCTTCGCGGTGGCCTTGGCCTCGGCAAGCCTGGACTTCAGATCCTTCTGCTCATTCTTCAGCTTGGCCAAATTTTCCTGCTGGGTCTTGATCCTGGCGGTCAGCTTTTCGAGCTTGCCCTGGAGCGACTTGACCGACGACATCGTATGCACCTCCCGAAGGTAGAAAGAACAGCCGGCGTTACTGGGATCTGCCGGCACAAGGTTACGCAGTGGGGTCGCGCCGCGCGGCGCTTGCGATCTCACGTGGCCTTCCCCTTGCCGCGAGGCCGGGGCGGCGGTTTGGCGGACGACTTTGCGGGGGGCGGCTCCTCCTCCCCCTGGACATCATCGCAGTCCGCGAACGCCGTGCAGTCCACTCCCAGAGCGCGCGCCAGCTTCACGACAGCGGCGAAGGACGGCTTGCGGCGGCCCAGGCTGTAGTTGTGGACCGTGGCGACCGGCAGTCCGCTCGCCTCCGCCAGCTTCGCCTCGCTCAACCCCCGGTCGTCGCGCAGCTCTCGGAGTTTCTCGGCGAATGTCATCGTGCGACCTTCCCCCTGCAAAACGCGACCCATTGTAAGGTTCGTTCGGCACTGGTGTCAATCGGACTTGGGCAAAAAAGTCTCCCTGCGCGGCATTTTTTCGCGCGCCGCGCACGTCGCGCGGGTCGTGCGCGTCTGGGAGCGGCCGAAGCGCGTGACAGAAAGGTGACAGCGGAAGGAGAAGTTGCTCGCTGCGGCCCGGCGCGAAGTCGCAAGCGGCCGGTCAGAACGTCAGGCCCGCGCGCCGGTCAGGCCGAGGATCTCGGCGGCGCGCCGCGTCACCTCGTCGGCGAGGGGCAGCTGGCGGAAGCGATACACGCCGCCGGGCAGGCCCTCCAGCCCCGCGTCCTCGACGTGCAGCTGATCTGAGACGGCCAGCAGGAACGGCACGCGCGCGTGCTGGCGCAGGCGTTCGAGGTGGCGCTCGACCCCGGCCTTTCGCCAAAATCCCAGCACTTCCAGCAGCAGAGCCTTGCCCGTCGCCCGGTGAACGAGGCGGAAGTCGGGCACCCAGAAGCCGCCGTCGAGCGGGTAGACGGCGGTCTCCTCCCTGAGTTCCCATTCGGGGGCGCGGGTGCGGAACAGCTCGGCGAACATCGCCAGCTCGGGCGGGATGTACATGCCGCTATCGACCAGGTGCGAGACCAGGCCGTCGCGCGACGACAGCTCGAACGTCTTCGGTTTGCGTTCCGGCCCCCAGCGCAGCTCCGCACGCAGGTTGAAGTCGCGGCACTGGAGCACCCCGGGCAGGAAGAGCGCGAGCTGCAGTCCGTACTTCTGGGTCGCGGTGAACAGGCTCAGCGGGCCGTCCAGGCGCAGCGTGTACGCCTTCGCGCCGGACGTTTCGACCTCGCACACCAGGCGGTGGAACTTGATGAGCCGAAACAGCTGGCGGTAGCGCTGCGGCGGCTCGCCCCGAACGTGGACGGTCACCCCGGTCGAGCGCAGCAGGATCGCCTGGGCCAGGGCGACGTTGTAACGGTGCAGCAGGCGCTCGGCGCTGATGTCCTTGAACGCGACAAGCCGCTGCTCGCTTTTGAGGTCCGCGAACAGCCCCTGCTCGACCTGCGCGGGGGCGAGGCCCAGTCCGGCCGCCACCTCCGCCAGAACGGCCGCCCGGTCGAATCCGCGGGCGGCCTCGTTCGGCCGGGCCTGCCGCTGAACGGCGGCGGCGCGGAAGACGGCCTCGCGCAGCTGGTCGGGCGGGTGGCCGGCCGCCACCTCGAACTCGCACCGATCTTCCAGCAGCTTGGCGAGGCCCTGCAGGACCAGGTACGTTGGTGCGTCTCCGAAGGCGTCGCGCAGCTCCTCTTCCAGTTCGCCCCGGGTGCGGCCGGCGTGAGCCCGAAACAGCTCCAGGAGCTGGCCCGCGGCCGCCTCCCAGGTGGTGTCGGCGGCGTCGAGGTACTGGGGGATGATGAGGTTGTTACGGCCGTAGCGCACGCGCACCATCTTGCCGGTGAGCACGAGGGAATCTCCTCAGCGCCGAAGGAAAGCCCACGGGCGGCGTCCCGTGAGCGAAGTCTCCAGCACCTGGCCCACGGGACGCCCCCCGTGGGCTTTCCTTCAGGGTATCAGCTACTGGTAGGCATGGTGCTGGCGGCGGCGCTCACTGGTGAACTCCTCGGCCGTGCCGCGCGTGATCACCTCATACAGCAGCGCCTGCTTGTCGCCGTGCTTGCGCAGCAGCCGCCCGAGGCGCTGGACGTGCTCGCGCACGCTCCCGGTCCCGGACAAAACGATGCCGACGTTCGCCGCCGGCACGTCCACCCCCTCGTTGAGCACCTGACTGGTCACCAGTACCGAGTACTCGCCGGAGTGGAAGCGCTGCAGTACCTGGTGGCGCTCCTTCGTCTTCGTCTGGTGCGTGATCGCCGGCACGAGGTAGCGGCGGGCAATCTGATAGACGGTGGCGTTATCGTAGGTGAACACCAGCACCCGATCCCGGGCGTGGCGATCGAGGAGCTGTTCCAGCAGGTGCAGCTTCGCCGGCGCCGCCAGGGCGATCTGCTTCTGCTCTCGGTAGGCGAGGAACGCGGCCCGCCCTTCCGGCGAGCGGCACGTCTCCTGGATGAACCGCTGCCAGCTGTGCGGCCCACCCCACGAGATACCCCGCTCCTGCACGAACCGGCGGTACACCTCGCGCGCCTTCTGGTAGCGCTCCGTCTCAGCGTTCGTCAGCTCGACGTACAGGCGCACCGCCCGGTATCGGGCCAGGTAGTCGTCCTGGGCCATCTCGCCGATCTCCTTGCGGTAGACGAGCGGGCCGATCAACTCGGGCAGCAGGGTGTCCTGACCGTCGAGGCGCTCGGGGGTGGCGGTCAGGCCGAGGCGGAACGGGGCGATGGCGCCGCGGGCCGCCTGCATGAACGTCGGGCCAGGCAGGTGGTGGCACTCGTCGAAAACGAGCAGGCCGAAGCGGTTGCCCCAGCGCTCCAGGTGGATGTAGGCCGAGTCGTAGGTGGTGACGGTCAGCGGCTGCAGGTCGAAGTAGCCACCGCCGAGCAGGCCAACCGGGACGTCGAACGCCATCGTCAGCTCGGCGTACCACTGGTTGAGCAGGTCGATGGTGGGCGTGACGACGAGGGCCGGGCGGGCGGTGCGCGCGATCGCGAGAACGGCGAGGAACGTCTTGCCGGTGCCGGTCGGCAGGACGACAACCCCGCGACTCCCCTGTCCGGCCCACACCTCCAGTGCCTCGGTCTGGTGCGGGAACGGGTCGCGACTGGTGCGCAGCGGCCACGGCGTCGGCTGGAAGGCGCGGGCCTCGTCCCGATAGGCGATGCGGAGGCGACGCAGGTGTTCGACGACGGCACGATAAGCCCGCCCCTCGGCGCGGTGGCTGCCGGTGCGCGGGTCGAACTGGACGCCGGGCAGGGTCGCCACCAGGTCGGCGGGGCCGGTGGCGACCAGGGTGCCGTCGTGGAACGTCAGGCGGATCAGTTCATCCATAGATGTGTATTATGACCGCTCGACGGGAGCGGGACCACGTCAACAGGCGGCAGCCAACCAAAGCCCACGGCTGGCGTTCCGTGGGGGAAGTTTCCGGCGCTCTGCCCACGGGACGCCACTCGTGGGCTTTGATTGGCCGCTGACTGTCTACTGCCTGCTGCTGACTGTCGCCTGCCCCCGGCTGCGGTAGATGCGCTCGATCCGCTCGCGGTTCAGGCCCAGGACGCGGTCGAAGCGGCTGAGCTTCATGCCCTCGATGTCGCCGCGCTGGTCGGCGAGGTTCTCCAGGATGCGCACGTCGAGGCGGATCTCGTGATCGAGCTTGCGCCGCATCAACCATTTGGCCAGCCACATCAACCCGTGCGGCCCGGGGTAGCGCGACTTCGTGAACGCGAACGTCGTCAGCGCCGTCTCGTGCTCGTCCAGCGGAGTGAAGAAGATGTACAGGCGCCAGCGGACGAGCGATTCGCGGCCCGTCTCCGGGTGGGACCACCAGTGGTCGTAGACCGAGTAGACCGGCGAGAAGTGGGTCGTCCAGTCGTCGTTGAACACGAACCCGCGGCGGATGCCCAGGAGCAGCCGGTAGATCGGGGCGACACGCTTTGGCGGGCCGTGGTTGATGACGCGCACCGCCGTCTCGGTCGGCTCGAAGCGTACCTGAACCTCGTGCATCCGGTCCAGGTCGTAGCCGAAGAAATCGTGCGTCGTCGGCGTGTGCTCGATCTCACAGAAGTTGTCGAGGGTCACCTCCAGCGGCGCGCGGACGGTGTGCTCCAGGTTGCAGGCGTTGTAGTACCCGTCCACGTCGAAGTGCGGGAACGCCGGGGTGGAGCCGCGCGACTTGACCCAGATGAAGCCGAACCGCTCAGTCGTGTCGAACGCCGTCGCCCGGGCCTGCAGCCTGGGGGTGCCGGGGCTCTCGCCGTTACCGTCGGTGTCGAAGGTCCAGCCGTGGTACGCGCACTGCAGTTGCCCCCGAACGACCTTGCCGCAGCTGAGCCGCATGCGCCGGTGCGGGCAGCAGTCTTCCAGAGCGCCGACCGTGCCGTCGGCGGCCCGGAACAGGGTGATGTGTTTTCCGGCCAGCCGGACGCTGGCCGGCTGGGAGCGCAGCGCCCGGCTGCGCAGCAGAGGGTGCCAGTGGTCTAGCTCGGCCATCGGTTCGACTAACCCCTCCTGGGAGCGCCAGCCCGCCGTGGTGACGCGGGTAAACGGCTTCTAAACGGCTCGGACCCATCCAGCATACCGGGTAACGCCTCGCCGGAGCAACGCGACCTCCCGGCCGGGGCGCGTCCGCGGAATCGCGCCCCCTGGTGCGTTTGCTACAATAACAGGACTGCGGAAGATATTGCGAAGGAGGCAACGAATGAAGCAACTACCGGCGCGGGAACTGCTGGAGAACACCCACAGCTTTCCCGGAACCTACACGTTCAAGGCGATTGGCCTGGCGGAAGGCGGGTTCGCCGCCCGGGCCGTCGCCGCGGTGCGCGACGCTCTCGCCCACGAGGTGGATCCGCCGTTCACCACCCGCGAGGCGGCCGGCGGCAAGCACGTTGCGGTCACCCTCACCCCGCAAGTGGAGACAGCCGAGCACGTGCTGGTCGTCTATGCCCGCCTGCGCAAACTGGCTGGCCTGGTCATTCTGTTCTGATTCGGAATCGCCCGAGCTGTTCCTGAAGCCGCGGGCTTCTTGGCGGGCCATCACTCGCTAAGCCGCCAGCGGCATCAGGAACAGCTCGGGCGATTCCGTACAACCACACCACCCTTCAACCAGACCCTGGTGGACGAGCCCGTCATGGACGCGAACCACGCCTACACCGACCTGATCCACCGTGTCCGCGAGGGCCGCCTGCTCGGCTCGTGCGCCGAGTTGCTCGGCTGGGATGAGCGGACGTACATGCCGCCGCGCGGGTCCGACCATCGCGCCCAGCAGATGGCCCTGCTCGCGCGTCTCGCTCACGAGATGAGCACCGCCCCGGAGATCGGCGGGCTGCTCGCGGCGGTGGAGGGGTCGGCCCTGGTCCAGGATGCTGACAGCCCGGTCGCCGCCAATGTCCGCGAGATCCGCCGCGCCTACAACCGGGCTGTCAAGCTTCCCAGGGAACTGGTCGAGGAACTGGCCCTGGTGACGACCCAGGCCCAGCCGGTGTGGCAGCAGGCACGCAAGAACAACGACTTCCCGGCCTTCGCGCCGTGGCTGGAAAGGATCGTCCGGCTGAAGCGCGACGAGGCGGCCGCGGTCGGCTATGAGGGCCACCCGTACAACGCCCTCCTGGATGAGTACGAGCCGGGCGCCACGACCGCCGAGGTCACTCGTGTTTTCGCCGACCTGCGCACCGACCTCGTCCCGCTGGTGGCCGCCATCATCGACTCGGGCCGGCGGGCGCCGCACGAAATCGTCGAGCGCGAGTATCCGGTAGACCGGCAGGAGCGGTTCGGCCGGGAGGCAGCGGCTGCGATCGGGTTTGACTTCACGGCTGGCCGGCTGGACGTGACGACCCATCCATTCTGCAGCGGTATCGGCCCGGGCGACTGCCGGCTGACGACCCGGTATAACCCGCGCCACTTCAACGAGGCGTTCTTCGGCGTGCTGCACGAAGCCGGCCACGGCATCTACGATCAGGGACTCGACCCGGAACACTTCGGCACCCCGCTCGGCAGTGCCTGCTCGCTCGGCATCCACGAGTCGCAGTCGCGGCTGTGGGAAAACCAGGTCGGCCGCGGCCGACCGTTCTGGGAGCACTTCTTCCCGCGCGCCCGTCAAACGTTCCCGGAGGCGCTGGGAGACGCGACCCTCGACGACTTCGTCTTCGCCATCAACGACGTGCGGCCGTCGTTCATCCGGGTCGAGGCGGACGAGGCGACGTACAACATGCACATCATCCTCCGGTTCGAGCTGGAGCAGGCGCTGATCGCGGGCGACCTGAAGCCGGCCGACGTCCCCGCGGCGTGGAACGCGAAGTTCCGCCAGCTCCTGGGTCTGACCCCACCGACCGACGCCCTCGGGTGCCTGCAGGACATCCACTGGAGCAGCGGCGGCGTCGGGTACTTCCCGACCTACACGCTCGGCAACCTGTACGCCGCCCAGTTCATGGAGCAGGCCCGGCAGGATCTCGGGGACGTGGACGGCACGTTCCGTCGCGGCGAGTTCGGCCGGCTGAAGGGGTGGTTGAACGAGAAGGTCCACCGGCCCGGCCAGCACTGGCGCCCGGCCGATCTGTGCCGCCGCGTGACCGGCCGCCCGCTGAGCCACCGCCCGCTGCTGGAGTACCTGCGCCGCAAATACGAGCCGCTGTACGGACTGTGAGCCGCGTTTTCCCGCGAAGAAGTTGGGGTTGACCGCCCGGGCGGCCCTCGTTACAACCCCCGCCGCTATTGGGGAGGTTGCAACAGCCGCAGCCCGCCTGCCAGGGAAGGCAGGGCAGCCCGCGCATGGGCCAGGGGGCGAAGGGCGAACCTTTTTCGGGGGAGAGGAATCCACAATGGGCAAGAAGCCTGTGCTCGGTCTGGCGGGGGCGTTCCTTGCCGGAATGACGTTGGTCGGGTGTCGGAGTGCGGACTCGGGGCGTCCGTTCACCCCGGGGCCCGGCGCCGCGCCGGGATTTTCGCAGACGCGGACACCGGCGGGCTCCAGCAGTGCTCTCGCCCGCGGCCCGGCGAGCGGCGGCATGAATAGTGGCGGGAGCTTTGCCGGGACGGGCGGGAGCATGGGCGGGCCGACTCCCGTCGGTGGCCCCGGCAGCACCTTCACATCCACACAGGGCGGAACCTACGGGAGCACCCGCCAGCCGGCCGCTGGCGGCGGTTACAACCTGGGCACCGGCTCGCCCGGCTCCCTCGGCGCCGGTCCGGGTAGTCCGAACCTCGGGACCACAAGCCCCGTCGGCACCGGGAGTGTGGGCGGCGTGAGCAGCCCGGGCGCGGGCCTGGCGCCGACCGGCACCAGCACCAGCACGTCCGACCGCATCCCGGACCCGTTCCCCGGCAGCGGCGGCAGCCAGCGCGTGAACAACTCGCCCGCTGCGGGCTTCGCCCCGCCGCCGGCCATGCCGGGTCAGCCCGCGACGACGCAGTACCAGACGCAGGGCATGCCGGTCCCGGCCAGCCCGCCGCAGCTGGCGACGCCGCCGTCGCTCGGCGGTATCCAGCAGTAACAGATTGCTCGTCATCTCGATGGTTCGGCGGCGGAGCCCGTGGGTCAGGCTCCGCCGCCGAACGGCTTTTTTCCTGCGGCTCTACCCAATCGCGTCCACGCTCTCGCTCCCACCCCCGACGAGCAGGAATCCCTGCCCGCCTTCCGGAAACCTTCGCGGGAAGCGCTTGCAATCCCCGCGCGCTCTCACAACAATAACACGCATCACCAGCCCCGGCCGCCCGGCGCGAACGTCGCCCGCACCTCGACGAGGAGAGGCCCGATGCCCCCACCCCACGAACCCTGGCTGATCGCACGGCTGTTCGATTTCTCGTTCTCGCGATTCGTCTCGCTGTCACTGATCCGCCTCGCGTACTTCCTCCTCGCCGTGGCCGGCCTGGTCCCACTCCTCTTCGGTGTCTTCCTCCTGTTCCAGATCGGCCAGGACTTCCAGGACGCGCTCGTGCTGGCGGTCGTGCTGATGGTTGCCGCGCCGTTCATCTACCTGGTGTACCTGTTCCTCCTCCGGCTGCTCTGCGAAACGCTGATCGTGCTGTTCGCCGTGGCGGAACATCTCGCCGAGATCCGCGAGACGCTAAAACGCGCCGCCGACTCACCGCCTCCGTCGTCCCCCTCCTGATCTTCCAACGCGGGAAACGGCCGCCATGACTGAATACACGCGCGTTCTGGTGCTGGGGGCGGGCTTCGGCCTCGTCAGCCTCGGCTACGTCTGGCTCCTCAGCCGCGCCTTCCGCGCCGGCAACTGGTGGGGCACGCTGCTGTTCTTCCTGCCCCCGCTGTTCCTTGTCTACTTCCTCCTGCACCCGCGCCGCTCCTGGGCGCCGGTACTGATAATGCTGCTGGGCGGCGTTGGCGTCCTGGTGCCGTATGGCGTCAAGTATTACCCGCGTTACTTCATCGACCTGGGACCAAGGGTGAAGATCGTGGAGGACGGACCGAACCCCGGGGTGCATGTGACGCTGACCGGCTGGAACCGGACCGACTACGGCGTCATCCTCGGGGCGTGGCCTGACGCCGTCGTGTTGCAGATGGCCAACAACGACGTGACCGACGAGACGCTCACCGCTCTCGCGGAGATGAAGAAACTGCGGGTGCTGGATCTGGACGACACCGCCGTCACCGACGAGGGGCTGAAGGTGCTGGGCAAGTTGCCGGCGCTGCAGGTGCTGCGCCTGCGCCACACGAAGGTGACCGACGCGGGCTTCCGCGAACACCTCGCCCCGATGGCTTCGCTGCAGACCGTGCATTACCGCGAGACGGGCCTCACGCGGACCACCCTGAACGACTGGAAGCAACGGAAAGAAGGGCGGAAGTTCCTGCCGTGAACCGCGCGGGGACGGCCCAACCGCCATCGGGCAAGCCGAAATCAGTCATCCCGGGAGACGCACCCATGACTCTGGAACTCGTCACGGACGCCGCTGGCGACCCGCGCAACGCGCTGGCGCTGGCGGCCGCCTCGGACCTGGCCTACCTGCCGCAGGCCGAGGGAGCGGCCGCCTTTCAGGAGCAGCTGGGTATGCAGGCGCAGCTGTTCAGCGTGGACAACACCCAGGCGTATCTCGCCCAGAACGACCAGCACCTCGTGGTCGCCTTTCGCGGTACGGAGTCGCCGACGAGCATCGACGGGCTGAAGGACTGGCTTCTCACCAACGCCGTTAACTTCCTGGTCGTCCCGGAGGGGCAACTCGGGACCGATCTGGCCGCCGCCGGGGTCGGGGCACGCTACCACCAGGGCTTCGTCAAGGCCCTCGGCGACATCTTTCCGCCGCTGTTCGCGGCCGTCGAGGCAGCCCTGAAGGCGAAGGAGCGCCCGCTGTGGATCACCGGCCACAGTCTCGGCGGGGCGCTTGCCCAGCTGGCCGCGTGGGTGTTCGACCGCCGGAGCATCCCGGTGCATCAGGTGTACACGTTCGGAGCGCCGATGATCGGGAACAACGCGGTCGCGAAGGCGTTCGACAAGGCGTTTCCGAACATGATCTTCCGCTACGCGGACACCAGCGACCCGATCCCGAAGTTGCCGACAGTGAGTCTGGCCGTGAACGACTACTGCCACTGCGACAAGGAGGTAGGGGTGGGGGCGGCGGCCCCGGAGGCGGGATCGGCGCTGGAGTACTTCGGCCAGATGGCGAGCAAGACGGCAAACGGCCTGCTGAGCGGCACCCTGGTGGATGACTTCTGGAAGGGGGTGGTGGCGCGGGTCGCCTACCACTCGATGGAGAACTACCGTAAGCGTCTCACGGGGTCATGAGCCGGCGGCTTCAGCGTTCCTGTCCGAGTGGACAGGGGGCTACGCCTTGATGATGTCGCGCACCGTCATCCCGCCGGGGATCATCGGCAGTACGTGCTCCTGGTAGGGAACGAGCACGTCAAGGACATACGGCACCTCGCTGTCGAGCATCTCCTCGAGCGCCTCGTCCAGGTTCTCCTTGCGGGCGACGTGGCGGGCGCCGCAACGGAAGCCCCGCGCCAGGGTTACGAAGTCCGGGTACGGCTCCTTGTCTGGACCATCACCGAGGTACGTGTGCGCCCGATTGCTGTCGTAGAAGCGATCCTCCCACTGCGCCACCATGCCGAGATGCTGGTTGTTGAGCAGCAGCACCTTCACGGGCAGCTTCTCGCAGAAGGCGCAGGCCAGTTCCTGGATGTTCATCAGAAAGCTGCCGTCGCCGTCGATGTCGATGACCGTCTTGCCCGGGTGGGCCGCCTGGGCGCCCAGCGCGGCCGGCAGGCCGAACCCCATCGACCCGAGCCCGCCGCTCGTCAGCCAGTGCCGCGGCGTGTTGAACCGCCAGTACTGGGCCGCCCACATCTGGTGCTGCCCGACGCCGGTCGCGACGATGGTGTTCTCCAGTTCCCCGCGGTCGCGGACGATCTGCCACAGTCGCTCGATGGCGTACTGCGGCACGATCGCATCGTTCCGGTCGGTGTAGCGCAGCGCCTCCTGCTCGCGCCAGTGATCGACCTGCTTGAGCCAGTCGGCGTGCCCCGGCTTGAGCGGCCGGCCGGCGGCGCTGCGTTCCTCCGCCAGACGCACCAGTTCCGGCAGCGCCTGGCTCAGGTCGGCGACGATCGGGACGTGGGCCTGCTTGATCTTGTTGATCTCGGACGGATCGACGTCGATGTGGACGATGCGGCCGTGCTTGGCGAACTCGCTCACCTTGCCCGTCACCCGGTCGTCGAAGCGTACCCCGAACGCCAGCAGCAGGTCGGCCTCGTTGATCGCGTAGTTGGCGTACACCGTCCCGTGCATGCCGAGCATTTGCAGGCACAGGTAGTGCTCGCTCGGAAAGGCGCCGAGGCCGTGGACAGTCAGGGCGACCGGGATGCCGGTCCTTTCGGCGAAGGCGTGCAGGGCCGGCGCCGCTCCGGACGTGACCACCCCGCCGCCGGCGTAGACGATCGGACGCTTGCTGCGGGCGACCTCGTCGAGGACCGTCTCCAGCTGATCGCGCGTGGCGGTGCGCTGCGGCCGGTAGCCTGGCAGGTTCATCGGCGGGTCGTAATCGGGGACGATGACGCGGTTCTGCACGTCCTTCGGCACATCGATGATGACCGGCCCCGGACGCCCGGTGGAGGCGATGTAGAACGCCTCCTTGAGCACGCGCGCGATGTCCTCGGTGCGCGTGACGAGGTAGTGGTGCTTGGTGATCGCCCGGCACACCTCGACAATGGGCGTCTCCTGGAACGCATCAGTGCCGATGACGGACGTTCCGACCTGGCCGGTGATGGCGATCAGTGGGGTGGAGTCGAGCTTGGCGTCGGCCAGGCAGGTAACGAGGTTCGTCGCGCCGGGGCCGCTGGTGGCCATGACGACGCCGGGCCTGCCGGTGCAGCGGGCGTAGCCCTCGGCCGCGAACCCCCCACCCTGCTCGTGCCGCGGCAGAATGGTCCGAATCCGGTCCGTAACCCGCGTGAGCGCCTGGTGCAACGGCATGCTGGCCCCGCCGGGGTACGCGAAGACAACCTCGACCCCGTGGTTGATCAGACACTGCACCAGGATATCGGCCCCGGAACGCGGTTGCGGACTGCACTCGGCCATGACGGCGCTGCCCTTTCAGTTGAAACCACAGATGCCCAGATGTCTAGTATACCCGGAGGGGGCACCAACTCCAGGAAAAACCGAGGAAGTAAGACACGACGGAGCGTGTGCGGGTTCGGGGCTCAGCAGCATTACCAGTTCCTGGTTCAGTGCAACAACCCCCGCGCGAATACCTCGGCCACGCTCATGCTCTCGCGGAAGATGGGGTCGTGCTCGCGGTCGGAGAGCTGGCGCGCCACCAGTTCGGCGAGCCCCGGCGTCGGCATCGTTAGCGTGCGCGGCTCGCCCGCCACGCCCTCCGGCACCACCGCCAGCCGCCCCTCGTCCTGGGGGGTAATGTTCAGCGCCGCGGGCGTGGCGTTCAGCGTGCAGGCGATGCGCACGCGGCGGATATCGCTCGGCCCCTCCGCGAGGCGGCGGATACACACCCGCAGCGAGCCGTGCGGGGCCGCCACCTGCCACGCGATCTCGACGTTCGGCTGCACTCGCCCCGCCTTGACGTCCCACCCCAGCCGGCGGGCCATCCAGCTGACCAGTTCCCACGCCTGGACGGCGGCGTGCGGGCCGTGCTCCACCAGCACCTCGGTGATGGACTCGATGGCCCCGGGGGCGGACGCCGGGGCGAGAGCCTGGGCGAGGACGCGCCGCCAGTACTTCAAGCGCCGCCAGTTGAGATCCGACGCGACCCGCCAGGCGCCTTCCCCCTTGCCCGGGATCCGCTCGAACCGGGCCAGCCACGGCGCCGTCGCGAGCACGCCGCGGGCCGGGTTGGGCCAGCCGATGCTGTCGTACACGACCTGCTGGACGCGCTCGCTCAGCTCGTACAGCGGGGCGGCACCCAGCGCCGGCGGGATGGCGGGCGCCCACCACAGGTTTGTCGGCAGGTCGCCGATCAGCAGTCCGCGCACCGAGTACGGCAGGCGATCGACCGCCTGACCGGCGGCGCGGAGCGTGATCTGCTCGCTCACCACCCACCGCCCCGGCTCGACGACGTGGCCGCGCACCTGCACGGTCGCCGTTACCTCTCCCGGCTCCGTTCCCGGTTCGGCGACCAGCAGCAGCACCCGCGCCGGGTGGGCGGCAACGATGGCCGGCACCTCGGCGGACACGCGCGCGGCCAGGTCGGCGCCGTCGCAGTAGACGATCAGGTTCGACA
>JAANMY010001124.1_pt1 | contig 32293 bp, 29 predicted proteins | sample 7279691 | NCBI WGS metagenome assembly JAANMY01 (sample SAMN14094543, study PRJNA606508) | bioreactor metagenome | isolation source: A lab-scale SPAN reactor treating ammonium-rich wastewater day 388 | place: Ireland: Galway | collected 2018-02-07
CGTGGCGGCGGGCGAGTACGAACTCGAATACTGGCACCCGCGCTGGGCGGGCAGCACGAACGAACCCCAACGCCAGCCGCTGCGCGTGAGCGGCGAGGACCGCCACACCCTGGTGATCGGAGCCCAGCCCTGATGCGAGCAAGTTTCAGATCGGGTTTCAGGAGCCTGCAGTGGCGGATCGCGGCGTGGACCGCGCTTATCCTGCTGTCGGTGCAGGTCGGCGGCCTGTTCCTGTTCGAACACATCGGGCGCAGCAGCGCGCTCGGCGAGGTGAGGGCGCAGCTCGAGACCGGTGATCGCGTGTTCGCCCGCCTGCTCGAGCAGCGCGCTGACCAGCTTGCGCAGGCGGCGCGGGTGCTGGCGGCCGACTACGGGTTTCGCGCGGCGCTGCAGTCGTCCGATCGCGACACCGTGGTGTCGGCGCTGGAGAACCACGGTTCGCGCATCGGTGCGAGCCAGATGCTGCTGATCGGCCTCGACGGCCAGTTGGTCGCGGCTCATCCGCCGGGCGCGGGCGTGCCCCCGGCGGGCCTGGCCGATCTCATCGCCGGCGCCCGCGAGCGCGGGAGCGCCACCGGCTTCCAGTCCGTCGAGCACACGCTGTACCAGCTCGTCGTCGTGCCGGTGATGGCGCCGGTTCCGGTGGCCTGGGTGGCCGTCGGCTTTGCGGTGGATGAGGCCTTCGCGCTCGACCTCAAGCGTCTGACCGGGCTCGACGTCAGCCTGTTGCGCCAGCCTGCCGATGGCAAGGCGCAGCTCGTCGTCAGCACGCTGCCGCGCGCACCGCAGGCCGCGCAGTTGGCACGCGCGGACGTGGGCTCGATGCAGATCGACGGGGTCGAGCATGTAGGCCTGCGCCACGTGGTCGATGCGAAGGCCGACGAGCAGGTCGCGGCCGTGCTGCAGCTCTCGCTCGCGCGCGCGCTCGCGCCCTGGGAGCGCCTGTACCGCGAATGGGCCGGGCTGTCGGTGGTCGCGACCCTGGTGATGCTGCTCGCCAGCGTGTGGATGGGGCGCGCCATCGCCGCGCCGGTGACGCGGCTGGCGGAGTTTGCCCATCGCGTCGAGGGAGGCGACTACGCGGCGCCTCCGTCGGCGCAGCGCGACGACGAGATCGGCCGCCTGGCCGACGCTTTCGGGCTGATGACCGAAGCCATCGCCAGCCGCGAGGTGCGCATCACCGAACTGGCCTACCGCGATGCGCTGACCGGCCTGCCCAACCGCGTGCATTTCATCGCCGGGCTCGAGCGCTGCCTGCAGGCCGCCGACGCCGCCCAGCACACGCTGGCGGTGCTGACCCTCGACCTTGACCGCTTCAAGCTCATCAACGACACCCTCGGCCATGGCTTCGGCGACCTCGTGCTGGCCGAAGTCGGCCACCGCCTGCTGCGCGCGGGTGTTCGCCAGCGCGACCTGGACGAACACCTGCGGATGGCGGAGAACGGCGTGGCGCGCCTGGGCGGTGACGAATTCGCCGTACTGGTGCCGGACGCCGATGCATGGGCGGCAAGGGTGGTCGCGGACCGCATCGCCGCCGCGCTCGAGCAGCCGATGAGCCTGCAGGGCCAACTGGTCGACGTGCGCGCCAGCATCGGTATCGCGCTCTATCCTGACCACGGCGCCGCCGCCGGCGACCTGATGCGCTGCGCCGACGTCGCCATGTACAAGGCCAAGCACAGTCACACCGGCGTCAGCCTCTACGACCCGGCGCACCACAGCCGCAACGCCGCGCGCCTGTCGCTGCTCACCGAGCTGCGCCAGGCCGTCGAAGGCGAGGAGCTGGTGCTGTTCTACCAGCCCAAGTACGCATTCGGTCCGGGTGACGGATTGGGTGTCGAGGCGCTGGTGCGCTGGGTGCATCCGCAGCGCGGCTTCGTGCCGCCGATGGAGTTCATCCCCTTCGCCGAGCAGACCGGCTACATCAAGACCATCACGCTGTGGGTGCTGGAGCGCGCGGTGCGCCAGTGTGCGCAGTGGCAGCATGCCGGGCGCCGGGTGAGCGTGAGCGTGAACCTCTCTGCGCGCGACCTGCTGCAGGCCGACCTGCCGGAGCGCTTCTGCGCCATGCTCGAGCGCCACGGCTGCGCGGCCGGCTGGATCACGCTCGAGATCACCGAAAGCGCGGTGCTCGACGACCCGGGCAAGGCCCTGGCCAACCTCGAGCGCCTGCGCGCCACCGGTTGCCAGCTCTCGATCGACGACTATGGCACCGGCTATTCGTCGTTGTCCTATGTACGTCAGATGCCGGTGCAGGAGATGAAGATCGATCGCAGCTTCATCATGAACCTGCTCACCCAGCCTGACGACGAGATCATCGTCCGCTCCACGATCGAGCTGGCGCACAACATGGGCCTGGTGGTGACCGCCGAGGGCGTGGAGTCCGAGGCCGTGCTGCAGCGCCTGGGGGCGCTCGGATGCGATCTGGCTCAGGGCTACTTCATCGGCAGGCCGATGGCGGCGGCCGACCTGGCGGGCTGGATGGATGATTCGCCGTGGGCGCGCGCCGGGCACCACCGCCATGTCGCCGACGAGGCCTCTCCGCTTGCGATCGGCGTCTGACATAGGGAAAACGCGGCTAGCCCATTGGATCCGCATCGCCTAGCCTGACTGCTTATTCAACGGCGACGCGACGCGCGACTCCACAGGCGATTTCATAAGCAATCCCGTTTCACCGACTGCCGGAGCCGTGCCGTACGCCTCGCCGTGACCTGAACAACAACAGGGGGCGAGCGATGGAACATCGGGAAAAGAGCCGGCTGGCTGCGAACGTGGATGCGGTGGTGGAGCAACTCGCTGCACGCTTGCCGGCCGAGCAGGCGCGCGCGGTCAGCGCGTTTGCAACGCGCTTCTTCGCGCAAGTGGACCCGGAGGATCTCGAGGCGCTGTCGGTCTCCGACCTCTACGGCGCGGTGCTCAGCCAGTGGCATTTCGTCGCGCGCCGCACCGCCGGCAGCGTCGTCCGCGTGTTCAATCCGCGGCTCGACGAGCATGGGTGGGAGTCGGCGCATACGGTCATCGAGATCGTCGGTGACGACATGCCCTTCCTGGTCGACTCGGTGACGATGGAGATCAACCGCCAGGGTCTCACCCTGCACCTCATCATCCACCCCGTGCTCCGCGTGGTGCGGGACGAAGGCGGGCAACTGTTGCGGCTGGCCGAGAAGGGCGATGGCGAGGCGCGCCATGAATCGGTGATGCACCTCGAGGTCGACCGCCGCACCGACCCCGCCGACATCCTGGCGCTGCGCGAAGGTCTGGAGCGCGTGCTCGCCGATGTGCGCGCGGCGGTCAGCGACTGGCCGCGGATGCGCGAGCGCCTGCAGGAAGTCATCGCTGATATCGACGCCATTCCGGCGACGGTCGACGCCGAGGAGCGCGCCGAAGCGCGCGCCTTCCTCGAATGGCTGGCCGCCGACAACTTCGTGCTGCTCGGCTGCCGTGACTACGGTCTCGTCAGCAGCGACGAAGGCAACGAGTTGCGCATCGTGTCCGGTTCGGGACTGGGCCTGTTGCGCGGGGAGGGCGACGACGGACAGTCACGCTCCTTCGCCGCCTTGCCGCCCCAGCTCAAGGCCCAGGCCCACGTGCCGGGCGTGCTGACCATCACCAAGTCCAACACGCGCTCGACGGTGCATCGCCCGGGCTACCTCGACTTCCTGGGCGTCAAGACCTACGACGCAGATGGCCGCGTGAACGGCGAGCGCCGGGTGATCGGCCTGCTTGCCTCGACCGCGTACGGCACCACGCCCGCGCAGATTCCCTTGCTGCGGCGCAAGGTGGCGGCGGTCATCGAGCGTGCCGGCCTGCCCCCGGGCGGTCATGCCGCCAAGACGCTGCACACCATCATCGAACGCTATCCGCGCGACGAGCTGTTCCAGATCGGCACCGACGAGCTCTTCAGCCACGTGATGGGCATCCTGCGCCTGGGCGAGCGCCTGCGCACGCGGCTGTTCGTGCGCTGCGACCCGTTCGCGCGCTTCGTTTCCTGCCTCATTTACGTGCCGCGCGAGCACTACAACACCGACCAGCGCAAGCGCATGCAGGCGGTGCTGATGGAGGCGTTCAACGGCGCCTCGTCCGAGTTCGACGTGCAGTTCTCCGACTCGGCGCTCGCCCGCATCCTGATCACGGTGCGCACGCAGGATTCGACCATCCCGCCCTTCGACACCCGCGAACTCGAGCAGCGCCTGATTCGCGCCTCGCGGCGCTGGGAGGACGAGCTGCAGCAGGCGCTGGTCGAGCAGTGCGGCGAGGAGCGCGGCCTGGCCCTGATGCGACGCTATGGCAGCGGCTTCCCCGCGGGCTATCGCGAGGACTACTCGCCGCGCATGGCAGTGTTCGACATCGAGCAGATGGAGGCGCTGGCCGACACCGAGGCGCTTGGCCTCAATCTCTACGTGCCGCTCGAGGCGCCGGCCGGGCGGCTCAATCTGCGACTGTACCGGCTAGATGCGCCGGTGCCGCTGTCGCAGAGCCTGCCCATGCTCGAGAAGATGGGCGTGAAGGTGATGGAGGAACGCCCCTCCGACATCCAGCGCCAGGACGGGCGCACGCTGTGGATGCACGATTTCGGCCTGCACTACGCCGGGGCGGAGAACCTCAACATCCACGACCTGCGCCCGCTGTTTCAGGACGCCTTCCTGCGCGCCTGGTGCGGTGAGGTCGAGAACGACGACTTCAACCGTCTGGTGCTCCTCGCCGGGCTGTCGTGGCGTGAGGTCAGCGTGCTGCGCGCCTACGCCAGGTACATGCGCCAGGCCGCCTTCACCTTCAGCCTGACCTACATGGAGCAGACGCTCGCCACCTACCCGAAGCTGGCGCGGGCGCTGTTCGAGCTCTTCCGCACCCGCTTCGACCCGACGCTGGCGGGTGATCGCGAGACGCAGTGCGCGGCCCTGGTCGCAGGCATCGAGGCCGAGCTCAACAACGTCGCCAACCTCGACGAGGACCGCATCCTGCGTCAGTTCCTGGCCGTGATCCAGGCCACGCTGCGTACCAACTGGTTCCAGCGCGGCAAGGACGGCGCGCCCAAGGCCTACACCGCGTTCAAGTTCCTGCCGGCGAAGATCCCAAACCTGCCGCAGCCCTTGCCGATGTTCGAGATCTTCGTGTATTCGCCGCGCCTCGAGGGCGTGCACCTGCGCGGCGGCAAGGTGGCGCGCGGCGGCCTGCGCTGGTCGGATCGCATGGAGGACTTCCGCACCGAGATCCTCGGCCTGGTGAAGGCGCAGATCGTCAAGAACGCGGTGATCGTGCCGGTCGGTTCCAAGGGCGGCTTCGTGGTCAAGTGCCCGCCCACCGAGGGTGGGCGCGAGGCGCTGCTCGCCGAAGGCATCGCCTGCTACCGCAACTTCCTGCGCGGCCTGCTCGACCTCACCGACAACCTGGTGCAGGGCGCGGTGGTGCCGCCGGCCGACGTGGTACGCCACGACGAGGACGACCCCTATCTGGTGGTGGCGGCCGACAAGGGCACGGCCAGCTTCTCCGACTACGCCAACGAGGTCGCGGCCGAATACGACTTCTGGCTGGCCGACGCGTTCGCCTCGGGCGGTTCGGTGGGCTACGACCACAAGAAGATGGCCATCACTGCGCGCGGCGCCTGGGAGGCGGTCAAGCGCCACTTCCGCGAGATGGGCAAGAACATCCAGGAAGAACCGTTTTCGGCCGTCGGGGTGGGCGACATGTCGGGCGACGTGTTCGGCAACGGCATGCTGCTGTCGAGGCAGACGCGGCTGATCGCGGCCTTCGACCACCGCCACATCTTCATCGACCCCGATCCCGATCCGGCGCGTTCGTGGGAAGAGCGCGCGCGCCTCTTCGCGCTGCCGCGTTCGAGCTGGGACGACTACGACCGCGCGCTGATCTCGCAAGGTGGCGGGGTATGGCCGCGCAGCGCCAAGTCGATCAAGCTCTCGCCCGAGGTGCGCGCAGCACTCGACATCGCGGCCGAGCAGCTCACGCCCACCGATCTGATCCGCGCCATCCTCACCGCGCCGGTGGAGCTGCTCTACAACGGCGGCATCGGCACCTACATCAAGGCCGCATCCGAGACCGACGCGGCGGTGGGCGACCGTGCCAATGACCCGGTGCGCGTCAATGGCGGCGAGCTGCGCTGCAAGGTGGTCGGCGAGGGCGGCAACCTCGGTGCCACCCAGCTCGGCCGCATCGAGTTCGCGCTGAAGGGCGGGCGGGTGAACACCGACGCGATCGACAACTCGGGCGGGGTGGATTGCTCGGACCACGAGGTCAACATCAAGATCCTGCTCGGCGGCGTGGTGGCCGAGGGCGAGTTGACTATGAAGCAGCGCAACCAGCTGCTCGCCGACATGACCGACGAGGTCGCCGCGCTGGTGCTGCGCGACAACTACGCGCAGACCCAGATCCTGTCGGTGACGCGCGCACGCGGCGTGGCGCTGCTCGACGAGCAGGCAGACTTCATGCGTCGCCTCGCCCACGCCGGACGGCTCAACCGCAAGCTCGAGTTCCTGCCGGTGGACGAGGAGATCGCCGAGCGCCGGGCGGCGCGCATCGGGCTCACCAATCCGGAGCTCGCGGTGCTGCTGGCCTACAGCAAGATCGAGCTCTACGACGAGGTGCTGGCCTCGGACGTGCCGGAAGACCCGTACATCCGCACCGCGCTCGAGCGCTACTTCCCGGTGCCGCTGCGCGAGCGCTTCTCCACCCAGATCCAGGCCCACCCGCTGCGGCGCGAGATCATCTCTACGCACGTCATCAACAGCATGATCAACCGCGTGGGCCCGACCTTCGTGCATCGGCTCAAGGTTGAAATCGGCGCCGCCGCTGCCGACGTGGTGCGCGCCTACATGGCGACGCGCGAGGTGTTCGGGCTGGTGGGGCTGTGGCGCGACATCGAGGCGCTCGACAACCGCATCGACGACGCGGTGCAGGCCGAGCTGATCATGGAGTCCGGGCGCCTGGTGCAGCGCGGCACCTTGTGGTTCCTGCGTCATCGGCGCTGGCTGGCCGACCTGCAGGCGACGCTGGCGCACTTCTCGCCGGGCGTGGCGGCCCTGGCCGAGCGCCTCGCCGAGTACGTGGCACCCGCTTATCGTGCCGAGCTCGACGAGTCGATCGGGCGGCGGGGGGAGCAGGGCGTGCCCGAGGCGCTCGCACGGCGCGTGGCCGCGCTCGAAGAGCTGTATTCGGCGCTCGACCTGGTCGAGATTGCTGCCGAGAGCGGACGCGACGAGGCGATGGTGGCGCGGGTGTACTTCGCCCTCGGCGGCGAACTCGACCTGCACTGGCTGGGGCGCCAGATCTCCGCCATGCCGGCCGAGACGCGCTGGCAGAACCTTGCCCGCGGCGCGCTGCGCAGCGACATGTCGACGCTGGCGCGCACGCTCGCCGGCGAGGCGATCCGGCTGGCACCCGCAGGGAGCGAGCTCGACACCGTGCTCGAGGCCTGGCACCGTCGCGTGGCTGTCGCCCTGGAGCGCTACCAGCATCTGCTCGGCGAGGTCCGTGGCGCGCAAAGCATCGACCTGGCGATGGTGTCGGTGCTGCTGAGGGAGCTGCGCGACATGGCCTGAGCGCGCCAGCCTGCTGACGTGGCCCGGGTGCTTCGGTTATGATCGCGCTTTCCCGCAGCACAGCTCCCATGACCAAATACGTCTTCGTTACCGGCGGTGTCGTGTCCTCCCTGGGCAAAGGCATCGCCGCCGCCTCTTTGGGGGCGATCCTCGAGTCCCGCGGCATCAAGGTCACGCACCTCAAGCTCGACCCGTACATCAACGTCGATCCGGGCACCATGAGCCCGTTCCAGCACGGCGAGGTCTTCGTCACCGAAGACGGTGCCGAGACCGACCTCGACCTCGGCCATTACGAGCGCTTCACCAGCGCCAAGATGAGCAGGCGCAACAACTTCACCACCGGCCAGATCTACGAGTCGGTGCTGAAGAAGGAGCGCCGCGGCGAGTACCTCGGCAAGACCGTGCAGGTCATCCCGCACATCACCGACGAGATCAAGACCTACGTCCGCCGTGGCGCCGAAGGCGCCGACGTGGCGATCGTCGAGGTCGGCGGCACGGTGGGCGATATCGAATCGCTGCCCTTCCTCGAGGCCATCCGCCAGATGGGCTTCGAGGAGGGCCGCCACGGCACCTGCTTCATCCACCTCACGCTGCTGCCCTACATCCCGACCGCCGGCGAGCTCAAGACCAAGCCGACCCAGCATTCGGTGAAGGAATTGCGCGAGATCGGCATCCAGCCCGACATCCTGCTCTGCCGCGCCGACCGTTCGGTGCCGGAAGATGAGCGGCGCAAGATCGCGCTGTTCTGCAACGTGATGCCCGAGGCCGTCATCGAGTGCCTGGACGCCGACTCGATCTACAAGATCCCCGGCCAGCTTCATGACCAGATGCTCGACCAGATCGTCTGCCACAAGCTCGACATCCTCGCCCGCGCGGCCGACCTGTCGGTGTGGGACAAGCTCATCCATGCGCTGGAGAACCCCAAGCAGACCGTCGATATCGGCTTCGTCGGCAAGTACGTCGACCTCACCGAATCGTACAAGTCGCTGATCGAGGCGCTCAACCACGCCGGCATGCACACCGAGTCGAAGGTCAGGATCCATTACATCGATTCGGAAGACGTCGAGCGCGACGGCTGCGGCGTGTTGAAGGCCATGGACGCCATCCTGGTGCCCGGCGGCTTCGGCAAGCGCGGCACCGAAGGCAAGATCGCCGCCATCCGCTTCGCGCGCGAGAACAAGGTGCCGTATCTGGGCATCTGCCTCGGCATGCAGCTCGCGGTGGTGGAGTTCGCGCGCGACGTGGCCGGCATGGACGGCGCGCATTCGACCGAGTTCGACCGCGACACGCGGTACCCGGTCATCGGCCTGATCACCGAGTGGAAGGATCGCAGCGGCAAGATCGAGAAGCGCAGTGAAGAATCCGACCTCGGCGGCACGATGCGCCTCGGCGGCCAGGTCTGCCAGTTGAAGGACGGCACGCTTGCGCGCGCGATCTACGGTTCCGCCGAGGTCATGGAGCGCCACCGCCACCGCTATGAGGTCAACAACACCCTGCTCGCCAAGCTTGAACAGAAGGGCCTGGTGGTGTCGGGTCGCGCGCCGGTCACCGACCTGTGCGAGATGGTCGAGCTGCCCGCCGACGTCCATCCCTGGTTCGTCGGCTGCCAGTTCCACCCCGAATTCACCTCCAACCCGCGCAAGGGCCATCCGCTGTTCACCGCCTACGTGAAGGCGGCGATCGCGCACAAGCAGGCTGCGGCCTCAAGGAGCGAAGCATGAACCTCTGCGGTTTCGACGTCGGTCTCGACAAGCCGATCTTCCTGATCTCCGGCCCCTGCGTGGCCGAGTCCGAGCAGATGTGCCTGGACATTGCCGGGCAGATGAAGGAAATCTGCGCCGAGCTGGGCATCCCCTACATCTTCAAGGCCTCCTACGACAAGGCCAACCGCAGCTCGGGCAAGAGTTTCCGCGGCCACGGCATGGACGCCGGGCTCAAGATGCTCGAAGCGGTAAAGAAGCAGCTCGGCCTGCCCGTGCTGACCGATGTGCATTCGATCGAGGAAATCCCGCTCGTGGCCTCGGTGGTGGACGTGCTGCAGACCCCTGCCTTCCTGTGCCGCCAGACCGATTTCATCCATGCGGTGGCGGCCAGCGGCAAGCCGGTGAACATCAAGAAGGGCCAGTTCCTCGCCCCCGGCGACATGAAGAACGTGGCCGACAAGGCGAAGGAAGCCAACGGCGGCGCCGACACCATCATGGTGTGCGAGCGCGGCGCCTCCTTCGGCTACAACAACCTCGTCTCCGACATGCGTTCGCTGGCGATCATGCGTGACACCGGCTGCCCGGTGGTGTTCGACGCTACCCACTCGGTGCAACTGCCGGGTGGGCAGGGTACGGCCTCGGGCGGCCAGCGCGAGTTCGTGCCGGTGCTGGCGCGCGCTGCGGTCGCGGTGGGCGTGGCGGGCCTGTTCATGGAGACCCATCCGGATCCCGCCAAGGCGCTGTCCGACGGGCCCAACGCCTGGCCGCTGCCGAAGATGCGGGCGCTGCTGACCACGCTCAAGGACATCGACGCGCTGGTCAAGCGCCAGGGTTTTCTCGAGACCACGCTCTGAGAACACATTTCTGGGGATGTCGACACCCGGCGGACTGATACGCGCTATTGCGCACCGCCGCGCACGCGGCGGTCATGCGGCGCGAGCATTCTTCCCCTCGGGTCGCGCCCCCGCGTGACCGCTTCGAATCATCCGTAACTGCTACAGGACAAGACATGAGTGCAATCGTTGATGTGATCGCCCGCGAGATTCTCGACTCCCGCGGCAACCCCACCGTCGAAGCCGACGTGCTGCTGGAATCCGGCGTGATGGGCCGCGCTGCGGTGCCGTCGGGCGCCTCCACCGGCTCGCGCGAGGCGATCGAGCTGCGTGACGGCGACAAGTCGCGCTTCCTCGGCAAGGGCGTGCTGCGCGCGGTCGAGAACGTGAACACCGAGATCGCCGAGGCCATCATCGGCCTCGACGCCGAGGAGCAGGCCTTCATCGATCGCACCCTGATCGAGCTCGACGGCACCGAGAACAAGTCGCGCCTGGGCGCCAACGCCATGCTGGCGGTGTCCATGGCCGTGGCCAAGGCCGCTGCGGAAGAGGCCGGGCTGCCGCTGTACCGCTACTTCGGCGGCTCCAGCCCGATGGTGATGCCGGTGCCGATGATGAACGTCATCAACGGCGGCGAGCACGCCAACAACAGCCTCGACATCCAGGAATGCATGATCATGCCGGTGAGCATGACCAGCTTCCGCGAGGCCCTGCGCTGCGGCGCCGAGATCTTCCAGCACCTGAAGAAGATCGTCGATGCCAAGGGCTACCCGACCACCGTCGGCGACGAGGGCGGCTTCGCCCCCAACGTCTCGGGGACCGAGGAAGCGCTCAACCTGATCCAGGAAGCCATCGTCGCTGCCGGCTACGTGCCCGGCCAGGACGTGCTGCTGGCGCTCGACTGCGCCGCTAGCGAGTTCTACAAGGACGGCAGGTACGAGCTCAAGGGCGAGGGCCTGTCGCTCACCGCCGAAGGCTTCACCGACTACCTCGAGACCCTGTGCGACAAGTTCCCGATCGTGTCGATCGAGGACGCCATGGCCGAGGGCGACTGGAACGGCTGGAAGATCCTCACCGAGCGCCTCGGCAAGCGCGTGCAACTGGTGGGCGACGACCTCTTCGTCACCAACACCAACATCCTCGCGCAGGGCATCGAGCAGGGCGTGGCCAACTCGATCCTCATCAAGATCAACCAGATCGGCACGCTGACCGAGACCTTCGCCGCCGTCGAGATGGCCAAGCTCGCCGGCTACACCGCGGTGATCTCGCACCGCTCGGGCGAGACCGACGACTCGACCATCGCCGATATCGCCGTGGGCCTGCGCGCGATGCAGATCAAGACCGGCTCGCTGAGCCGCTCGGACCGCATCTCGAAGTACAACCAGCTGCTGCGCATCGAGGAAGACCTCGGCGACACCGCCTTCTACCCGGGCAAGCGCGCGTTCTACAACCTGCGCTGAAGCACGGGCTGATCAGGAAGGCCGGCGGCCAACCCCGCCGGCCTTTTTGTGAGCCATGCACCCCGCGACCCTGTGCCCAGCGCCCCTGTGATCCTCACCGCTCCGGTCCAGGCGCCGTGTGGGCGCAGGCTCGCGCGCGAACCGCATCCCGCGAAAATTGAAGCATTCCGGCACGGTTTGCCGCCACCAACAAGTGAGTCCCTGTCTTTCCGATGCGCTGGCCGATTCTGATCCTGATCGCACTTGTGATCGTCCTGCAGTACCCGCTCTGGCTCGGCAAGGGCGGCTGGCTGCGCGTGTGGGAGGTCGATCGCCTGTTGCAGGCGCAGCGCGAGCAGAACCTTCGCCTCGAGCAGCGCAACGCCAGCCTCGAGGCCGAGGTCAGTGACCTGAAATCCGGCAATGAGGCGATCGAGGAGCGCGCGCGCTTCGAACTCGGTCTCACCAAACCCGACGAGATCTACGTCCAGATTCCGCGCCGCTGAGTCGTCGGCCACCGGATGCGTCGGCTGCCGGACGCGCCGATCAACTGGCCGAGCCGTTCCAGGCCGCCTGCGCCGCCCGCTGCGCCTTCAATTCTGGGCGAGCAGCGTGCGCGCGCCGTCGATGCGCTGGGCGAAATAACGGTTGTCGAGGCGTTCCACGCGCACCCTGCCGCGGCTGTTCGGTGCATGCACGAAGCGGCCATCACCGATGTAGATGCCCATGTGAGAGTGCCGGCGCTTCATCGTGTTGAAGAACACGAGATCGCCCGGACGCAGTTCGCTGACGTCGATCGGGCGGGTGCGGTCGGCGATCTGCGCCGCGTTGTGCGGCAGCCGGCGGGTGCTGATGTTCTCGACGATGTAGGCCACCATGCCGCTGCAGTCGAGGCCCGCGTCCGGATTGCGGCCGCCGAAGCGATAGCCGGTGTCGAGCAGGCCGAGCGCGAACAGCACCATCTCCTGCGTCTGGTGCTCACCCTCGAGCGCGAAGTAGTCGCCGCTGGGCGCGACCGCACGCGCGGGCGCCGGCGGTGCAGTGGTGGCGACCGGCGGGGTCGTGCTGCAGCCGGCGAGAAAAGCCGCCGCGCCGATTGCGGCGAGCAAGACCGTCGCGCGCGGGGTGGCACGGAAGCCGCCGCGGGTCGGGCGAAGATACGACCAGTCCGGGATGTTCATGGCACGAATGATCGAGGCGTCGAGGGAAGGCGAAAGGTAAGGCAAAAATGTTTGCGCCAGCCTATCCCAGCACGTCGCTTCGTGCAAGGTTCGTCGCTGAATCAGAGGTTTGCAGCCGCTTTCTCGAAACGAGGTGAAGGGCTCCCGGGCTCCTCGCCAGCAGGCGGTCAAAGATCTCTGGCGGCGCGGTCCCGGATCGGACGCGCGCCGCCCGGACGCTTCAATCGACGAGCTCGATGCGTCCGCTGACGTGCACGGAGACCTGGCTCTCGCCGCCCTCGAGCGGCGCCGAGGCCACTTCCGCGGCCATGGCGGCGGCGCGCATGCGCGGCATCGGCGGCTGGAATCCGCTGTCACCGACGGCCAGATGGGCGATGCGATGCTTCTTGCCGAGGGCGCCGGCAATCAGCGCCGCACGCTGCTCGAAGGCGCGCAGGGCGCTGACCGTCGCCTCGTCGATGGCCTTGCGTCGGGTCTCGGGTGCGGGCTGCATCGCGATGTGGGCGAGCGCCAGGCTCGCCTGGAGCTCACCGACCAGCTCCGACATGGCGGCCGGATTCCGGCTTTCGAGCTGGATCTCGGAGCGCATGCGCCACGCGGTGATGCGGCCCTTGCCATCCTGCGCATACACCGGCCACGTCGAAGTGTTGCCCGACTGAACCTTGATGTCGGCGCGCGCGCGCGCGATCTCGAGTGCAGCGGCGATGTCGCGATTGACCTCGCGCGCCACCGCGGCCGGGTTGGGGCCGTTGCGCTCGGCATAGAGCACGGCGGTGGCGAGGTCGTTCGCGGCAGACTGGCTCGCCTCGGCCGACAGTTCGACCGTCGTGGCCGGCGATGCCGTGATGGCTTCGGCAGCGTGCAGCGGCGCCGCAGCGAGCACCGCGGCGGTGGACAGCAGGGCAAGGGTGCGGCGCATCAGGCTTCCTTCGCTCCGATGACGCTCGAGGGCTCCAGCGCGCACAGTTCCTGCGCGTAGAGGCGGGCGTTGTCGATGTAGTGCTGGGCGTTGCGCTTGATGTCCTCGATCTCGGCGTCGGTCAGCGTGCGAATGACGCGGCCGGGGGAGCCGACCACCAGCGAGCGTTCCGGGATCACCTTGCCTTCCGGAATCAGCGCGTTGGCACCGATGATGGACTCCTTGCCGATCACCGCATTGTTCAGGATCACTGCATTGATGCCGATGAGACTGCCATCGCCGATAGTGCAGCCGTGCAGCATCGCCATGTGGCCGATGGTGACGCGACTGCCGATGACCAGCGGCACGCCGTCGTCGTTGTGCAGCACCGAGCCGTCCTGGATGTTGGTGTCGTCACCGATGGTGATCGGGTCGTTGTCGCCGCGCATCACCACGTTGTACCAGACGCTGACGTTGCGCCCGGCCTGCACCGATCCAACGACTGTCGCGTTGTGCGCGATCCAGCTGCCTTCGCCGAAACTCGGCCGACGGTCGCCAAGGGCATAGATGCTCATAGTTGTTCTCGCTGTTGGATGTCTCTCGCCCGAAGCTCGAGGCAGTCGGGGCGCGCATCATAACAACTGCGGTGCAGCATGAGAACTCTGGTGCGGTGTGCAATGTTGCTGATCCGGCTAGGGTTTTGTGCCGCGGCAGGGGGTGCTAGGATGCCGGCCGACATCGGAAAACCTACATGCTCAGCTACCGCCACGCTTTCCACGCCGGCAATCACGCCGACGTCCTCAAGCACCTCGTGCTGCTCGAACTGCTCGACTACTTCAATCGCAAGGACAAGCCCTGGTATTACGTCGACACGCATGCGGGCGGCGGCTGCTACGCGCTCGACAGCGAGCAGGCGGACAAGACGGCCGAGTCGGTCGATGGCATCGGGCGGCTGTGGGGACGCGATGACCTGCCGCCCGCGGTCGCGAGCTATGTCGAGGCCGTCGGTCAGTTCAACCCGCATGGCCGGCTCTTGTTCTATCCCGGCTCGCCGGCACTGGCGATGACGCGCGCGCGCGCGCAGGACAGGCTGCGCCTGTTCGAGCTGCATCCGGCCGATTTCGATTCCCTGCAGCGCACGTTCGCAAGCGAGCAGGAGCGTGTGCAGGTGCGCCGCAGCGACGGCTTCACGGCGCTCAAGGGCTTGCTGCCGCCGCCTTCGCGTCGTGCGGTGGTCCTGATCGATCCGCCCTACGAGGTCAAGGAAGACTATCGCCGCGTCGTCGACACCGTGCGCGACGCCATGCGCCGCTTTCCCACCGGCACCTTCGCCGTGTGGTACCCGATGCTGGCGCGACCCGAGGCGCGTGGGCTCCCCGAGCGCCTCGCCGAGCTCGGGGCGGAGAGCTGGCTCGATGTCCGGCTGGCGGTGCGCAAGCCGCCGCGCGACGGCTTCGGCATGTTCGGCAGTGGGCTGTACGTGATCAATCCGCCCTGGGTGCTGCCGCAGCGGCTCGAACCGGCGCTCCCCTGGCTCGCGGAACGCCTTGCGCTGGACGAGGGCGCGGGCTTCGACCTGGAGCATCACATCGAATGAGCACCACCCCGATGCCGTGCGATGGGCTGATCGAATTGCGCGACGCCATGCGCCGTTTTGCTGCAGAGCGTGAATGGGAGCGCTTTCACACCCCCAAGAACCTCGCGATGGCGCTGTCCGGCGAAGCGGGCGAGCTGATCGAGCACTTCCAGTGGCTGACGCCCGAGGAGTCCTCCAACCTGCGCGCGCCCGTGCGTGAGGAGGTCGCCCTGGAAATGGCGGACGTGCTGCTCTACCTGGTGCGCCTCGCCGACGTGCTCGAGATCGATCTGGCCGAAGCCGCGCGGCGCAAGATCGCGATCAATGCCCAGCGTTATCCGGTGGAGCGGGCCCGCGGACGGTCGGACAAGTACGACCGGCTATGACATCGCGGCGCGCTTTTCTCGCTGCAGCGCACGCGCGGTTTGGGCCGGTGCAATTTTTCTGAAACAATACCGCCTTTCGTATCCATCGGATCCCCATCGTGGACCTGCAGCACATCAGTGATATCGAGCGCGCCGCGCATAGTGGCCGGGGTGAAGTCTTCCGCCTCGGCATGGGTGTGATCTTCCTCGTCGGCGTCATGTTCTACGCGGCGCTCAACGGCACCGGCGAAGGCAGCATGACCCTGGTGATGGCGGCCATGGTCGGTGGCTACATGGCGATGAACATCGGTGCCAACGACGTCGCCAACAACGTCGGCCCGGCGGTCGGTTCGAAGGCGCTCACGCTGGCCGGCGCGCTCGTCATCGCGGCGATCTTCGAGGCCGCGGGCGCGCTGATTGCCGGCGGGGAAGTGGTCGGCACCATCCGCAGCGGCATCATCGATCCCGATCTCATCGCCGACTCGGACACCTTCGTGTGGATCATGCTGGCAGCGCTGCTCGCCGGCGCGCTCTGGCTCAACATCGCCACCGCGGTGGGCGCGCCGGTATCGACCACGCATTCGATCGTGGGCGCAGTCCTGGGGGCGGGCATGGCGGCGGCCGGGCCGAGCATCGTCGACTGGAACACCCTGGGTGGCATCGTGGCGAGCTGGGTGATCTCGCCCTTGCTCGGCGGCCTCTTTGCAGCGGGCTTCCTTTACCTGGTCAAGCGCAGCATCACCTACCAGGTCGATATGGCAGCAGCCGCGCGCAGGACGGTGCCGGTTCTGGTGGGCCTGATGGCATGGACCTTTGGCACCTACCTCATCCTCAAGGGGCTCAACAAGGTCTGGAAAGTCGGTTTCGGCGCGGGTGTCCTGTACGGCCTGCTGATCGGGGGCGTGGTCTTCCTGCTCGTGCGCAGGGTCCTGAGCGGGCACACGGGCATCGTCGCCAATACCAAGCAAAGCGTGAACAAGCTGTTCACGGTGCCGCTGATCTTCGCTGCAGCGCTGCTGAGTTTCGCGCACGGTTCGAACGACGTGGCCAACGCGGTAGGGCCCCTGGCGGCGATCGTCGATGTGGTGACGTCGGGCGGGCAGGTTGCCAAGGATGCCCCGATTCCGACCTGGGTGATGATGGTGGGCGCAATCGGCATCGCGCTCGGGCTGGCGCTGTTCGGTCCCAAGGTCATCCGCACGGTGGGCTCGGAGATCACCGAGCTCGACCAGATGCGCGCCTACTGCATCGCGATGGCGGCGACCATCACGGTGATCGTGGCCAGTCAGTTCGGATTGCCGGTCAGCTCCACTCATATTGCGGTGGGCGGCGTGTTCGGGGTGGGCTTCCTGCGTGAATACTTGAAGAGCAACTATGACCGCATGGTGGCCGAGATCAAGGCGCACCACCCGGAAGGCGATCTGGCAGCGATCGAGGCTTTCATCCAGCGCTTCGAGAAGGTCGCGCTGGACGAGAAGGGCCGCATGCTGCAGGACCTCAAGGAGCGCGCGAAGAAGTCGCAGGACCCGGCGAACTTCTCCAAGGGCGAACGCAAGGATCTCAAGAAGGTCTATCGGCGCGAATTGGTCAAGCGTTCACAACTGATGCGCATCGCCGCCGCCTGGGTCATCACCGTGCCCGCGTCGGCGCTGATGGCGGCGATCCTGTTCTTCACCATCCGCGGCATGATGCTGCCTTGAGCGTCGAATGCTGACCGTCGAACGCACGTTCCTGCCGGCGCAGTGCCCATGACGCTTCTCGAACTGCTGGTCGTCGTGGCGCTGGGTGCGCTGGTGTGGTTCTGGTTCGACAGCCTCAAGGCGCGCGAAGCTGGCGTGGAGGCTGCACGTCGTGCCTGCCTGCGCGAGGCGGTGCAGTTTCTCGACGAGACCGTGGTCGGCCACGGTTTGCGGCTGGCGCGCGACGAGCGCGGGCACGTCGTGCTCCGGCGCGCATTCGAGTTCGAGTATTCGGTGAGTGGCGACGACCGCCATGTCGGCTCGGTCGTGCTGGAAGGCCGCGAGGTCGTGCTGGTGGACGTGACCGCACACCGGCTGGCGCAGCGCGCGGTGGTGGTTAACCTGCACTGACCCGCGGGCGGTGGTGCGCGGTGCCGCGCCCTTTCAGCCGCGCCGGCCTTCGATGGCGCGCAGGAACTCGTTGCGCGCCTGTTCCGAGTGTTCGAACGTGCCTGCGAAGGCTTGCGTCACCACCCGTTCGTCACCCCGACGGTCTTCGCCCAGCAGCAGGCAGAGTTGCTCGGCCTCGATGACGCACGCTGCACCGGCCGCCTTGCCGTGCACCATCAGCGCATCGGCGATGTCGCGCGTCATCCATTCCTGATACGTGAAGCGGTGGCCGATCACGTCGACCAGGCGGGCGATGCGGCCGAAGCCGTGCAGGCGTCCGCCGGGCAGGTAGGCGACATGGGCCACGCCGCGAAAGGGCACGAGGTGATGCGGGCACACGCCGTGTACGGCGATGCCGCGCACCACCACCATGTCGCGCCGCGGATCCTCGAAGCCCTCGCCCAGCACGTCGGCCGGATCGAGCTCGTAGCCGCCCAGCAAGCGGCGCTGCCACAGTTCGCGCACGCGCTGGGCGGTGCGGCCGGTGTGGGCGTTGTCGGGCGCGATGCCACAGGCGCGCAACAGGTCGCCGATCGCGCGCTCGAAGGCGACGGGGTCGAAATCGCCACTGCGAGGAATGCCCACCGACCCGGTGCGGGGCTCGGGCAGGTGGTCATGGCCGGGGAGGTCGTGGTGCGCGTCGTGGGAAGTGCTCATGTCTGGGGCCTCCGCAGTGACCGTGCCGATGATACGCGCGCCGACTTCAGGCGATGAACACCGGGTCGGAAAACACCAGGGTGCCGTCCCTGCGCATCATCAGGTTGTTGGTGTTGAGGATGTCCGGGAGGACCTGGTAGTCCTCGACGAAGTCGGACAGCGCCTTGAGCGCCTGCTGCAGGCTCTGGTTGATCGCAAGTGGGTTGACCGTCATGTGGTACAGCGCGATCCGCCCCATGTCGGCGCCAAGCCGGCTCCACTGCTGGCAGGCGGACCAGTAGAACTCGATCAGGCGCTTGGCGAGTTCGCCTGCGGCGGAGTTGTCGTCGAGCGGATAGAGCCGCTCCATCTCGATCAGGTGCAGCGGGTAGCCGGAGGACGCGCGTCCGATGATGCCGTGGTCGGCATGAATGATCGGGAAGTGCTCGCCGCGCGGGCGGTCGTCGGCGGTGTAGAGGAAGTAGTCGGCGGGCGAGCTGACGATCTTGTAGACCCGCTCGCCGTCGCCCTTGTCGATCACGACGGAGTATTCGCCACGTCCGATCTCCGGCTTGCCATCGAGCAGCGGGTGGGGCGGCACCGCGTCCGGCAGCAGGATCGCCTGCCGCCCCATTGCCGCTCGTGCCGCAGCCAGATCGAACATGACGCCTCCGTTGCTTACGCCATGATGTTATAGCCGGCGTCGACGAAATGCACGCCACCGGTGATCAGACGGCCCGCGTCCGAGACCAGGAAAGCGGTCAGGGCACCGATATCTTCCGGGGTGACCAGCGCATGCATCGGCGAGCGCTCGACCGCGGCGGCCATCAGCCCGTCGAAGCCGGCGATGCCCGAGGCGGCGCGCGTCATCAGCGGGCCGGGGGACACCGCATTGACACGAATGCCCTTCTCGCCGAGCTCGGCCGCCAGGTAGCGGGTGGCAGCCTCCAGCGCCGCCTTGCACAGGCCCATCACGCCGTAGTGGGGGATGACCTTTTCCGAGCCGAGGTAGGTCATGGTGATCAGCGAGCCGCCGCCGGCCTTCTCGAGCAACGGCTCGGCCTTCTTCGCAAGGCGCACGAATGAATGGGTGGACACGTCCATCGCCAGCGCAAAGCCATCGGGCGAGGTGTCGACGACGCGGCCGTGCAGGTCGTCGCGCTTGGCGAAGGCCATGCTGTGGATGGCGAAGTCGAGCTTGCCGTGGCGGGACTCGATCTCGGCAAACGCGGCGTCCATGGTCTCGGGCTGGGTGACGTCGAGCAGGAAGACGTCCTGAACGCCAAGGCGCTGGATGATGGGCTCGATGAAGGCGCGCGTCTTGTCGTTCTGGTAGGTGATGATGAGCTTGGCGCCGGCCTGAGCGCAGGCTTCGGCGACGCCGGTGGAGATGGACTTCTCGTTCGCGATGCCGGTGATCAGGCCGACCTTGCCTTCGAGGCTGACGATGGGGCTCATGCTGAATTCCTTTTGGGATCGAGTGTTTGCTGCTGCATTGCAACAAGATGGGTATTGGACGCTGGCCGGATGACACAAATCGTATCGGTCGTGAAATCGGGTACGCGTCAGAACACTTCGGTTTCGAGTATATTGCGCATTGCAGCATTTTTGGAAACCGCACTGGCCTTTTGACCGCTGCCAAGTGGAATATGACACGCACCGCTTACATCTTCATGGACTTCGATGGCGTCACCCATCCCTGGGGCGAGGTCGAGGACTTCCGCTGTCTGCCGAACGTTGAGGCGGTGGTGCGGGCGTTTCCTGAAGCGCGGATCGTCATTGCTTCGGACTGGCGGATGCTGTTCTCGATGCAGAAGCTCGTGGCCCGGTTCTCCGAGGACGTTCGGCCGCAGATCGCCGGTGCCACGCCGCACATGCTGCCCAAGACCGGCGCCGAGCTGCACGGCCTGCGCGAGCGCGAGGCGATGCTGTGGCTCGCCCAGCACGAGGCGAACCCTGCCGAGGCGCCCTGGTGTGCGATCGACGACGCGCCGGGCAACTGGCTGTCGCGCTCGCGGCTGATCCTCACCGATTTCAAGCGCGGTTTCACGGTCGAGGACGCCGACGCGCTGCGCCGCATGCTGCTTGGTTTCCGTGCCGGTACCACCCGGCCAACCGAGCCCGCCGTGACCTCGCTGTGGGCACGCAACATCGCCTGATCCGACCCTGATGAACGCACCCGAAACCATTCTGCCGCCCGACCGACTCGCTCCACTCGTCGATGCCGACACCCAGCGCCAGGCTGCCCGTCTCGCGCAGGAGGCGTTTGCGCGCGTGTTCCGCCTGAGCGTTGCCGAAACCGAAAGCATCCGCCACAGGGGCGTGCAGGAACTGCATTCGGACCTGTCGCAGTGGGGTGCCGCCGCCGATGATGGCGAGGCCCACGCGCTGCGCCTCGCGCTGCTGCTGACCGGCCTGGACCAGTGGGGCCTGGTATGGAGCCAGGCCTTCGGACTGGTGGCCATCCCGGGGCTGAGCGAGTTGGTCGGCGGCTTGCGCACCAGCCTCGACGAAGCTGTGGAGGCGCGTTTCCTGCGACACTTCGAAGCGATCGCCGCCGCCGAGGAGAACGCCATCGATTTCAAGGTCGAGCTGCGCCGTGGCCTGCATCTTGCGCTGTGGCACTCGTCGATCGTGACCGAAAGCCGCGATGAGGCCCTGCGCCTGGCCGCACAGCTTGGCAGCCAGTTGCTCGCGCTCACCCGTGAGATGCCGGTGGCCGGCTGGCGCCTGGTTGCCGACGCGCTGGCCTTCATCCAGATCCGCTGCCTCGCCGACGGGCTCGCCGCCGAAGGCGTGGGCCAGGAGGCCACCCAGGCACTGTTCGGCGCGCTCGCGCGCGAACTCCCGGGCGCGCAGCGCGACCTCGTGATGGCTCACGCGGCACGCGCGGTGATCGCGTGGCAGCAGGCCAGTCGCGGTCCGGCGCAGATCCACTGATGGCGCTCAAGGCCACCATCTTCAAGGCCGAGATCCAGGTCGCCGACATGGATCGGCACCACTACGGCGATTACAGCCTGACCCTGGCCCGGCATCCGTCCGAGACCGACGAGCGCATGATGGTCCGGCTGCTCGCGTTTGCGCTGTTCGCCGATCCGGCGCTCGGGTTCGCCAAGGGCCTGTGCGTGGATGACGAGCCGGATCTGTGGCAGCGCGATCTCACCGGCACCATCGAGCGCTGGATCGACGTTGGCCAGCCCGACGACAAATGGACCCGCAAGGCCTGTGGTCGCGCCCGTGAGGTGGTGGTGGTGGCCTACGGTCGCGCGCTCGAGGTGTGGTGGAACAGCGTGCGCAGCAAGCTCGAGCGCCATGACAACCTGCGCGTGTTCGAACTCGGGCGCGAGTCCACCGCAGATCTCGCGCGCCTGGCCGAGCGCACGATGCGCCTGCAGTTCACCATCCAGGAGGGGCAGGTGTGGGTCGGCAACAGCCGCGACACCGTGGCCCTGGAGCCGAAGCAACTCCTGGGGCCGCAGTGGCCCTGAGCCCATGCGGGCGCTGAGCTCCACCGGCCCCGTGCACCCCCTCCACCGGCCCTCAGCCGGGCACCCCAGCACTTACGTAAGCGCGGTGTCGATCATCCGCTGGACGAGCGTGGTGTCGAGCCCTGTTCGGGCGATTGCGCGCAGAACGCCCGCGGGCCGCTGGGTATCAACGATCGGGCGCGCGGCGCGTGCCTGGCACATCACGCCGCGCGCTCGGCATCGTCAGCCGTCGCGACGCTTGTACGGCTTGCGGGTGCTGTCGTAAGGCTTCGCGGGTTTGTCGAATGATCGGCGCGGGCCGTCGGTCACCTGCGGGGTGGGCCGGCGTGGCGCGCCTTCGCCCGCATCGCGCGGCCGTCCGTGGGCGGGGTAGCCGCCCTCCGGGCGGGGCTTGCGATCGGGGTCGAAGGGCTTGCGCGGACGGTCGTCGCCTGCCGGTGCCCGGTAAGCATCGTCACGCGGCGGTCGGCGACGCTCCGGCGTGGTGGCGGCCTCGGCGGCGCTCAGTGCACGGATGTTGAGCGGCATCTGGCGCACGCGGGTGCGCTTGAGCGTGCCGAGCAGGTCGTCGGGCAGGTTGGCGGGCAGCTCCACCGTCGAGAAGTCGTCGAAGAGGTGGATCTGGCCGATGTACTTGCCTTCGATGCCGCCCTCGTTGGCGATCGCGCCGACGATTTCCTTGGGGCTGGCGCCGTGGGCGCGGCCGACCTCGATGCGATAGCGCACCAGCGCACCGTCGGCGAAGGCGCGCCGGCGGGCGAGGATCTCGTCGCGGTTGGGGCGCTGGGTGTGCTCGCGAGGTGCGCCGGTAGTGAAGTGCTCGGCGCGCGGCGCGCGGCCCTCGCCCGGCGCGGTGGTGGCGATGTCCCAGCCGCGGCCGGACTGCTCGATCTGCAGCGGACGCTCGCGCTGGGCGAGCAGGGTGAGCGCGGCGGCGACCTCGTGGATGTCGAGCTCGTTCTCTTCGACGAGGTCATTGACGATGCCCATGAAGAAGCCGAGGTCCTCGCTGCCGATCGCGTCCACGACCTGGCGCTTGAACTGCGCCACGCGCAGGTTGGTGACCTCTTCGCTGCTCGGCAACGCGATCGGCGTGATCGGCTGGCGAGTGGCGCGCTCGATCATCTTCAGCATGCGCGTCTCGCGCGGCGCAACGAACAGGATCGCCACGCCTTCGCGGCCGGCACGGCCGGTGCGGCCGATGCGGTGCACGTAGGCTTCGGTGTCGTAGGGGATGTCGTAGTTGATCACGTGCGACACGCGCGGCACGTCGATGCCGCGCGCGGCGACGTCGGTGGCGATGACGATGTCGAGGGCGCCGTTCTTCAACTGCTCGATCACGCGCTCGCGCAGGCCCTGGGTCATGTCGCCGTTGAGCGCGGCGGCGGCGTAGCCGCGCGCGGCGAGCTTGTCGGCGAGCTCCTCGGTGGCGATCTTGGTGCGCACGAAGACGAGGGCGGCGTCGAAGGTTTCCTCGGCGTCGAGGATGCGCGTGAGCGCGTCGAGCTTGTCCACGCCGCGCACCAGCCAGTAGCGCTGGCTGATCTTGGCCACGGTCGAGGTGGCGGCGCGGATCTTGATTTCCTGCGGATCGCGCAGATGGCGGCGGGCGACTTCGCGGATCACGTTCGGCATGGTGGCCGAGAACAGCGCGGTCTGGCGCTCGGCCGGTGTGTGCTCGAGGATCCACTCGACGTCGTCGATGAAGCCCATGCGCAGCATCTCGTCGGCCTCGTCGAGCACGATGGCCTTGAGCGCGTCGAGCTTGAGGCTCTCGCGCTCGAGGTGGTCCATCACCCGGCCCGGGGTGCCGACGATGATCTGGGCGCCGCGCGACAACTGGCGAAGCTGCACCACCATGCTCTGGCCGCCGTAGATCGGCAGCACGTGGAAGTTCTTCAGGTGGTGGGCGTACTTGGCGAAGGCCTCGGCGACCTGGATCGCGAGCTCGCGTGTGGGTGTGAGCACCAGTACCTGCGGCCGGGTGTCGGCGAGGTCGATGCGCGCCAGCATCGGCAGCGCGAACGCGGCGGTCTTGCCGGTGCCGGTCTGGGCCTCGCCGAGGATGTCGTGGCCGGCGAGCAGTTGCGGGATGCAGGCGGCCTGGATCGGCGAGGGCGTCTCGTAGCCGACCTCGGCGAGCGCGGACAGCAGCGGCGCGGGCAGGTTGAGATCGGCGAAACGCAGGGTGGCTTCGGGGATGGGGGCGTCCGCACTGGCGGAAGCGGGGGAAGCGGAGTCGGTCATGGTGTTCTGGCCGCTGGCGCGGCGATGTGCAGCGAGGCTGCGAAGTGGCGATTATCGGCGATTCTGGCCGTGAAGAAGCGGCGCCACAAAAGCAAAAACGCGGCGCAAGGCCGCCAGAAAAGCAAAAACGCGGCGCAGGGCCGCGTTTTGGACAAATCGAAGGACGTCAGCGACGTCGGTTCGATCAGATCGGGCGGATGTTGGCCGCCTGCAGGCCTTTCGGGCCGGTCTTGACTTCGAATTCCACGCGCTGGTTTTCGGCCAGGCTCTTGAAACCCTTGCTCTGGATTTCCGAGAAGTGGGCGAACAGGTCGTCGCCGCCGCCTTCAGGGGTGATGAAGCCGAAGCCCTTGGCGTCGTTGAACCATTTCACGGTACCGGTTTGAGTGCTCATTTTGCGTTCCATATGAAGAATTACGGGCTTGCGCCCCGGAAATGCAGGAACGATCAAGAAACGTAATCAGGAGGCATCAAACCGACACGCATTCTCTTGGAACACGCTGGCAACCACCAGAACAACCACTGCTTGAATCGACTGCGAGGCGCACGATACACGCTTTTTTAGGCGTGGGTGGAGTTTTTTCACCGTTCGCACAATAAAGATGCCGACATGGCCGCGGCGCGCTGAAATATCTCGATAAAAACGACGATTGTCGGTGCGGAAGCGCCGTGTTGGCATGGATTCCGGGCGGAGATGTCGGCCTTGAAAGCCGTCGGTGCACGAGGCCCGGATGCGTGGCATCTGGTGGGATAATCCGGGCCTCGAACGTCCCATCAGGTTTTTTCCATGCCCATCCAGTGGTTTCCCGGACACATGGCCTCGGCGCGCAAGAAGGCGGCCGAGGCGATGGCATCCACCGACGTCGTCATCGAGGTGACCGACGCGCGCCTGCCCGAGGCCAGCAGCAATCCGATGATCGGCGAACTGCGCCGCTTCCGTAACCGGCCCTGCCTCAAGCTGCTCAACAAGTCCGATCTGGCCGATCCGGCGGTCACGCGCATGTGGATGGATTTCTACAACCGCCAGCCCGGCGTCAAGGCAGTGGCGATCTCGGCGAAGAGCGCGGCCGAGGTCGCGCGTATTCCCACGCTGTGCAGCCAGCTCGCCCCGCACCGGGACGACGGCGTGAAGCCGCTGCGCATGATGATCATGGGCATCCCGAACGTTGGTAAATCGACGCTGATGAACGCGCTGCTCAAGCGCAAGGTGGCCAAGGTCGGCGACGAGCCGGCGGTGACCAAGCACCAGCAGACCATCGACCTCGGGCCGGGCATGACGCTGACCGACACCCCGGGCATGATGTGGCCGAAGATCGATTACGACGCCGACGGCTACATGCTCGCCGCCAGCCACGCGATCGGCCGTAACGCGGTGATCGACGAGGAGGTCGCGGCGTTTCTCGGCGAGATCCTGATCGCGCGCTACCCGGCGCAACTCATCGCACGTTACCGCCTGGATGCCGTGTCCGTGCAAGCGATGGACGGTTCGGATCTGGTCGAGGCGGTCGGGCGTCGGCGCGGCTGCCTGGTGAAGGGCGGTGGACTCGACCTCGAGAAGGCGGCGCAGATCCTGCTGCAGGATTACCGTGACGGCGCGCTCGGGCGCATCAGCCTCGAAACGCCCGACACGCGGGCGCAGCTGATCGCCCTTGCGCGGGACGCGGCGGCTCAGGCCGCAGGGGGGGTGGATGAAGTGGATGTAACGGGCGGTCCGGCAGGCGAGGACGCAGCAGACGGCGGTGACTGACCGGTGTGCGCCACTTGCGCAGAGGCGGGGCTCGTCGCGTCGGCGGCGATCATGGTCCAGCGCAGCCATTGGCCGCAGGCATTGCGCGGCCCGCGCTGCGAACCGTGCCAGGGTCCTTCGTTACAGGTGCCGCGCTGTTCGGTCGGGTGCAGGTGTACGGTGAAACCATCTTCGCCGAGGGTACGCATGCCGCCCCAGCGGTTGCAGGTGGGGCAGCGCCGCAGTTCGGCGACGGGCCCGCGCGGGTGCGCATGGGTGGCGGTCGGCGCAGACATGCTTCAGATGCCGAAGTAGCGATCCGGGCGGTGGTTGATCGCGATGACGAAGTTCAGCGCGGCGGCGCCGAGCACCGACAGCGCGACCTTGTCCGCCGACAGCACGAACAAGCCGATCGACAGGATCACGCAGTCGATCGCCATCTGCACCCAGCCCGCACGCCAGCCACGGCGCTTCTGCAGGTAGAGCGCGAGGATCGTCACCCCACCGAGGCTGGCGCCGTGGCGGATGAGGATCAGGATGCCGGTGCCCGCGAGCAGGCCGGCCATCACCGCGGCGAACACCGGTTGGAGCACGTCGAAGCTCACCAGCGCGGGCAGCAGTTCGGTCTGCAGGCTCAGCACCGCCACTGCGCAGAAGGTCTTGATCGTGAATGCTCGCCCCAGCGTGCGCAGCCCGAAGATGTAGAAGGGCAGGTTGAGCACGAACAGGATCGCGCCCAGCGCCCAGCCACCCAGGTAATGGATGAGGAAGGCCAGCCCCGTGGTGCCGCCGGTGAGCAGCGTGCTTTCGCGGAACATCACCAGTGCGAGGGCCGCAAACAGGCAGCCGGTGAAGATGCCCTGGACGTCCTCGAAGGGCGTGTGGGGACGGCCCTGGGGCAGAAGCGGGCGCGCAGGCTCGGCGACGGGTTGCGATGTGGGCATTGAAGTAGTGCGTAGGCGTTCGACGCCATGATACGGGTTCCGTGCTGCGGCAAGCGGTCCCGGACAGTCCGGCGCGACGAGCACGGCATGATCGATCCGCCCGCTCGCCTGCTGCATGAGCGCGCTTGCGACGATTCATGCCCCCGCCCGCGTGGCGGACGGCGAAGCGACGACGCGTTTGTTATCATTGTTGCCAATCCAATCCAATCCCGACAGGAAATCCATGAGCGTTCCGTCAGCCGACAGGCTGCGCGTCCTCAACGCCGATCTGCATTGCCATTCCACCGTTTCCGACGGCTGGCTGGAGCCCGAAGCCGTAGTGCTGCGCGCGCTTGCGAACGGTGTCGAATTGCTCGCGCTGACCGACCATGACGAGGTCGGTGGCATCGATGCGGCTGCACGAGTGGCACAGGCGCATGGGCTCGGTTTCGTGGCAGGCGTGGAGATTTCGGTCTCGTTCGCGGGCGAGACCATCCACATCGTCGGGCTGGGCATCGATCACTGTCATCCGCTGCTGCTCGACGGCCTGGCGCAGGTGCGCAGCGGCCGCGATGGGCGCGCGAAGCAGATGAGCGATGCGCTGGAGAAGGTCGGCATCCGCGGGGCGCTGGCTGGTGCCCGGCGTTTTGCGCGCAATCCCGCGCTCGTCAGCCGCGCTCACTTCGCCCGCCATCTGGTGGCGAGCGGGGTCATGCCCGACGTCCGGACGGTCTTCGATCACTACCTCGCGCGTGGCAAGCCCGGCTTCGTCGAGCACGAATGGGCAGCGCTCGAGGATGCGGTCGGCTGGATCCGCGCTGCGGGCGGGATCGCAGTGGTCGCGCACCCGGCGCGCTATCGGTTGTCCGCTGCCGACATGGCGCGGCTGTTCGATCGCTTCGTCGCCGCGGGCGGGGAAGCGGTCGAGGTGGTGTCGGGCGCGCACAGCGACGACGAGATGCGCCGCTTCGCTACCGTGGCGCGCCAACGCGGGCTGCTGGCATCGCGAGCGTCCGATTTTCATGGCGAGAACGAAAGTCCGGTCGACCTCGGTCGGTGCAATCCGCTGCCGCCCGACCTCGAGCCGGTGTGGATGCGGCTGTTGCCGTCCGCCTCGCTGGGCGGCTGAAAGGTCGCCGCACGCCCGAACCGTCATCAGAACCTTACGCATATGTCCCAATTCTTCTCGCTTCATCCCGAGCAGCCGCAGGCACGACTGATCCGCCAGGCGGCCGAGATCATCCGTGCGGGCGGCCTGGTTGCGCTGCCGACCGATTCCGCCTACGCGCTCGCCTGTCAGGTCGGCGACGCCGCGCTGCTCGAGCGCGTGCGCCGCATTCGCGGGGTCGATGATCGCCATCACTTCACGCTGCTGTGCCGCGACCTCTCCGAGATCGGCACCTACGCCCGTGTGGACAACAGCCAGTACCGCCTGCTCAAGGCGACCACGCCGGGACCGTACACCTTCATCCTCGAGGGCACCAAGGAGCTGCCGCGCCGGGTGCTGCACCCCAAGCGCAAGACCATCGGCCTGCGTGTGCCGGAGCATGCGGTGGTGTCGGCCTTGCTCACCGAGCTCGAGGGCCCGATGCTCAGCTCGACCCTGATCCTGCCCGGCGAGGAGCTGCCGATGACCGATGCCGAGGAGATCCGCGATCGCCTCGGCAAACTCGTCGATCTGGTCATCGAGGCCGGCTACTGCGGGCCGGAGGCGACCACGGTGATCGACCTCACCTCCGGCTCGCCCGAGCTGGTGCGCGCCGGCCGCGGCCCGCTCGAACCCTTCGGCCTGTAAGATTCGCAGTTTGAACACGGGCCCACAATGGATTCGCTGATCTCCACCCTGGCCATCTGGGCGCTTCCGGTGCTGCTGGCCATCACCCTGCACGAGGCGGCGCACGGCTACGTGGCGCGCCACTTCGGTGATCCCACGGCCGACCTCGCCGGGCGCATTTCGCTCAATCCGCTGCGTCATATCGACCCGGTGGGTACCATCCTCGTGCCCGCGGGCATTCTTGCGCTCAGTTCGCTCGCGGGCGGGGGCGGCATCCTGTTCGGCTGGGCCAAGCCGGTTCCGGTCAGTTTCGGCCGCCTGCGCAATCCCAAGGCCGACATGCTGTGGGTGGCGGCCGCGGGGCCCTTCGTCAACCTGGTCATGGCGGTGGGCTGGGCGATCCTGTTCATGATTGCGGCCAGGAGCGAGCCTGGTGCCTACAGCGTTCCCATGCTCAAGATGGCCGACGCCGGCATCCAGATCAACGCCGTGCTGATGGTGCTCAACCTGCTGCCCATTCCGCCGCTCGATGGCGGGCGCATCGCCGTCAGCCTGCTGCCCAACCGCCTCGCCTGGCAGTTCTCCCGGCTCGAACCCTTCGGTTTCCCGATTCTGCTGGTGCTGCTGTTCACCGGCATCCTCGGCGAGATCCTGTGGCCGCTGATCGCCGGCTTTCGCTACCTGCTGTCCACCGTTTTCGGTTTCTGAGTCCCCATGTACCCAGAACGCGTCCTGTCCGGCATGCGCCCCAGTGGGCGGCTCCATCTCGGCCATTACCACGGCGTCCTCAAGAACTGGGTCAGGCTGCAGGAAGAGTATCCCTGCCTGTTCTTCGTCGCCGACTGGCACGCGCTGACCACCCACTACGACACCCCCGAGGTCATCGAGAACAACGTCTGGGAGATGCTCGTCGACTGGCTGGCCGCCGGCATTGACCCGGCGCAATCGACGCTCTTCATCCAGTCGCACGTGCCCGAGCACGCCGAGCTCCATCTGCTGCTGTCGATGATGACGCCGCTCGGCTGGCTCGAGCGTGTGCCGACATGGAAGGAACAGCAGGACAAGATCGAGGGCCGCGATCTGTCCACCTATGGCTTCCTCGGCTATCCGCTGCTGCAGTCGGCCGACATCCTGATCTACCGTGCCAACCAGGTGCCGGTGGGCGAGGATCAGGTGCCGCATGTCGAGATCACGCGCGAGATCGCGCGCCGCTTCAATCACCTGTACGGCCGCGAACCCGGTTTCGAGGACAAGGCGAAGGACGCCGTGCGCAAGCTCGGTGCCAAGCGCGCGCGCATGTACCACGAGCTGCGTACCCGCTTTCAGCAGGAGGGCGACGAGGACGCGCTCGAGCAGGCCAAGGCCCTGCTCGACGAGACCCAGAACCTGTCGCTCGGCGACCGCGAGCGCCTGTATGGTTATCTCGAGGGCAGCGGCAAGATGATCCTGGTCGAGCCCGAGGCCCTGCTCACGCCAGCGGCGCGCATGCCCGGGCTGGACGGGCAGAAGATGTCCAAGTCCTACGCCAATACCATCAACCTGCGCGAGGATGCCGAGAGCGTCACGCGCAAGGTCCGCACCATGCAGACCGACCCCGCGCGCATGCGCCGCACCGACCCGGGGGAGCCCGAGCGTTGTCCGGTGTGGCCTCTGCATGCGATCTACTCCGACGAGCGCACGCTGAACTGGGTGCAGGAGGGCTGTCGCAGTGCCGGCATCGGTTGCCTCGAGTGCAAGCAGCCACTGCTGGAGGCCATTCTCGGGGAGCAGGAAGCGCTGCACGAGCGCGCCCAGCCCTACCTCGACGACCCGACGCTGGTGCGCAGCATCATCGCCGACGGGTGCGAGCGCGCGCGCAAGATGGCGCAGGAGACCATGCGCGACGTGCGCGAGGCCATGGGCCTCGATTACGGTTGAGCCGCGCCGTAGTCGGGACGAAGGAGCAGGGATCACCATGAACATGCCGCTGGACCTGGCGCCGGTTGCCGATGCCGTGCCGCTGGATGTGCTCGCGCGCATCTACGGCGAGCCCCTGCTCGAACTGCCCAAAGACCTGTATATTCCGCCCGACGCGCTGCAGGTGATCCTCGAGGCCTTCGAGGGGCCGCTGGATCTGCTGCTGTACCTGATCCGCAAGGCCAACCTCGACGTGCTCGACATCCCGATGGCGCCGCTGACCGCGCAATATCTCGTCTATGTCGAGGCGATGCGGGCGAGCAATCTCGAGCTCGCCGCCGACTATCTGCTGATGGCGGCGATGCTGCTCGAGATCAAGTCGCGCATGCTGCTGCCGCGGCCGCCGCGCGCGAACGCGGAGGAGGCGGATCCGCGCGCGGAGCTGGTGCGTCGGTTGCTCGAATACGAGCAGATCAAGCTCGCCGCCGCCCGACTCGACGGCCTGCCGCGGGTCGAGCGCGATTTCGAGTGGGTTGGCGTGTTCGTCGCCGAGAAAGTTGTCGAACGTTTGCCCGAGGTCAGCCTTCACGACCTTCAGCTCGCATGGCTGCGCATCATGAAGAAGGCGCAGCTCAACCAGAGTCACCGGGTCGGGCGCGAGCAGCTCTCGGTGCGCGAGCACATGACGGCGATCCTGCGCAAGCTGGGCGACGGCCGCTTCGTGATGTTCGACGCCCTGTTCGACGTCAAGCTCGGTGCGTCGGGCCTAGTGGTGAGCTTTCTTGCCGTGCTCGAGCTGGTCAAGGAAAAACTGGTCGAAGTGACCCAGAACGAGGCCTTTGCGCCGATCTACGTGAAACTGGCAGATGGAACCAGCAACGACGCCTGATGTGTACCTGCGCGTCATCGAGGCGGCGCTGCTCGCCGCAACTGCGCCGCTGCCGGTGTCGGAGCTGCGCAAGCTGTTCGACGAGGACCCCGGGCCGGATCTGGTCCGCCGCCTGCTCGACGCCTTGCGTGCCGAGTGGGCTGCCGCGGGCCGCGGGGCTGAACTGGTGCAACTGGCGAGCGGCTGGCGCTTCCAGACCCGGCCCGAGTACCAGCTCTATCTGGACCGGCTAAAGGAAGAAAAACCACCGCGCTATTCGCGCGCGGTCATGGAGACGCTGGCGATCATCGCCTATCGCCAACCCGTCACCCGCGGTGACATCGAGGACATCCGCGGCGTGGCGGTTTCGCCCAACATACTTAAAGCACTGGAATCACGCGGCTGGGTCGACGTCGTCGGCCACCGCGATACGCCCGGGCGGCCGGCCTTGTTCGCCACCACCCGGCGCTTCCTCGATGAAATGGGGCTGCGCAGCCTGACCGAGCTGCCGGCGCTCACCGAAATCGAAAAAATCATGGACTTAGTCGATGCCTCCCAAGCCAAACCGGCCGCTGCGCCCGCCCCTGAAGAAGAAGTCTGAAGCGATCGAGATTCTCGATCGTGACCCGCGCGATACGCGCGACCGCCGCGGAGAGGGGGCATCGCGCGACGAGGATGTCCAGCCTGTACGCAAGGATGCGCGCTTCGGCGCCGATGCGCGCGGTCTGCGCAGACCGAGTCCGCCCGGTGCGCCGGGTGCCGGTCCTGCGCCGCGCCGGCTGCGCGGCGAGGGAGACCCGGCTCGCCAACCCGATGCGCGTCGGTCCGTGTCCGGCCAGCCCGAGCGCGGCGCGCGCCTCACTGGCGGTCGCGGCGAGGAGGGTGGACGCAACGCGCCGACCACGCTCGCCGAGCCCGAACGCTTGCAAAAGGTGCTCGCCCAGGCGGGTGTCGCCTCGCGGCGCGAGATCGAGGAGTGGGTGGTGGCCGGGCGGATCCTGGTCAATGGCTTGCCAGCGTCGCTCGGGCAGAAGATCGGCCCGGGCGATCGGGTCAAGGTC
>JAANMY010001127.1_pt1 | contig 32258 bp, 42 predicted proteins | sample 7279691 | NCBI WGS metagenome assembly JAANMY01 (sample SAMN14094543, study PRJNA606508) | bioreactor metagenome | isolation source: A lab-scale SPAN reactor treating ammonium-rich wastewater day 388 | place: Ireland: Galway | collected 2018-02-07
AATGCTTGCCGTTGCCCCAAGTGCGAAAGCTCAATTTGTGGTAACTGACCCTGCAAATTTAGCATCAGGTATTCTCAACTCGGCGAACGAAATCGTACAGACTTCTTCGACCGTGAGTAACGTAGTCAAGAACTTTAACGAGGTCAAGAAAGTGTACGAACAAGGTAAGGAATATTACGACAAGCTCAAAGCCGTAAACAACCTTGTGAAAGATGCCCGTAAGGTGCAACAGACTGTTTTGCTGGTGGGCGATGTATCGGAAATGTATGTGCAAAACTTCGGCAAAATGATGAACGACCCGAATTTCTCCGCACAGGAACTGACCGCAATCTCAAATGGTTACTCGGCTTTGCTGAATGAAAGTACCGAGTTGCTAAAGGAACTGAAACAGATTGTAACCTCCACAGGCTTGTCACTAAATGACAAGGAGCGAATGGACATTATCGACCGTGTGTATAAGGAGGTCAAAGAATACCACAGCCTTGTCAGATACTACACGAATAAGAATATCTCTGTCAGTATCCTGAGAGCAAAGAAACAGAATAATACCAAACGAGTGCTTGACTTGTACGGAACTCCTAACCAAAAATATTGGTAGTTATGGAATTTCAAAATCTGCACGAAGTCCTACGCTCATTGTATGATGAGATGCTCCCACTGTCCGCCGATATGGCGGCAGTGGCTAAGGGCGTAGCCGGCTTGGGTGCTTTGTTCTATGTCGCCATAAAAGTATGGCAGGCATTGAGTAGAGCCGAACCCATAGATATGTACCCTTTGCTCCGTCCGTTCGCTTTGGGTATCTGTATTATGTTCTTTCCGACAATCGTGTTGGGAACAATCAATGCGGTACTAAGTCCGGTGGTACAGGGTACACACGCTATTCTCGAAAATCAGGTGCTTGACCTGAACGAGTTGCAACAGAAAAAAGACCTGCTCGAACGGGAAGCGATGCTCCGCAATCCTGAAACGGCATATCTCGTAGATAATGAGGAGTTCGACGCAAAGCTCGAAGAATTGGGCTGGTCGCCGGGCGACCTGATTACTATGTCAGGTATGTATATGGACAGGTTTGCCTACCAAACCGAACAAGCCATTAAGAATTGGTTTCGCAACCTGCTCGAAGTGCTGTTTCAGGCTGCTGCATTGGTCGTCGATACGATACGAACATTCTTCCTGATAGTCCTGTCCATACTCGGACCAATAGCCTTTGCTATTTCCGTGTGGGACGGCTTTCAGAGTACGCTCACGCAGTGGCTCACAAGGTATGTGAGCGTTTACCTGTGGTTGCCCGTCGCCGACCTGTTCAGCTCAATGCTTGCTAAAATCCAATCCCTGATTATCGAAAAGGATATACAGATGTTGGCTGACCCGACCTACATACCCGATACGGGTAATACCGTGTACATCATCTTTATGATTATCGGCATCGTGGGGTACTTCACTGTACCGACCGTAACAGGCTGGGTAATTCAGGCTGGTGGTGCTGGAAACTTTACCCGAAATGTAAACCAAGCTGCTATGAAAGCCGGAAATGTCGCAAGTGCCGGAGCTGGTTCTGCTGCCGGAAATATCGGAGGGCAATTGCTTAAAAAATAATGTAAAACGAATAATCATTTAACAATGGAATTTAAAACGCTTAGAAATATTGAAAACAGCTTCCGTCAGATACGTCTGTATGCGATAGTGTTTGCCGTTCTCTGTATTGGCGTGGTAGGATTTGCCGTGTGGAAATCGTACAGCTTCGCCAACGAGCAACGCCAAAAAATCTATGTGCTGGACAACGGCAAATCTTTGATGCTTGCCTTATCACAAGATGCAAGCATTAACAGACCTGTGGAAGCAAGGGAACACGTTCGGAGATTTCACGAACTGTTTTTTACGCTTGCACCTGATAAGAATGCTATCGAGAGCAATATGGCAAGGGCATTCAACCTTGCCGACAAATCAGCCTTTGACTATTACAAAGACTTATCGGAGAAAGGTTATTACTCCCGTATCATATCGGGGAATGTTCAGCAACGCATTGAGGTCGATAGTGTCGTGTGCAACTTCGACAACTATCCCTATTCGGTGCGGACGTATGCGAAGCAATTTATCATACGGTCGAGTAACGTAACACGCCGTAACCTGATTACCTCCTGCTATCTCGTAAACTCCGTAAGGTCGGATAATAACCCACAGGGATTTAATATCGAAAAGTTTGCGGTGGTTGAAAATCGGGATATCGAAGTCATTGAACGCTAAAATTTACGGATATGGATAAGCTACTTGATTTAGACACATTCGCAAAAACATTGACTGACAAAGGTTATGACGGATATTTCCATACGGAAGCTGATTATCCGGGCAAAGTCAAAGAAAGTATCAACAGGTTTTTGGAGGCTTGTAAGAACGGTACGGACAAACCGCTGTATGCTGATAGCATTTCGCTAAAAACATATCTCGAATGGAACGGAGATGACAAACCCTATACTGATTGCTATATGCGTGTACGGTATGAAGACGGCAAATTCGATGTACAGAGTTTGGAAATTGAAAGGAAAGACCGTTACGGGCATTCAATGAAAAAATCGGAACTGACCAACCTTACAACGGGGTCGGTTCCGACCGCAAAGGAAGCCCTTTCCAAAGTCCTTGATACACCTAAACAACAGTTTTCTCCCCGAAAAAGAGGGTTTAAAATGTAGTAACCCTAAATAATAAGAGTATGAAAAAATTAAGGGAAAATATCGACAGGTTTTTTGACAGGCTGGACGAAAATTGGAGGACAATGCCCGTTCGCAAACAGCACCAATACACGCTATACCTGTTTGTGGGCTACCTGCTACTGACCGTAGGGGTTGTTGCAAAAGTGTGGTACGATACAAGCCAGTCAAAAAACGATATGCACATCGACCATATCGAAAACCCTGTCCTGAAACAGAACGAAAGCCCTGCAAGATTGCAGGACACATTAAAAACAATTTTAAAAAATCAGATTTATGAAAGAAAATGAAAAAAAGGTCAGTTTTCTCGTTGAGGGGGACGACCAAAACGGAGCATCAAATCTGCCCGAAGAAAAAAAGAACAATACCGAGAAATTGAAAAAGCCATTGATTTTTGGCTTAATGGGTATTGTTTTCGTGGGCTGTATGTATTTGATATTTAAACCGTCGGAAGACAAAAAGGAAATCGAAAACATTGGTCTGAACGATGCCGTTCCGCAAGCTACGGGAGCAGGAATGCCCGACAATAAGGGCAAGGCTTACGAGCTTGAAATGCTGGAACAAAAGGAGCAAGAGAAACGCAATGCTTTAGCAACACTTTCAGATTATTGGAACACGGACGATAAGGAAGAACCGATAGACGAATTTGCCCAGGAGGAAGAAAGCTACGGCTATGGTAATGGCGGTCGAAGTTCAGGGAGAAACGGGGGCAATCCTGCATTGAACAGCTACCGCAATATGCAAAGTACATTGGGGTCTTTCTATCAGGACGACAATTCGGAAACAATGGAACTCCGCAGACAGTTGGACGAACTCAAAGAGCAATTAGCGGAGCAAAATGTACCGAAACCAACAACCGTAGATGACCAGCTTGCATTAATGGAAAAATCGTATCAAATGGCAGCGAAATATCTTCCTGCTAATACGCCTGCAAGCTCCGCAGAAAATGCACCTGCAAACGGTACGGCAACAGGAACAACGGGGACAAATCAAAAGGAGCATTTTGTGGCGTTCACTCCGGCAAGGAAGAACACCGTATCAGCCTTGTACCGTGAACCTACGGACAGTGCCTTTTTAGCCGATTGGAGCGAAACCCGAAATCGGGGATTTTATACTGCTGGTGCTAAAGAGCAAATTGTACAACCTAAAAACAGTATTAGAGCCTGCGTACACGATGCACAAACGGTAGTTGGCGAAACAGGCGTAAGGTTACGGCTGTTAGAACCTGCAAAAACGCCAATCCGTACAATCCCACAGGGAACGATTGTAACAGCTAATGCGAAATTTCAGGGAGGGCGTTTGCAACTCAAAATAACCTCTATCGAATTGGAGGGCAATATCATTCCCGTAGATATAACCATTTACGATTTGGATGGTCAGCAGGGTTTGTACGTTCCGTATTCCCCCGAAATGAATGCACTTACAGAAATGGCTGGCAATATGAGCCAGACAGGTGGAACGAGTGTAATGCTGACACAAAATGCAGGACAACAAGTCGCTGCCGATTTAAGTCGTGGCGTGGTACAAGGAATTTCGGGCTATTTCGCCAAGAAAGTACGCACACCAAAAGTCACGCTAAAGGCAGGACACCAAGTATTCCTTGTATCAAAACAATAATTGTATAACTCAAATATTTAGACAAATGAAAAATCTTTTTAAAACCTTTTGGGCGGTTGCCCTGACTATCGGCTTTGCCGTACAATCTTTTGCACAGGATAGTGTAAATATCAAAACTCCGCTTGCTTTGGGCAAGATTGAGCCTTACAAAATGGAAGTAACCTACGATAAAACTTCGCATTTGATTTTCCCGACCGCCATTCGGTACGTGGATTTGGGAAGTGAATACCTGATTGCAGGAAAGGCGGAAGATGCGGAAAATGTATTGCGTGTAAAAGCTGCCGTAAGGAGTTTTGAAACCGAAACCAATTTTTCGGTCATTACCAATGACGGGCGTTATTACTCTTTTGATGTGTATTATAGTTCCTATCCCGATGCGTTGAGCTATGACCTGCTGACGATGCAAAAGGCAGTAGATAAAGCCAACGGTAATGATGTGCTTTTCGAGGAACTCGGAAACAATTCTCCGTCTTTGGCTGGTCTGCTTTTGGAAACGATTTACAAAAACGACAAGCGTATCGTTAAGCATATCGGGGCTAAGAGCTTCGGCATTCAGTTTATCCTGAAAGGCATCTATATCCATAATGGTAAATATTATTTCCATACGGAATTAAGGAACAAAAGCAATGTACCGTTTGATATAGACTTTATCAATTTCAAAGTCGTGGATAAAAAGGTCGCTAAGCGTACCGTAGTACAGGAACGGGCATTGACACCGCTAAGAACCTACAAGCCATTAGAGGACGGTATTAACGGGAAATCTACCGAGCAAAATGTTTTTCTCTTAGACAAATTCACGATTGCCGATGATAAGGTTTTATTGATTGAGATTTTCGAGAAAAACGGCGGACGACACCAAACGCTTCAGGTGGAAAATTCGGACTTAATCAATGCCCGTGTAATCAGTGATATGCACTTGAAATTTTAATAACCTTTTAAAGCAAGAACAATGAAAAAGTATATCTATACCGTGATGCTACTCTTTGTGGCCATCACGGTTGCACAGGCACAACGAATGTTGCCAAAGCAAAAAGGATTGGAAGTGAGTACGGGCATTTTGTCCGATGATAAAATCGGTAACGATTATTATATCAATCTCGGAATGACCGTGAACGGCAAAAACGGTAATTATCAGATTTGGGCTTTGGAGTACACGCACCAATATCACGACTATAAAGACCAACGCATACCGCAGGAAACTTATACTGCTGAGGGCGGTTACAGTTTCTTCCTGCTGGGCGATGTCCGTAAGAACATTACGCTGAATGCAGGAATAACGGGCGTGGTCGGTTACGAGAGCATCAACAGAGGCGAAACGATGTTGTATGACGGTGCAAAGATAGTAAGCGAGGATAATTTTATTTACGGAGCTGGTGGTCGGCTGACCTTTGAAACGTACCTGTCTGACCGATTTGTATTGGTACTGCAAGGGCGTACAAAAGTGTTATGGGGAACTGACCTGCGACAATTCAGACCGTCCGCAGGTGTGGGAATAAGGTTTAATTTTTAAAACGTAAAACGATGATAGCAATATTTAATAAATTCAGAATAGGATTGTTGCCAATATATCTAATGCTGGCAATCCTGACAGGTTCTATTTCGCTGGTATCTTGTAGCAAAGATGACGAGCTTGAAATACAGAACGATTTTCCTTTTGAGGTCAATGTGATGCCCGTACCTAAAGAGGTCGCCAATGGGCAAACGGTAGAAATCAGAGTAACGATAAAGCGGAGCGGTAACTACCAAAATACGCAATACTATCTCCGCTACTTCCAATTTGACGGACAAGGCTCGTTGAGGTATTACGATGAACCTCCGTATCTGCCAAACGATTTGTACCCGTTACAATCGGAGCAATTCAGGTTGTATTATACTTCGGCTTCTACGGTATCACAATCCTTTGAAATTTGGATTTCCGACAGCTTTGGCAATGAGAAACAGATAAGTTTTCAGTTTAACAGTAGTGATTAAAACGACAGCAAATTAGATAAGCAAAAACCGACTTTCAACAGGTCGGTTTTTTACTTTTTAGCTTCCAATGTTAGGGGTTTTGTTTAAATTTACGGTATTATAAATCATATAGCTATGGATACGGTTACAGCTCAATTAGTGTTTGGTATTTTTGTTATCGTTGTTGCGGTTGTACTTATCTATTGGATAAACCGCAGGAGGTTTTACAGGCGTAATGCTGCTGGTGTAGAAATGTTTTCGGGATATACTAAAGCTATATCTGTGCGTTTTTTAGAACGTATCGGCAAGTTGTTTGCCTATGGTCTTATTATTCTCGGAGTGGTCTGTATATGGACGTACACCCAAATGAAAAAGGATAAGGAAAAACAACCGATAGAAGCCCAAAGCACACGATAGTTTTTACCTTTATTTGGAGAACATTAAAAATAGTATGAACATAACAAGTACAATCGTTTATTTACCCGTAGCGTTTCCGGAGGTATCGGTAACATTCTACAAAAACCTATTCAGTGAAACGCCCGAAATATTTCTCGAAGACGGATTAATCATTGTGGAGCTTCCGAACCTTAATTTGTACCTGATAGACAAAAACAGATATGAAGCCTATTACATCCTGAAAACAGGTCGTAACGTTAAGGTTTCAAAGGACAATGTTTCTACGATTATCAGTTGTGTTTTGCCGTCCGAAGAAGATGTAAATATTGCGTTGGCAAATGTTTCAGCGTGTGGCGGAACGGTAACGAGCAAAGCGACAACAAACGAAGCACTCGGTATATATGCAGGGTATTTTTCAGACCCTGACGGGCATATATGGGAGCTGGCTTATTATCCACCCGAATATAACAGGGTTTTGAATTTCGTAAATCCCAACTAAACAAATAGGATAGCCCAAAAGGTTATCCTATTTGTTTTTTATTACGCCAAACACTGCCTTTCAAAGCCAAAGGGTGCAATCTTCCGCAACCCTGCAACAAGCCTTAATATCTTCGACTTCCACAGAAAAAATATGCAAACTATGGAAGTTATCGCAATAGCAAAATCCGCATTGGACGGAATGACGAATGATATAAAAGAGCTTTTGGAACTGACCGAAAACGCTACCCGTAAATATGACCCGATTTTCAAAGGGGAAAAGTGGCTCGACAATCAGGAGGTTTGTTTGATGATGAACATTACCAAACGGACTTTGCAGACCTATAAAGACAAGGGTTTACTGCCTTATTCCAAACTGAACCGCAAGAATTATTATAAACTCTCGGACGTACAGGCTTTGCTCGAAGCTGGCGAACCGTACAATACAAATGACAATGGATTTACTGACGAATGACACCGAAGAAATCGTAGCCTATCAGGAAATGATAACACGGTTACGAAACCGTATTGAGGATATACTGAAAAACTACCGTCCTGTAATGAATGGCGAAATCTATTTATCGGGCGAAGATGTATGCAGGCTGTTACATATCAGCAAACGCACTCTCCAGCAATACCGTGATGACAATATCCTGCCGTTTATTCAGGTTGGCGGTAAAATAATCTACAAGGAAAGTGATATTCTGACTATATTGGAGCAAAATTATATAACCAATAAAACGCATTGATTGTAATTAATTTCATTCCGATTATGTTTCAATCGGAACTACTTTAGTATATTTGTATTTGAAAATATAGACATTATTTAAAGTGTTTTTGCTTTAAAACTCGGTACTAAAAACTGGTAATTTTTCGTAACCCCGAGGCAATAAGTAAGAACGCTCACGCAATAGGCGTGGGCGTCCGCTTATTCGGGGTTCAGGGCGTACCAGTGCCTTAGTATCGGTAAGTGTGATTGCCTACGCTCTTTTTTTGGGTAGGTTCCACTAACAAAAGAAAAATTATCAGTTATGGACACAGGAAACAAACCCCACAAAAACAGTATTGCATTTATCAATGATAAAAGCCCTCTAATTGACATTATCTGCAATGACCTTACTGCTTCAGGAATTGAGATACTGTTCCGTTCGGAGAACATTCAGGACGGTTTAACTCAATTATCTGCTTTGACCGAACTCCCCAAAGCAATTATTATTGACCTCAACTTTGAGGATAAGAATGTGCTGGCACAAGTTCGGGAACTAAAGGCTAAATATCCAAGCATCAGATTAATTGGCTACGGAGATATTGATGATACAGATGAAACGGTACAGGCTCTTACGGAAATAGGAATAAAAAGCTATCTGCCTATTGGTAGCGATGCAGACGATTTTAAAAGAGTTATCGAGAAAGTATAAAATATCTGTCCTTAATAAAGCGACGTTCTTTTGCTTCTTTTCTTTGGTCGCAACGGAAAGAAAAGAAGTCCAAACAAGCACAACCTGTTTGATGAAATGTAGGGCAATGGGGTTGTGTAGAGATACATTTTGGCAAAGTGGTTGTACCAATTTAAACGCAAAAATGCGTTTCCGACCGAAGCGAGGAATTGCATTTTTGCCCGATTTTTCGGACTTTAACCGACTTTTATCGGTTGGGTACGGTAGTCTTTCAGATTGTGGAAAAATCCCCTGTATTCCGTCATTCCGTAGCGAAATAAATCCCAAAGTAAGGAACAACCCATTTGAGCCAATGAACTATTGATAAATAAATCCTGCTTTTGCAATGCTTCGGCAAGTGAACAACTTGGCGTGTCGTCCTGTTCTTCGGATTGCTTCAGCAATTCTCCAAATTCTTCGGTAACAAATGGCAGACTTGCCACCGCTTCGTATTTTTGCGTATCGGGTTGTTTAATCTCTCCGATAGTAGATAGTAAGACTTGACCTGTGTTCCTGTTGTTCCCAAAGTCCAACCAATATTTTGGGGTATCTCGGTAATTTTTACGGTTGCCCAATACGTTCAAAATTTCAGCAACTCCAAAACGTGCCTGTACGTTATCCACGCAAGTAATGGTAATGGTTGCCTGTGCTTCTTCGGGTATCATTCCGAAATTATCCCTTTCAAATTTTCGGCTTTCGGCTTTCCAATTTGTACCGATACAACGGTTTACACGATTGATTAAAGCAACGGATTTGTACAATCCTGTTTCGCTTTCAAAAAACCGCTGTCTGCCTAAATTGGCGGTCGTGATAATATCATCGTCCCACAACCTTACGGAAAGTCCTGCGTGTTCCAAAGCCGTCAAACTTTCATTTGTCTCTAACAAGGCTGTCAGAACTTTTGAGCCTGTGCCACCTGCTCCGATAAGGTTTACCGTAATCGGGTTAGTTGGGTTTAACAGATAGTTATCTGTGAAATGTACTTTTGTTTTTTCGCTGTTCATCGGAATAGATTTTTAAGGGTTTTATTATTCTTTTTTAATGCTTCTGTGGGAAAGGGTTTATCTGTATTAACGAGGTCTTTCCAAAGGCTTACAATGTTTCGTTTTGTCAAATTACTGCATAATGAATGACTGAAATAGGAATTGAAAAAATAGTGTTCCCACGCCTGTATAAATTCCTCAACCGAAGCCGAATTTTTAATGTCAATACTGACTGTCCCCATACATACGTTGCCCTTTTCGTAGATGTTGAAAAATGGGGCGTAATGCAAAGGCGTTTTTTCGGTTGGTCGCCTGTTGTTTGCCAAAGCAAATACGGAAAGACTGCTTTTACTCGCTAACCAAAGCATTGCAGGAACTTGTGCCGTTCCGTTGGGTATGCCCAAATCGTCCACGAAATAAAGTTGCTGTTTCTTTGCTTTGGTGTGCCATAGCACTGTGCCGTTGTCGCTCGGATTGATATGCAGGATATTTGTAGGCAAAATTCCCTTTGGTTTTAAAAATGCCGTGTTCTTATCTTCATCGGTCTGTAAACACTTCGACAAAATATTGGCTTCTCTTACGGTCAAGGGGTGGGCGTTGATTGGGTTGCCGTCCTTATCCATATCGAAATGCTCTACATAGGTTTCTTTGTCCGTGCCTTTGTTTTGGTAAAAAACCAATGCCGATTTTGGAAAATAAAGCGTTCCGAAATTTGCGGTTATGTCAGTTAAATTGTTCATTCTTCTGTTGTTTTATAGTTTCGCAATAGTATTTTGAGGTCGTCCAATAGGTCAAACAAACGGTTTTCAAAATCAAGGTTTCCTGCTGTTATTTTCTTGCCGTCAAAGACTTTGGTAATACTTGGTTCTTCCAATGCTCCCAACTCGTTAAAGTCTGAATTGATGCTTTCAACAAGGCTATCAAATAACCAACCTTTGGTATCTGCCACGAATGAAATGTACCTTTCCATTCCAACGTATTCGATACTGTCGTCATCGTATGGGTCTTGTTCGGGCATTGGTGCATTTCTGAAAATACTTGCGTTCGGGTATTCCGTGTATAGGGCAAAGGCATTACACGCAATATGCCAACATTCTTTGTCGAATGTATCAAGGCTTTTAAATTGGCTCAAACGCTGTTCAAATGCTTCTAAATTAGTACGGTCAGATATTTCCAATTCTATTTTGTCGCCAATCATTTCGGATTGTTCAATCTCTTTTTTGTTGCACTCGCTTTCTTCTGCTTCTCCGTATTCTGCCCAATCCTTATACATCTCATACAACTCATACAGATAGGTGTTTTCGTCCCTGTAATATGGTATTCGGGCAAAATGGTATAAGTAACTGCATACTGATAAAAGTAGCTTTGCCGATTGCTTTCGCTGTTTGTCCTGCAACATTCTGAAAAGCGGTACAACGGGAATATAGAAAAGCGTTGTATTGGTTTTAAACCGTTCGTCAGTTACAAAATAGGTTTTCCTGCTGTCCTGTACCAATTTAAAACCGTCCCAATTTATATTTGTCCGCTTCTGTTGGGTGTTCATATCCCACATAGCCAATACAATATTGTAGGGAAAGGCGTAATCCTGTCGGGTCTGCATAGGCTCAATGCTGTAATGCTCGGCAAGTCTGGAAAGGGAATTATAAAAATCCCTTTCCGTTTTCTGACAAGCCTGTACGGATTGTGCCGTTTTCAGTTTAGGCAGAAACGTACACTTTAAAAAACCATTGGTAGCATTGCTATCGGTACGGATTTCCGTTTGTCTTTCCGGACTTGGTCTGCGTCTTTTGGTCTTTGCATCCATTGGGCGAACTCGCCTAACTGTTGGTGCAACTGTCGTTGCCGTTGCTGTTCGGGAATGCTGATTGTTCCCGCTATTTTGTTGCGTTGCATAGTTCATTGTTTTTACGGTTTTAAATTATCCTTTCGTACCCATTACGCTCTCAAAACGATATTCAACTGCATCGTCTTTTATCTTCGGTGCTGATACCTTTGCGGTAGTCAGTATCGGGTACATATTGGCGTAATAATTCATTACAGCTTCCACGCTCCACCGTGCTTCGGGGTCGGTTAGTCTGATGTCCTGTCCTTTATCTTTGAGTATAAAAACTCTCGGTAATACTGTTGCTAATAACATAACTTTTGATTTTTGGGTTAATACTGTTCTGCTTCGTCTGTTTCTTCAATGGGGTAATCTGCTGTAACTTCTTCCGCTTGTGTCGGTGCTTCTTCTGTTGCTCCCATTGTTACGAATAGGTCGGGTGTAGCGAACTTTGCAGATAGTGAAGATTTGCGTTTGCGTATCTCGTCCGCTTTTTCGGGAAACTCGGTAATGTCGGGTACTTTTATCCACGCTTCACGGAATTTGCCCTCTTTTTCCAACTCGTCCGCCTTTGCCATACCGTCTTTGTACTTCTTGTCTTTGGCTTCTTTTTCCTTTTTGAGTTTCTCGGCTTTCTGCTTTTCCGCTTCGGATTGTAGTTTGACTATTTCCATTTGCTTCATAAAGGCTTCCATATCTACCATTACGCCCGAAATAGTCTGAACAGGTTTTTTAATCTGCTCGAAAAATCCCTCGTCAAACTCCTGCGGTGTGGCGTTGAATGTCAAAGGGGGAATGAGATTTTTTGCACCATCTCTGCATTGCTCATTGTTGAGCAATACAGTTACAATTAGGTTGTTTTCCGTGCCTTTGGTTATTGTCAGTTGTAAATTGCCTGTAAAATCCAACTGTGCTATCTGATTGAAAAAATTTGTGTTCATTGTTCTGAAATTTTAATGTGTTCGTTAATTCCTTATTTCTGCTATCTCGTCTATCCTGCCATAAATGAAACTGCGTAGGCTCGTTTTGTCGGGTGCATTGTATTCGTGCCAACTTCCGTACTGCTTCACTATATAGGTTTTTAGAATATCCTCAAAACCAAACCGATAACCCATTAGCGGAATAGCTGTGCGGAAAAAACCATTGTAGTTTACTTCTCTTGCAATCCAATTTTTATCGGCTCGGCTCAACTTCTCGCCCTTGTTCAGTTTTTCCCTTAATTGGTAAACCTTTGCGGTTTTCAGCGTTTCCAATTCGGGTATCTCGTGGCTGATAAATTTTGTTGCTATTGCTTTCGTTTCCATTGTAACTGCTTTTAAATGTTATGCGTTTATTCTTTGGTATAAACTCCGTTTACATAGTAGCCAAATGACTTTTCCCAAAGGCGTACTAAACCATCTGTGTCTATATAGAAATACTCTGTACGATTGCAGTAAATAATAAATATGCTTTCGTCTTTGTGTTTCTGTTCAAGGCTCTGTGCCTTTGCCAACTTTTTCGCTTCTTCTATTGTTGTCGCTTTCATATCGCTTGTTTTTAAAAGGCTACCACCGATTAAGGCGGTAGCCTGTTGTTATTTAATTAAGGTTTAGGATTTCCGCACCGTCCAAAGCAAAGGCGGTACAGTATTCAAATGCCTTTTGCGATTTCAGTTGAGCCGTTCCACCCATTACGATACTCTGTAATTTGGCTTCGTTGTCCTTGTAATTACGAACATTCTGAAAGTAGCCTGTAACCGCATTGTACGCTCCGAACAGTGTTCCCTTTGTAGTGTCCATTTGCTGTGTGTCGCTCATCATTGCGTAGCCAAATGCGTCATCTACGGTGTTTTTGAACACGGTGGAAACTTCATCTTCCGCACCTTTTTTGAGTAAATCAAGGGTTTCTTTATTTGGGCAAAGTGCCAACTGTATCAACTTTTTAACTTCTCGGTCTGATACTCTGACCTTTGCCCAATCGTTGAAAATGCCCTGTAATTGGTCGCTCAACGTGTTGGCTAATCCCATAATCTTGTGGGCGTTCTCGATACGTTGTTTTGCTCCCGAAGTATGTTTGATACGCACTACATTTGTCATATTCCGCAAACTTGCGTTTAAGGTATTTTGGCATACGATACGGATAGGCGTAAACGCTGCGGTAATACTTCCGCTTCCGTCGTGGCTTGTGGTTAGGAAGATGTATTTTTCTGTAACATCATCGCCATTACCTACACGGATATAGTCAGGCAATTTGGCTGTGATAAAAATGCGCTCTCCCTTGCCCAATGCTCCTGCGGTTTCGTATAAAATACCGTCCCCACCGCCTACGATAGCATCAAAGAAATTGAACGCTTCACGGTTTTGTACGATATGGTAATCTTTCCCGACTACGCCCAATACTGCATTATTATCGGTGCGAATGTTGGCGAAATAGTTAGGTACTTCCAATTCGGTACTGCCTAACTCAATACCCTGTGCAGTTTCAATAAATCCCGAACCTTTGGTAAATAGTGGGGATTTTACAACTTCGTAATCTAACCCTGCGTGTTTGATTGCTTCCTCGCTTGTCGGATATTGCTCTACGAGTTGCCCCAAACCGTGCCACGCTTTTTGCTGTACTGTAAAGAAACTGTACTTTCCTGTTCTCTCGTTGAAATTTAGATTGTGTGCCATTTTGATAAAATTTTGATGTTTAAAAAATTGATTGAATACTTATTTTTAGAATGGTAGGTCGTCCTCTGTTCCCTCTGCTGTAAATCCGTTGTTTTCATATTGTGCAGTAGCCAGTACGGTTTCGGCTCTGTTTCCTCCGCCGTGCAATTTGATTTGTGAGGTATGGAAATTCAAACCTGCTCTCGCTTCTCCGTCTTTGCCTGTCCACGCTCTTGTGCTTACACGTCCTGTGAGTTCTACCAAAGTGCCTTTTGTCAGTAGCCTTGCCACGTTTGCACTAATCCAATAGGCACAATCGAAGTAAGCCGTTTGCTCTACCCATTCGCCCTGTCTGTTTTTGTAGCCGTCATTTACCGCTACGGAAAAGTTTACTACCTGTTTTTCGTTCGACAATGTGCTTACTTCCGCATTTCTTGTCAGTCTGCCTGTGATGTTCATTTTTTCTGATTTTTAGTGATTGATATTTGATTTAATTTTTTTTGATTTATTCGGTAATGAGAGGAGGTGCTGTTTCGTTTCATTACCATTTTCAATGCTTATAATTTTCATAACTGACATTTTTTTTATTCGTCCAAAGAGCCGGAGTATGCTATGTTTCGTTTCACGAGCATTAAAGGTTCGTGTTTAGGCGACACAAGGTTTTGGAAAACAAATACTACCCAACGGGTGGAGATTTTTTTCCAAACTTGCTTGACCTTTTGGCGGCGTTAAGAACACGGAAATACCTTTGCTCTTGAAATGGGACAATAGTGCATACAGGCTTCTTTGAATAAAAAAAATGTGGAAGCCGAGAAAATTGCATTAGAAGATGGTCTGTCTTGAATTGAAATAACACTTCTATTTCCCTTAATTGATAAATGTTTTTTTTAGTTAGGTGGCTTCCAAAGCCACGCTGATAGGGATTTTAAAAATGTCGAAAAGTGGAATGAGCGGAGGGACGTTTTTCAAATTTCTGTTTCAGATATAGCCGAAAGCTCTTTTACTGCGAGGGGATTAGAAAGGGTGGTAAATGTGCTTTGGGTATAAAAAATTGAGGCAAAAAAAAACAGAGCCGTTAAGCTCTGTTCAAAAAAATGTTTATGAATTTAATTAGATAGCCATTAAAAATGCTTCTTCCATTGCTTTAAATTTCGGAGTTACCAAATCCATATCCTTACTGATTTTTTGGCTGGTAATCTTCGCATAAATTTGTGTAGTAGATATATTTTTATGCCCCATCATTTTGCTAAGACTTTCGAGAGGTACGCCCTCGGTCAAAAACATTGTTCCGAAAGTATGCCTTGCCGTGTGGAAAGTTACTTTTTGCTCCGTAATAATTTCTGCATTTTCAATCAACTTAGCGACGTGCTTATTACAAGTCGCATTGGTTGGGATAGGGAATATAAACTCATTACGGGTAGTGCCGATATACTTTTCAATGATACGTTTTGGAATATCCATTAGACGAACATTGGAAGCAACGTCTGATTTCTTTCTACGGCTGATAATCCATTGATGCCCGTCAAAGAATGATTGTATATTGCTCCTTTTTAATTTCTTAATATCTGCATACGCAAGCCCTGTAAAACAACTGAAAATAAACAGGTCTTTTACAACTTCATACCGTTTGTGCGGAGGCTTACTAAGCATTAGTTTCTCAACGTCCTCTTTCAATATGTAACCTCGGTCGGTTTCCTCCATACTGATTTCGTAATCCTCAAAAGGATAATCACGTATCAGCCCTTTTTTAATCGCTAACTCCGCCAAAGCCAAAACAGGCATTGTGTACACCCAAATAGTATTATGGCTTAACTGTAAATCATAGCGGAGGTAAAAATCAAACTCACGGATAAAATCGTTATTCAATTCACGAAAAGCCATATCGTCACGATGATACCGTAACTCTATGAAGTTGGAAAGATGATTGTAAACTGTGATGTACTTATTGTAAGTACCCTCTGAACGTTCTTCCTTTTCGACCAATTTTTTAAATTGTTCGTTTTGGTCGTTGAAAACTTTTAGGATAGCATCGTCCATTACACCAACACCCAAAAAGGAGAGCTTCACTTTCTGCGAAGTGGCAAAGCCCTCGTGTTTGAGCATATCTTCATAAATCGTATCAATACGACCTCGAATGTTGTCTAATTTCTTGTTTACTTTTAATGCTTCTGCACTTTTGCCTAAAACTCTACCGAATTTTAAATCCCAATTATCAGCGTTAATTTCTAACTTTGTTCCGAAAGTTTTAGGCACTCCGTCAATGGTAATACGTGCCATAATCGGAGCATTACCATTCTTTTTTGGTTCGTTCTTTTTCAGGTAGAAAAGCAATTTAAACGTTGACCTTTTTGTCTGTTCCATAACCACAATGTTTAATGTTTAAAATTAAATTACATTGAGTTACAAGGAAACGTAAAAAGGGGTGCAAAAGACTGAAATATAATCAGTTAGATTTGGGTAGTTACCGACTGAATTGGTAACGATTTAGGAACCTAACTTTGTATTTTCCAGCCCAAAACCTATCGGACAGAGAGTTCTCAAAAAAGACTACACTTTTATAAAGCATTGTATAATAACGGGGTTAACCGTTTTGCCTATCTTTGCTTTTTATTAATCTTTTTTAAGAAAAATAAATCAAATTTAAAATGAAAATTTATACTAAAACAGGAGATAAAGGCGAAACAGCTTTGTACGGAGGAACAAGAGTTTCCAAAGCCAGTGCAAGAGTGGAAAGTTATGGTACTATTGATGAACTCAATTCTTTTATAGGAATTGCCAAGAGTCATATTGACGATGAGGAGGTTTTGAAGCAGCTTAAAAAAATTCAGTTTGATCTATTTACTGTGGGCTCTGAAGCCGCAACGCCCGTTGATAAACTTTTTTTGGCAAATGGAAAATCAAGGCTGACACTTGTTATTTCGGATAAAGAAATAGAAGAACTTGAAAACTGGATGGATGTTTTTGATGATAAGCTTGAACCTCTACAGTATTTTATTCTTCCGGGAGGCGGTAAATCTGCAACTTTTTTGCATGCAGCACGAACGATTTGCAGAAGAGCGGAGCGGTCTTTAGTTTTCTTAAATGAGTCTGAAGAAGTACGTCCTGAATTGATTAAGTATCTAAATCGTCTTTCAGATTATCTTTTTGTTTTGGCGAGATATATATCAAAATTAAACAACGAACCGGAAGAATACTGGAATCCGAATGAAAGATAAAGCATTACTTTTCATTAACGGAGAAGCTCCCAAATCTCTTCCGGATTTAGAGGACTATTCTTTTATCGCCTGTACAGACGGGGCTTTTCATTATTTGAAGCGATTAGGTTTTCCTTTAGACGAGCTAGACTTTATCTCCGGTGATTTTGACTCGCATTCCGGAGCAGACGAAAATGTATATGAAGATAAATTTATTTATACTCCCGATCAGAACAAAACAGATTTTCAGAAGGCTTTAGAAATTATTTCAGAAAAAGGCTTTAAAAATATTGATGTTTTGGGCGGAAGCGGCGGTGAGCAGGATCATTTTTTGGGAAATCTCACAGTTGCTTTTTCTTTTAAAGAAAATTTAAACATAAAGTTTTACGACGAGTTTTCTGAATATTTTTTTATTCCCGATAATTTTGTGTTGGAAAATGTAAAAGATAAAATGATATCTCTTTACCCTTTTCCCTATGTTGAAAAGATTTCTACGTCCGGACTTAACTGGGTTTTAGATAACGAAAACCTGAGCATGACCTCAAAAATCGGAAACCGTAATTTTGCGGTAGAGAATGAGGTGAGCATTAATTATGAAAAAGGAAACCTGCTTGTTTTTATAGGAAAAAAGTATGTGTAGATGCTGCAATTACAGTATTTTATTTTTTGAAAATTTTAATAGAATTTAAAACCCAAAAACCAAACTTTTTTAGCAATTTTGCATTCTTAATTTACTCGTTCAAAAATGAAGATAAAATACTCGGAACTTATTGATCAGACCTTATATTTTCCAACGGAAGAATTTAATGTTTCTGAGAACAATTTGTTGTTTCATGATATTCCGCTGATGGATGTCGTTGAAAAGTTTGGAACGCCTCTAAAGGTAAGTTACCTCCCGAAAATTTCTCAGAATATCCAGAAAGCAAAAGGCTGGTTTAAAGAAGCTTTCGAGAAAATTGATTATAAGAAAGAATACAGATACTGCTATTGTACCAAATCCAGCCACTTCAAGTTTGTAATTGAAGAAGCGTTAAAAAATGATATTTCTATAGAAACTTCATCGGCTTATGATATGGATATTGTAAAGTCGCTTTATAATGAAGGAAAGGTTTCTAAAGATATTGAAGTAATCTGCAATGGTTTCAAAACGGATGATTATCTGGCGAAAATTTCAGACATGATCAACAGCGGTTTTGAAAATATTACCCCGATTCTTGACAATTACCGTGAGCTTGATAAACTTACGGAAAGTATTGATAGTACTTTTGATATCGGAATCAGGATAGCTTCTGAGGAAGAACCGAAATTTGAATTTTATACTTCCAGATTAGGAATAGGATATAAAGACATTATCCCGTACTATAGCCAGAAAATTGCGGAGCATCCTAATGCAAGACTGAAAATGCTTCACTTTTTCATCAACACCGGGATAAAAGATACAGCTTATTATTGGAACGAATTATATAAGTGTCTTCGTGTATATGCGCGTCTGAAGAAAATTGCACCGGAAGTCAATTCTCTGAATATCGGAGGTGGTTTTCCAATCAAAACTTCTCTCAACTTTGATTATGACTACCAGTATATGGTGGAAGAAATTGCTTCCCAGATCAAAAAATTCTGCGAAGAGGAAGGAGTGGAAGAACCTAATATTTATACAGAATTCGGAAGTTTTACGGTAGGAGAGAGTGGTGCTAATTTATACAAAATTATTTCTCAGAAACGCCAGAATGACAGAGAAAAATGGAACATGATTGATTCTTCTTTCATGACTACACTTCCCGATACATGGGCAATTTCGAGACACTTTATCATGCTTCCTTTAAATCGTTGGGAAGATTCTTATGAAAGGGTTTTTCTCGGTGGATTAACTTGTGATTCAGACGATTATTATAATTCTGAGCAGCATACCAATGCTATTTACCTTCCTGTTTTCAGCGATACTAAACCTCTTTATATTGGCTTTTTCCATACCGGAGCTTATCAGGAAACGATAGGAGGTTATGGAGGTGTGCATCATTGTCTGATGCCACAGCCAAGACATATTCTGATCCAGAAAGATGAAAACGGTGAGTTTCAGTATGAAATTTTCAGAGAAAAACAGGAGCCGGAAGATGTTTTAAAATTATTGGGATATTAAACAATCTTCTCAACTACATAGTTTCTAAAAGGAATTTATAAACAGCCTTTATCATCAATAAAATTAAATTATCAGGTTTAGGCTGTTTATGAATAATACTTTAAAAAGGATTTTCTATCCTAAGTAATGTCTTTTGCAAAGCTGCAGTTTATAAAAAAGTAGAATCAAAATAAAACGGAAGCAAATCTTTTATAGATGAAACTTTGATGATATCATCATTCAGATTCGCAAAATACAGTTCAATATTTTCATTTTGTTTGGTTTCATATTCCATAATACTCTGTCTGCAGGCACCACAGGGAGGAATCGGTGGATTTTTTTCTGAAAATTCTTTCGGTCCGCCCACAATAAATATTTTCTTAATTTTTTGATCCGGATAATTTGCTCCAATCCAGAAAAGTGCTGTTCGTTCTGCACATAACCCGGAAGGAAAAGCTGCATTTTCCTGATTGTTGCCGGAAAAAATCTCACCATTCTCCAAAAGAACTGCACAACCGACAAAAAACTCAGAATAGGGAGCGTAAGCATTTTTTCGTGCGATTTTTGCCTGCTCGAAAAGTTTTTGTTCTGTTTCTGTCAGTTCAGTTTTGCTTTTAAAATGATTGTACTTTATTGCTATGTTTTTTTCCATAATGTATTTAAAAAGGGGGCGTAAATGTAAACTATTTTAATGACTTGGGCAATAAACCTTTCTCAATCTATTTTTTGTATTTTTAGTGCATTAAAAATTAAGCTTAATGTTATATTCTCCAATAAAATTCAGAAATGTAGAACTTAAAAACCGATGGGTAATGTCCCCTATGTGTATGTATTCTTGTGAAAACGGACTTGCAAATGATTTTCATTTTGTACACTACGGCAGCAGGGCTCAAGGCGGAACAGGACTTTTGATCGTTGAAGCAGCTGGTGTAGAACCGAAAGGAAGGATTACGAACCACTGCATGGGAATCTGGAATGACGAACAGGCTGAAGAATTAAAAAAAATTGTACAATTTGTACATCAGCATTCAGATAGTAAAATAGGTATTCAACTCGCTCATGCGGGAAGAAAGGCTTCAACGTGGAACAATGTTCAGACTTCATTGGAAGATGGCTGGGAAACTCTAGCTCCGAGTGCAATTCCTTATCAGCAAGGAGAAAGGGTACCTCATGTATTGACTCTTGAAGAAATAAAAGAACAAGTTCAAAATTTTAAAGAAGCTGCAAGAAGATCTGTAAAAGCAGGATTTGATGTGATTGAAATTCATGGTGCGCACGGCTATCTTATACATCAGTTTTTATCACCATTATCCAATATCAGAAATGATGAATATGGCGGGAGTTTTGAAAACAGAATCAGATTTCTGATTGAAATTGTGGATGCCGTGAACGAAGAGTTAAATGAAAATGTTGCGCTTTTTGTAAGGATTTCGGGTACAGAATATGCCGAAAATGGCTGGAATATTGATGACAGCGTGAAACTTGCGCAGGTTTTAAAGAATCATGGAGTAGATTTGATAGATGTTTCCAGCGGAGGAAATATCCACGGAGCTAAAATCTCTGTATTTGACGGTTATCAGGTGCCTTTTTCTTCAGCAGTAAAAAATCAGGCAAATGTACAGACAGGAGCAGTAGGATTGATCACTACAAGTCAGCAGGCAGAAGAAATTCTTCAGAATGGTGAGGCAGATCTTATTTTTGTAGCAAGAGAGATCCTAAGAAATCCTTATCTTGCTGTTCAAGGCTCATTTGAAATGAAAGAAGATTGTTTTTTTCCTCATCAGTATTTGAGAGCAAAAATTTCTTAGATTTGTGAAATAATAATTAACAGACGATGCACATAGAAGATTTTATGCTTCCGTGTCCCAGCAAAAAGTTTTTGGGAATAGAATGTTTTGGCTGTGGAACGCAGAGGGCAATTGTTTTGGTATTTCAGGGGAAGTTCTCAGAAGCATTTCAGATGTATCCTGCGGTGTACACTCTTCTGATGTTTTTTGGCTTTGTAATACTCAATTTTTTAGACAAGAAAAGAAATTACGGTCAGATATTGATATTTTTAGCCATAATTAATGCAGTCATTATGGTTTTTTCTTATTTTTATAAACATTTTTCAGCTTTTTAAACTAAACATTAAAAATTATATTATGAATCAACAAAAATTACCCAATGCTACAGCTGTTCTTGTTTTAGGAATTGTTTCCATTGTGGGGTGCTGCTGTTACGGAGTTTTAGGGCTTATTGCAGGTATTGTAGGACTTGTGCTTTACAAGAAAGATATTGCACTTTACAATGCCAATCCGTCTCTTTATTCTGATTACAGCAATCTGAATACGGGTAGAATCTTATGTATCATCGGTTTGATATTAAGTGCTCTTTACTTAGTAATTAATATCATTTTCATTGCGGTGTTTGGTCTTGAAGCAATTTCTGATCAGGAATTGATGCAGGAAAAAATGAGAGAGCTTTTAGGGCAATAAGATATTATAGATAGATATAATGGCTGTTTTATTCTAAATAAAGCAGCCATTTTTTTTGAGTAATCAGCCATTTTATTTAGTTGTTAATACATTGAATTTATACTTGTTTTTCTTTTTGGAATAATTATTGGCTTTTTATCAAAAAATTATTTTATGAATTCAGACACTATTAAAACAATCGCGAAATACGGATTAGGAGCAATGTTGATTACCGCAGGAATCGGACATCTGACCTTTGCAAGAAAAGAGTTCCAGGCGCAAGTTCCGGAATGGGTTCCGCTCGAAAAAGATGATACTGTTGTTTATTCGGGAATTGTAGAAATTGCGATGGGAACCGCCATTATTGCAGCACCCAAAAAATATGAATCTTTTGTAGGAAAACTTGCCGCAGGATTATTCACCGCTGTTTTTCCGGGAAACTATACCCAATACAAAGAAAGAAGAGATGCTTTCGGACTTGATTCTGATAACAAAAGATTAGCCAGACTTTTTATGCAGCCACTTCTTTTGCTTTGGGCGGTTAAATCTACGGATTAATCAATTAATGTTTTAATATATTGACCTGTTTTACAACAGGTTTTTTTATGATTGATATATAATATTGATTATATTTGTATCAGTATTAGACATTAAAATAAATAAGATTATGATAGCTGAAATTGAAAAATTTATTGAAATACAAAATAATATAGATGAGATTTTAAAAAAATCTCCTTTTAAAATGTCTTATATCATTGAAAAATCAGGAATTAAAAAACCAACATTTTTTAAAAAGCTAAAAGAGAAAAGATTTACTCCTGAAGAGCTTTTAAGAATTTCAAAAACTATTGAGCCCATTTGGAAAAATGAAACTAAAGAAGAGATTCTTGAATCACTAAAAAAAAGTGAAGAAGATTTTCGAAATGGTAGAGTTCATGATTACAAAGAGGTAATGAAAATGACAAGATTACGTTTGGAAAACTATAAACATGGAAATTAATTTTTCTGACGAATCACTTTCTGATTTAAAAAATATTGAAGAATACCTTCTCAAAAAATGGAATATCAGCGTTTTTGAAACTTTCTAATAAAATTAGATGAAGTTATTGATATTATTACTGAAGGTAATGTAGTTTTCCAAAATTACGAAAGTACTAAAGACCATAAAATTTTAATTACGAAACATAATACTTTGATCTATATTGTTGAAGACAATGTTTTAAAAATAATCAAAACTCTCCAAAATTATCAGAATCCATCAGAAAACTATAAATCCATTAAAGATTAAAAACTTTATTAACCGTGAACTTAAAATTTAAACCGATTATTTTTATTTTTCTTTTTGTACTGATGGGATTTTATGGTATTCAGGATATGAAGTTAATGTATCCATCATATTTCCCCAAACCTGTTTATAATTTCAGGAAAAATCCGCTCAAGAGTTCTACGGTAGAACTGGGAAGAAAGCTTTTTTATGATCCGATTTTATCCCGGAATAATACCATTTCCTGTTCATCCTGTCACAATTCTAATCAGGCATTTTCCCACGCAGGAAATCATTTAAGCAAAGGAATTGAAGAAGGAATCGGAGAACGAAATTCACCGGCGATCTTTAATCTGGCGTGGCAAAAAACTTTTATGTGGGATGGAGTGGTGACTAATATTGATGTGCAGGCTTTAGCTCCGATCAATCATCCTAAAGAAATGGGAGAAGACATTAATGCGGTAGTAAGAAGACTGAATAAATCAAAAGAATATAAAACGCTTTTTTACAGAAGCTTCGGTGACAGCATTGCAACGGCAGAACGAGCCATGAAAGCACTTTCGCAGTTTCAGCTCACGTTTGTTTCTGCTGGCTCAAAATATGATAAAGTAAAGCAGAAAAAAGCCCAGTTTAGCCAATCTGAGCAGGATGGTTACGAGCTTTATAAGGCAAATTGCAGCTCATGTCATGCAGAGCCGCTTTTTTCAACCTATGATTTTGCCAATAATGGACTTCCTATTGATCCCGCACTTAATGATTACGGAAGATGGAATAAAACGATGGAACCGAAATATAAACAGATGTTTAAAATTCCGAGCCTTAGAAATCTGGCATTTACTTATCCTTATATGCATGACGGAAGGTTTCAAACTTTGGACGAAGTTCTGGATCATTACGAAAAAGGAATTGAAAAATCTCCCACTTTAGCAAGCCAGCTTCAAAAGCCAATTATTTTTAGTGCAAAGCAAAGGGCTGATCTTCTGCAATTTTTGTCAGCTTTGAATGATTCTGCATTTATTTCTAATCCTGCATATCAGAAAAAATAGATACATCAGTTAAAGATAATCAGTAAGCGATCTCCATTTTTACCTTTTTATTTTTCAGTCTTTCAGAGCTTAGCTTTTTGAGTAGTGCATTGACTTTGCTTCTGGAAACCGCAACATAAGAAGTAGTGTCTTTTACTTCGATCAATCCCACATCTTCTTTTTGGAGCTCACCTTTTTTCATCAGAAATCCTACAATATCTACTTTGTTAACTTTATCTTTTTTTCCTGCGCTGATATATATCGTCTGAAACGGAGTTTTTTCCGGAACTTTGGTGAATTCTTTTACGTCTTCAACCGGAACATCGTTTTTGATGAAAGGAAAATTTTCCTCTTCCGTCATAATGAGATATACAAAACCTTTGGCATTCATTCTTGCAGTTCTTCCGTTTCTGTGAATAAAAGCATCTTCTTTGGGCGGAAGCTGATAATGAACAATAGATTCCACTTCAGGAACATCCAGTCCTCTTGCTGCAAGATCGGTTGTAATTAAAACTCTCGCAGAATCGTTCCTGAATTTCAGCAGAGCACGCTCTCTTTCATCCTGTTCCATTCCGCCATGAAAAGTTTCACGGTCAATGCCTTTATCTTTTAAAAGCTCAGAAATACGGTCAACAGCTTCTCTGTGATTGCAGAAAATAAGCGTTCTTTTGTTTCCTATTTTGCAGATGAGGTGAAATAAAGTATCCAGTTTCTCTTCTGAAATGGTCATTACTTTTCTCAGCTGAATATCAGGTTTGTTTTCTCCCAGTTTCAGGAAATCAACCAATTTTTCATTCTGAAGTCCTGTAAATTTTGGGATTTCGTTCATTGCTGTAGCAGAAGTCAGGATTCTTTGGGATAAACCTTTTAAATTTCCGATAATATATTCCATATCTTCCTGAAAGCCCAGTTCCAAAGCCTTGTCAAATTCATCCAGAACTAAAGATTTAATGGTGGAAGCATCAAAGTTTCTGTTTTGAAGATGGTATTTAATTCTTCCCGGCGTTCCTATCAGTACAGCAGGAGCTTCAGTCAGATTATTGATTTCAATTTTTTTATCGTGTCCTCCGTAGCAGACGGAAACTTTGAAATCTGTTCCCATTGCTTTAAAAACCTGCTCAATCTGCAGTGCGAGTTCTCTTGCAGGAACCAATATCAAAGTCTGAACTCCAGATATGTTTTTTTTAAGATTTCTGAGAACCGGAAACAGAAACGCCAGCGTTTTTCCCGAACCTGTCGGAGATAATAAAATAACGTCTGTATTTTTTTCTGTTGCTTTGAATGCAGATTTCTGCATCTGATTCATCTCCTGAATCTTAAGATTCTGATAAATTGACTGTAATTCCATGTTGCAAAGGTAAGCGAAAGATTTTTACTGTAAATTGAATAAATTTAAAGAAATTTGCTAAACCTTAAACCTTAAAAATGTCTCCCGAAAAAAGAAAGCTCATTACCGACAGTTTCAACCGTTCCGAAACCTTAAAATTCTACAAAGCAGAATTACTGGAAGCTGAAACCGATTTTATTTCCATTAAAATTCCGAAAATGGAACTCATGACCAGAAAGGCAGGAATGTTTAACGGAGCTATGATTGCTTCTTTAGTTGATGTTTCTTCCGGTTATGCAGCAGTAAGTCATTACGAAGAAGATTGCTACGTTGTGACGGTTGAGCTTAAAGTTAATTATCTGCGTCCTGCGATTGGTGATGCGTTGGTTTCAAAATCTTATGTTGTAAAAGGAGGTTCTAAAATTAGTGTGATCAGAACTGAAATTTATATCGTCAACGATAATAATGACCATGAAAGTCATGTGGCTACTTCTCTGGTAACGATGATGAAAATCAAATAACCGCCGTAATTAAAAAGTTTTTTATAATTTTAATAAATAAATTTCAATATATGAATCTGATTATCCGTTTGCTTATTACTGCAATAGTTGCATTTTTTCTCACAAAACTTTTGCCAGGTGTTCACTTTCAGAGCTTTTCAGCGGCAGTTATTTTTGCAATTGTGCTGGGAATTTTAAATCTTATTGTAAAACCGGTTCTGAGCCTTTTCAGTCTTCCGCTTACGATCATTACATTAGGTTTTTTTGCATTGGTTATTAATGCCGTTATTGTTCTTATCGCAGATTACTTTATAGACAGCATGAATGTTGACGGATTCTGGTGGGCTTTTATATTCAGTATTGTTTTGTCATTTATTACTTCTCTGGCAAATTCCATGTTTTCAAAAGATTAATGGTAATTTTCTTCAAAGTTAAAAATAAAAAGTTCGGCAATTTTGCCGAACTTTTCTTTTTATATGTAACAGGAATTAAATTCCGTCAATGATTTCATTCAGAACAGTACTTGGTCTCATGGCTGCATAAGTTTTATATGTATCTGTCTTATAATAACCGTCAATTTCCTGCGGTTTACCTTGAGCACCGATCAATTCAGCATTGATTACGTCCTCATTTTCCTTCATTGCCTCTGCAATCGGAGCAAACTGTTTAGCCAATTCAGCATCAGAAGTCTGGTTTGCTAATGATTCAGCCCAATACATTGCCAAGTAGAAGTGAGAACCTCTGTTATCAATCTGTCCTACTTTTCTTGCCGGAGATTTGTCTGTAGCTAAAAACTTAGCATTGGCTTCATCTAATGCATCAGCTAAAACCTGTGATTTTGTATTTCCCTGAGTTTGTGCCAAATGTTCCAAAGAAGCCTGCAAAGCAAGAAACTCACCTAAAGAATCCCATCTCAGATAACCTTCTTCGATGAACTGTTCAACGTGTTTCGGGGCAGAACCACCCGCTCCTGTTTCGAATAACCCACCACCGTTCATTAATGGAACAATAGAAAGCATTTTTGCAGAAGTTCCAAGCTCCAGGATTGGGAAAAGGTCTGTTAAGTAATCTCTTAAAACATTTCCTGATACAGAGATCGTATCTTTTCCTTCTCTTGCTCTTTTTAAAGTTTCGGTCATGGCATCTTTTACATCAAGGATTTTGATATCAAGCCCGTTTGTATCATGATCAGCTAAATATTTTTCAACTTTTTTGATCATTTCTCTGTCGTGCGCTCTTCCTTTATCCAACCAGAAAATTGCCGGAGTATCAGAAAGTCTTGCTCTGTTAACCGCTAATTTTACCCAATCTTGGATTGGAGCGTCTTTTGTCTGACACATTCTGAAAATATCTTCTTTTTCTACTTTCTGAGAAAGAAGGATATTTCCGTTTTCGTCCTGAACCTCAATACTTCCGTCAGCGGATGCCTGAAATGTTTTATCGTGAGAACCGTATTCTTCAGCCTTTCGAGCCATCAAACCAACATTCGGAACAGAACCCATTGTAGTAGGATCCAATTTTCCGTGAGCTTTCATATCATCAATTACAGCCTGATAAAAACCTGCGTAAGACCGATCCGGAATAATGCACACCGTATCTTCTTCGTTTCCGTCTTTATTCCACATTTTTCCTCCGCCTCTTACCAATGCAGCCATAGACGCATCAACAATAATGTCAGAAGGAACATGGAAGTTGGTAATTCCTTTATCTGAATTTACCATCGCTACTCTTGGACCGTTGGCTAATGCAGCTTCAATATCACCTTTGATATTAGCTTCCTGCTCATTTCCTTTGATTTTTTCAAATAAGTCAGCTAGACCGTTATTTGGATTGATGTCTAAAGATTTAAAAGTATCCGCATATTTAGCAAAAACATCTTTGAAGAAAGTTTCAACAATAGCTCCGAAAATAATAGGGTCAGAAATTTTCATCATCGTTGCTTTCAAATGAGCAGATAACAAGACGTTTCTGTCTTTAGCTTCCTGAATTGCTTTTTCAACGAAAGTTTTCAAAGCATTCAAATTCATTACGGAAGAATCAATAACTTCTCCAGCCTGAAGAGCAGCGAAATCTTTTAATTGAGTTTCAGAACCATCATTTCCTTTAAATACAATTTTAAATTTTGTTGCGTTTTCTACTGTTGTTGAAGTTTCTGTTCCGTAGAAATCACCGCTTTCCATGTGAGCAACATCTGTTTGGCTGTCTGAAGCCCAGTTGCCCATTCTGTGAGGATTTGCTTTTGCATAGTTTTTAACGGCTTTTGGAGCACGTCTGTCAGAATTTCCTTCTCTTAACACAGGGTTTACAGCACTTCCTAAAACTTTAGCGTACTTCGCTTTGATCGCTTTTTCTTCATCATTTTTAGGCTCTGCCGGATAATTGGGAACCGCAAAACCTTTGGACTGCAATTCTGCGATTGCTTCATCTAACTGAGGTGCAGATGCAGATATATTGGGTAGCTTGATAATATTTGCATCAGGTTGAGTAGCCAATTGCCCCAGTTCAGCCAAAGCATCACCAATCTTTTGATCTTCTTTCAAAAACTCCGGGAAGTTAGCAAGGATTCTTCCGGACAAAGAAATATCAGGAACGGCAATCTCAATATTTGCAGATTTTGTAAACGCTTTTACAATCGGTAAAAACGAGTGTGTTGCCAACATAGGAGCCTCATCCGTAAGTGTGTAATAGATTTTTGATTTTTCTGACATTATACTGTTCGTTTATTGTTTGAAATTTAAGATTCACAAATTTAGTTAAATTTTAAATTCTTTAATTTAATTATCAAGGAGATTTTCCAATTTAAGATTAATTTAACCTTTATATCATAGGAAAAATTTTCTTTTATGACTAAATTTGAAAAACTTTAAAAAATAAATTATGTCAAAAATTACCCTGAAAGGAAACGAAGTAAATACTATAGGAAATCTTCCTGAAGTTGGTTTTACAATCAGAGATTTTGCTTTACTAGATGCAGGTCTGAATGTAAAAACTCTTGAAAATTTTGAAGGAAAGAAAAAAGTATTCAATATTTTCCCAAGTATTGATACGCCTACTTGCGCATCTTCTGCAAGAAAGTTCAATGAGCAGGCTTCTGCATTAGACAATACGGTAGTTATTAATGTTTCTAGAGATTTGCCTTTTGCATTAGGAAGATTTTGTGCTGCCGAAGGTTTGAATAATGTAGAAACATTATCAGATTTCAGAAGCAGTTTCGGAGATGATTATGAAGTAACAATCACCGATTCTCCAATGAAAGGACTTCTAAGCCGTGCCGTGATCGTGACGGATGAAAATAATAAAGTAGTCTATACTGAGCAGGTTTCGGAAATTGCTGACGAACCAAATTATGATGCAGCTTTAGCAGCATTAAAATAAAAACTTAAAATAGAAAGCCTTATGAATAGATTCGTAAGGCTTTAATTTCCATAATCAAAAATCTAGACAGTGAAACGCTCCGGAACCGCTACATTACCTCTTCACTACGGCAAAGTACCACCTTGGCTGTATGAGCGTATGTCGATTCTCGGGCTTTCAATTGTAGAAGTCATTCTTGCAGATTACGGAAAAAACGAAGTTCTCAAAAGGCTCGCAGATCCGTTTTGGTTTCAGAGTTTTGGTGCGGTGATGGGCATGGATTGGCACTCTTCAGGAATTACAACGTCTGTGATGGGCGCTTTGAAACGAAGCATCAATCCTCATTCTAAAGAGCTTGGAATTTATATATGTGGTGGTAAAGGTAGGTTTTCAAAAGAAACACCCAACGAATTGTTGGTGATTGCAGACAAAACCGGACTCAATGGAAATGAGCTGGTTAGAGCAAGTAAGCTTTCTGCAAAAGTTGATAACACAGCAATTCAGGATGGTTATCAGCTGTATCTTCATAATTTCATTTTGTCGGATGAAGGGAGCTGGTCGGTTGTTCAGCAGGGAATGAATGACTTAGACAGAACAGCAAGACGTTATCATTGGCATTCAGAAAATATGGAATCTTTTGTTGAAGAGCCTCATAAAGGAATTCAGGGAATCAATCGTGGAAATATTCTGAATCTGACAGCCAGTGAAGCTCAGGAAAACCGCAAAGGTATTCTGGAGATTTCGCACACCAACTCAGAGAAAATCATGCAGGATTTTGCAAATCTGATTCTGCCTGCTCATCACGATGTACGTGCTTCGGATGTAGATCTGAAAAAACTGGGAACACTTCTTTATATGACCAGAGAAAATCAGCCCGAAAATTTCGAAGAATTGTTGCTGTTGAAAGGCGTTGGTCCCAGAACTTTACAAAGTCTTGCTTTGGTAAGTGAAGTTATTCATGGTGCTCCTTCAAGGTTCAGAGATCCGGCGAGATTTTCTCTTGCACATGGCGGAAAGGATGGTCATCCGTTCCCGGTTCCTATTAATGTATATGATGAAACAATTTCAATTTTACAAAAAGGAATTGAAAAATCAAAGTTGGGAAATTCAGATAAATTAAAGTCTGTTAATCATTTACATAAGATAATTTCTGATGCTGAGAAAAATTTCACTCCGGATTTTGATATTAATGATGTAATTGAAGAAGAAAGGCAAAACTCATGGCGTTTCGGAGGAAAAACCGTTTTTGGTGATGCTAAAAAACCTGCCGACACAAAACCTATTCAGCTTTCTCTGTTTTAGTTACGCCTTTGCTGAATTTATCTCTATTTTGAATTGAAAAACATCTATGTTTTTGTAGAATTTATAGTTTTTTCGATAAATTAGATCCGACGGTAAAATATTTCACGCTCTATTCCAATAAAAATTTTAATTTTAAGACTCAAAAAACGAATTGTGAGTAATAAAGCTTTAGAAATATGTTATGATTTCCCGTTTTTCTTAGAAGAAGAGCTTGAAGAGATTTTTCAGGCACATCAAAGAGTAAGCTTTCAGAAAGGAGACTTTATTTTACAGGAAGGAAAAACAGCCAACGAGTATTATATTTTGGAGAAAGGTTTAGCTCGTTCTTTTGTAAATGATTTCAACGGAAATGATGTAACAATCACCTTTTTTACAGAAAATGAAATTATTATTGAGGTCTCATCACTTTTTCAGAGGATTCCGACTCAGGAAAATATTGTCTGCATTACAGACTGTGAATGTTGGAAATTTAGTTTTGACAGTTTTCAGGAGCTTTTTCATAAAATTCCTAATCTCAGAGAATGGGGAAGGGCATGGATGTCGCAGCAGCTTTTCATCGGGAAACAGCGTTCCGTTGAAATATTTACGCTTTCAGCTACCCAACGCTATCTTAATCTTTTAGAGCAAAAACCTCATGTCATCCAGTTTGCGCCTCTTAAGCAGATCGCCTCTTATCTTGGCATTACAGATACCTCATTAAGCAGGATCCGAAAAGAATTGGTTTCTCATCCCACAAAAAATTAAAACTTGTCTTATGGCAAGTTGTTTTTTTGGATTAAACTCTAAATTTGAATCAATAAAATACAGTTTATCATATAATTTTTATCAATTAAAATTTATATAACCATGAAAATAATTAAAACAATAGTATTCGCCATTTTCGCTTTGATGTTTATCAATGCCGGCTTAGATAAATTTTTACATTATATGCCTGTTCCGCCAATGCCGGAAGCGCTTCAGAAAGTGAATGAAGCAATAATGTCTCTCCATTGGCTTATTCCGTTAGTCGGTTTTATAGAACTGCTCAGCGGAATTCTAATTCTGATTCCTAAAACAAGAGCATTGGGTGCTGTTATGGTTTTTCCGGTAATGGTAGGCATTATTTGCCACAATGCGACTTTTATGCCTGAAGGATTGATGATTTCAGGAATTTTCTTTATCATTAATCTATGGATTCTTTTTGATAATAAAGAAAAAATTAAAATGCTGATCAATTAACTGTTAATTCTATGGATACACCACAATCAACAAAATTAGACATTATCATTCCTGCATTTCGTGGTCACAGCCAAAATTTTCTGATGGCTCTGGATCAAATTTCTGAGGGAGACGCTTTAAAAAGAATAGAAGGAAAAACCAATCACATCATTTGGATGGCTGGGAATTTTCTTGACATGCGCTATGCCATGGGAAATGTTTTAGGACTTAATGAGGAGTTTGAATTTAAAGATTATTTCTTTCAGGGAAAAACTCTGGATGAAAATTTAGATTACCCAGCCTTGAAACAGCTTAAGGAAAGTTTTCATAAGATTTCTCCTTTGGTATACAGGAAATTATTGGAAGTATCGGATGAATATTTAGATAAAGCTTTTCCGATGGGAATGAATATTGATTTTTTTCCGGAAACTGTGCTGAATTTCGTTGGAATGTGCATTGGAAGAGAAGATTATTTGTGCGGACAAATAGGATTGATGCGCAGAATCT
>JAANMY010001129.1_pt1 | contig 32244 bp, 31 predicted proteins | sample 7279691 | NCBI WGS metagenome assembly JAANMY01 (sample SAMN14094543, study PRJNA606508) | bioreactor metagenome | isolation source: A lab-scale SPAN reactor treating ammonium-rich wastewater day 388 | place: Ireland: Galway | collected 2018-02-07
CCTCCGGGCGTCCCTGCTCACGATGGAGATCGTGCGGTTGCGCCGAACGGCCGAAGGGCTGCGTCGTAGCGGGGATCTCGAAGGAGCAGTGCGGGCCGAGAACGACGCAGCGGAGATGGCAACCGAACGCAGCGGAATCGAGGAGGAGTTGCGGAAGGCGGAGAAACGACTCCGGGACGTCGCCAACACACCCGGCATCATCGTCGCCCGCTGGAAAGCGGGCCGGTCGGGGGGGGGCAGCCTGGACCTCGGTGCGGTAGCAAGCACCGGGGCGTTCGCCTCGGAGAACCGCTCGGGGTTCGTGATCCTGGGCGGGCTGCGCGTCGTCAGCGTCGTCTTCGGAGAAGACTTCTGGTGGCTGCTCAACAACCTGCGCAAGCACGAGAAGAAGTACATTTCGGAGATCGGCGTGGTGACGCACATCATCCAGGCCAAGGACCTCGCGTACACGAGTGACTTGAGTGTTGCTCGGGTAGCGGCGCTGCGGGCCGAACTGAGCCCCAAGGGATTCGAGAGCGTGGAACGCGCCCGGATCGACGCGTACTGGGCATTCGCAGGGCAGTTCTCCAATGTCGGCAACATGCCGCGGGTCGTCTGGAAGCGAGAGCCTTTCTGCATGGTCTGCTCGCTCGACCTGCCCGGCCTGGCCGAACCGCGCGACCGTGCCTTGCAGAAGGTATTTCACATCCATGAGAAGCCCGTGGATCCCGCGACATACCAGGGTTGGCGGACAGTCACGGCGGGCATGATGCATCTGGGCGGCGTGGTGCCGTGGAGGACCCACGCAGCCAAGTACGCCCAGACACGCACCATGTGGCCCTCTCGCGCTTGTCCTTTCTGCGGGAAGAACGATCAGGCGGTCACCATCGAAGGGTGGCCCGACGCCGAAGAAGAACTGCAGAAGCGCGACGGCGTGAAGAAGTAGATCCGCATTCACGAGGTCAGTAACCCGTGCAGGACACCCCGCCGGTGCCCACTGGTGGGTCGGCTCTCCAGAGCAGTGTCCGGGCCGAAGCTCCGAGGCCCGGGCGGATGCGCCGCAGCCATCCGTGAAATCCGTGAAAGAAATCGGGGTGACAGGATTTGAACCTGCGACCTTCTCGTCCCGAACGAGACGCGCTACCAAGCTGCGCTACACCCCGTCTTCGCCGCCATCATATGCCCCCTCCCGCGCCCTGACCGCCCACCCCCCATTTCAATCGCCCTCCCTTTTCCTTCCCCCCCAGTTCCTTCCCCTCCAGTTCCTTCCCCTCCCCTTCAAACCCCATGACTCGCCTCCTTCCCGACGCTCGCCCTGTTCCGTCCGCGGTTTCCACGCGTTTGTCCGTGCTGCCCACGCACAGCCGGCGGCCCCACAGCCTCCCCGTTCATCCCACTCCCTCCCCTTCCACCCCACGCCTTCCCGCTTCATCCCCTTCCCTTCACGCCGCGCGGCGGTGCATTCAACGAAGCGTTACGCTCTCGTGAGAGGCCCCGCATGCGCACCCCACTCGTCGCCGGCAACTGGAAGATGAACACGACCGCGGCGTCCGCCGTGGCCCTCGCCCGACGTGTCGCCCAGGCCGCACGCGAAGCCGTGGAACCAACCGCGGCGGTGGGGGGTGAGGCGCGGGTCGAAGCAGGGGGCGAGGCCGGGGGCGAGATGGTGGGTGTCGGCGTGGCGCCTCCGTTCCCCTATCTTCTGCCTGTCCGCGAGGCGCTCGCCGGTTCTCCCGTGCTCCTGGGGGCGCAGGATGTCCACCCCGCGCCCTCGGGCGCCTTCACCGGCGAGGTCTCCATCCCCATGCTCGTGGACTGCGGCGTGTCCTTCGTCCTCGTCGGCCATTCCGAGCGCCGCCATGTCCTCCAGGAGCGCGACGACCTCGTCCGGGCCAAGGCCCACGCCGTGCTCGAATCTCCGCTCACCTGCGTGCTCTGCATCGGTGAGACGCTCGAACAACGCCGCGCAGGCGAGACCGATCGCGTGAACGAGTCGCAGTTGAGGTCGGCGCTCTCGGGCCTCTCGCCCGGGCGAGCGGATGGGCTGATCGTCGCCTACGAGCCGGTCTGGGCGATCGGGACCGGGGTGACGGCGACTCCCGACGACGCCCAGCGGGCCCACGCCCACATCAGGAAGATCCTGGCCGATCTCCTCTCCCCCAACACCGCGCGGGAAGTACGGATCCTCTACGGCGGGTCGGTCAAGGCCTCGAATGCCGGCGACCTGTTCGCCCGCGAGGATATCGACGGCGGGCTCGTGGGCGGGGCCTCGCTCGACGCCGGGGAGTTCGCGGGGATCATCCGTGCGGCGGGAGCCCGCCGGGCATAGGCTTCCCCTCCAATGTTCGCCCCCATGACTCGCGGGAGCCCGCACCGATGCTGACCCTGGCCTACACCTTTCCGACGTGGCTGATCGGGATCCTCATCGCGCTCTTCTTCGTGGCCTCCATCCTGATGATCCTGACGGTCCTCATCCAGAGGCCGATGGGAGGCGGGCTCAGCGGGGCGTTCGGTTCCGGGGCGGGGTCAGGCCAGACGGCGTTCGGCGCGAAGACCGGCGATGCCCTCACGATCGCGACGATCATCATGTTCATCGTGTTCCTCCTCGGGGCGATCGTGCTGAACTATGCCCTCTCCAGCGACACGCCCCCGCCGCCGCCCACGATCGGGCCCGCGGAGAGTTCGGGCGCGTCCCCTTCATCGCCGTCCGAGTCTCCCCCCGCGCCACAGGGCGAGACCCCCCCCTCGCCGCGCGATGACGAACCCGCGCCCGATGCGCCCTCGGGCACGCCGGGCGAGGGTTGAGGAGCGCCCGCGTGATCCGCTCCATGACCGGGTTCGGCGAGGCGTCGATGCAGGACGACCGGGTCCACTACTTCCTCGAGCTGCGCTCGCTCAACAGCAAGTACCTCAAGGCCGCCATCCGCCTCCCGGAGGAGTTCCAGGCCCTCGAAGCCGAACTCGAGTCGGAACTGCGCAACCGGCTCTCGCGCGGGACCGTGACGCTCACGGCGTCGTGCTCGGATGTCTCCGCCTCCGCCGCCCACGAGATCAACATCCCCGCGCTGGAGCGATACCTCGATCAACTGCGGACGAGCGGGGTGCTCGCGCCGGACGGCTCCGGGGCGTTCCGCGTCGACGTCGCCTCGCTGCTGGCGCTCCCGGGCGTCCTCCAGCCCCCGGGCAACGAAGAGGAACGCCACCACGCGGCACGCCGCGCCTTCCTCACCCTCCTCGCGCGGGCCTCCGATGCCCTCATCCAGATGCGTGACAAGGAAGGCCAGGGAATCCGCGAGGAACTCCTCCGACAGAAGTCGTTCATCGACGAGCGGCTTGCCTCCATCGCCGAGCGTGCCCCGGGCGTCGTGCTCGAGTACGAGCGACGCCTCCAGGCGCGCATCGAGACCCTCCTCAAGGCCGCCGACCTCAAGGTCGAGCCCGTGGAAGTCATCCGCGAGATCGCGGCCTACGCGGAACGCACGGACATCAACGAGGAACTCTCCCGCCTCAAGGGGCACATGGAGCAGTTCGACGAACTCATCTCCGCGGACGAGCCCCGCCCCGTCGGTCGGACGCTCGACTTCCTCGCGCAGGAGATGCTCCGCGAGGCCAACACGATCGCCAGCAAATCCCCCGACGCCGCCATCTCCCGCGCCAGCGTCGAGGTCAAGGGCGCGATCGACCGCATCAAGGAACTCGTCCAGAACGTCGAGTGACCGGGCTTACCTCCGGATGGACGCCATGTCGATCACGAAGCGGTACTTCACGTCGCTCCGCAGGAGCCGCTCGTAAGCCTCGTTGATCTTCTGGATCGGGATCACCTCGACGTCGCAGGCGATCGTTCGCTCCCCGCAGAAATCCAGCATCTCCTGCGTCTCTCGGATCCCGCCGATGAGCGAGCCCGCCAGGTGCCGCCTCGGGAGCAGGAGCGAGAAGACCGCGACGGGGAGCGGCGTCGGGGGCGCGCCGACCACGACGAGCGTCCCGTCCAGTTTCAGCAGCGCGAGGTAGGCGTTGAGGTCATGGTCCGCCGAGACCGTGTCGAGGATGAAGTCGAAACTCCCCGCGTGCCGGCCCATCTGATCCGCGTCGCGCGAGATGACCACCTCGTCTGCCCCGAGCCGCTTCGCGTCCGCCGCCTTGCCGGGCGAGGTCGTGAAGAGCACCGTCTGCGCGCCCATCGTGTGCGCGAACTTCACCCCCATGTGCCCCAGGCCCCCAAGCCCCACGATCCCCACCTTCTGCCCCTTCGAGACGTTCCAGTGCCGCAGCGGCGAGTACGTCGTGATCCCCGCGCACAGCAGCGGCGCCGCCGAGGCAGGGTCGAGGTTCGGCGGCACGCGCAGCACGAAGCCCTCGTCGCAGACGATCGACTCCGAATACCCGCCGTAGGTGATCCCCCCCGTGTGCTTGTCCGGACCGTTGTAGGTGAACGTCGAGCCCGCCAGGCAGAACTGCTCCAGCCCCCGCTTGCAACTCGGGCAGGTTCGGCAGGAATCCACCATGCACCCGACCGCCGCCAGGTCCCCGGGCTTGAACGACTTGACCCCGCGCCCGACGCGCGTCACCTTCCCGAGGATCTCGTGACCGGGGACGCACGGGAACGTCGTCATGCCCCACTCGTTGCGGGCGAAGTGCAGGTCCGTGTGGCACACCCCGCAGTACAGGATCTCGATCTCGACGTCCTTCTCCGTCGGCGTCCGACGCTCGATCCCGAAGGGCGCAAGAGGGGTGTCGGCGGCCTGGGCGGCATACGCGCGGGTGGGCATCGTGGTGGCCTCGGGTGGGGCGTGCGGAAGGACGCGCGGCGCGCGCCCGACCGCCCACGGTACGACTCCCCTCCACCCCGGTCAACCGGGCCTGCGCTGCACGCGCTCAGCGCTGCTCGGAGTCGTCCCCGGCGTGGGGTGCGGCGGCGGCCTCTGGCTTGGGCGTCCACGTCGGTTCCGGCGCCGGGTGCAGTTTCGCCGTTGCCGCGATCAGCCTCTGGGCATCGAAGAACTCCATCGACCTGAGCAGCGAGCGAACCGCGTCCATCTTCGCCTGCTCGCTCGACCCAGCGGAGCGGATGGTCGCCACCGCGTCCTTGTTGAGCCCCGCGATCGGCAGCTTCGCCTCCGCCACGACCTTGTCGAAGTCCTTGGCCGTCGCGCGCACCAGCCGCGTGAACGCACGCTTCACCTCGCGCGTCGACGACAGGAACATGTGCCGGGCCATCGCCCCGGCACGCTGCGACGGGTCCGTCGCGTTCTTGATCGCCGGATCCTCCATCGAGGCCACGAAGACCATGTTGTCGTGCTTGGAGACGATCTTGTTCGCGTGGTCGTACTGCGCCCGGCTCAGCACCCCTTTGTCGAGCAGGTACTTGCTCAACTGGGTGTTGTAGGTCAGCGGCTTGATGAGTTCCGACGCGTACTGCACGCTCGGGCGGTCGTTGATGTCCAGGCGATCAAAGAAGCCCCCGTCCACTTCCAGCACCAGGTCGAGGTTCTCCACCACCCGCGCGTCCACGTCCTGCAGCCACGCCGCCACCAGCGGGCGGCATCGCTCCCACGTCGCGTTCGTGAAGAGTTCGCTCGCCTGGAACGCCACCAGGTCGATGCTCTCTTCGATGTCCCGCCGGACGATCTTCCCCTCTTCGTCGCGGAGCACGATGTCCGGGACCGCCAGTTGAGGCCGTGGAGGGGGCGGTGCGGGACGGGCCGCGGGCTCGGGTTGAACGGGGGCCACGGGCGTCGGCGCCGTCACCCGGTCCTTTTCCTTGCTGCTGGGCGGAGGCGCGAGTTGCCCACTCGCCGCCGTCGCCACCACCAGGGACATCCCGACCCCGAACGCCTTGTTCATTTCCATTTCTGATACCTCCAAAGCCCCGGCGATCAGACCACCACGCCGCGGCCGCCTCTTCGTGTTCGTTTTACCCGTCCCGGGCCCTCCGGTCGCACCGTGGAGCCTTTCGACGAGCCCCAAGGGTAGCGCCCGAGGATGCCCGCATCGACCCGAACTCGAACAGAACCCTGATCGTCACTCCCGCGCGCGCACTTGAGCCGACCCGTTCCCGCATGCAGGGCGTGCCCACGCCCCGGGGCCGAGAACCGAGGCCGGCAAAGCGTCCGCTTCTCAGGCCCTCTTCAACCCGAGCACGCACGCTTCAGGCCACCACGCTCGGGCTCGCGTCCTTGGTGCTCACGACGAAGCGGGCCCCGGGCTCGAGCTCGCCCAGGCGCCGCGCCAGCCGGGGCAGATACCCACGCTCGGTGTTCGTGTGCCCGGCGAGCAGGACCGACATCCCGCGCGAGACCGCCGCGAGCGTCCGGTGGTGGTCGAGTTCGCCGGTGACGAAGAGTTCGCACCCGTTGCGGTGGGCGACGGCGGCGACCTCGCCCCCGGAGCCGGCGCAGATCCCGACGTGCGTCACGCGCTGCGAGAGCCCCTGCTCGGTCGCGGGCGCGACCTCGACATGTTCGATCCCCAGGAACGCCTTGAGCCGTGCCGCGACCTGCGCGATCGTCACCGGCTCGTCGAGCACCAGCCGACGCCCCGACCCCGCCCCGCGCTCGGGCTTGGGGACAAGTTCGACGACGTCGATCGCCGGCTCCTCGTAGGGGTGGAACTCCCGAAGCGTCGCCAGCGCGATCGCGACGGCCTCGCGCGGGCAGACCATCTCGAGTCGCACCTCCGCCGCTCGCTCCAGCCTTCCCGCCTCACCCACCACCGGACGAGTGCTCTCGCTCCCGAGAAACGTCCCCGTCCCCAGCACCGTGAACGAGCAGAGCGAGTAGTTCCCGATCCGCCCCGCACCCGCCGTCGCCAGCGCGTTCCGCACCGCCTCGACCGCTCCGTCGGGAACGAATGTCACCAGTTTCACCTCGCTCGCGGGCGGAACGTGCGGCGTCAGCGCCCGCGAGTCCCCCGCGATCCGACCCTCCGCTCCCGACACCCCCTCTCCCAGCCAGTCCGTCAGTCCCCCTGGCGCGGCGTCGAGCGCCGTGTGAGGCGAATACACCGCCAGCCCCCCCGCCAGCGCCCGCATCACGATCCGTTCCTTCGTCGTCTGGTCCGTCACACGCTTGAGCGGATCCCAGATCGGCGGGTGGTACGCGATCACCCCCGACGCCCGCAACGCCACGGCCTCCGCCAGCACCCGCTCCGTCAGGTCGATCGTCAGCACAACAGGGCCCGTCACCGGCGACGCCCCCGACCCGACCAGCAACCCCACGTTGTCCCAGGACTCGGCATACCTCGGCGGGGCGAGGCGTTCGATCGCGTCGATCACTCGCTGAAACTTCATGGTTAGCCCTCGGGTGGTGCGTTCGACGACGCCTGATTATGGCCGCCCGCCCGACCGCGTACCATCGCGCGCCATGAGGCGAAAAGCCTACGCCAAAGTCAACCTCTCGCTCGCCCTTGGGGCCCCCGAGCCACCCGCCTCGCCCCGCGCCGGCTTCCATCCCATCCGCACGCGCGTGCAGGCCATCGACCTCTTCGACGAGGTCGAGATCCTGGCCGATGCCGCGCTCGCCGGACCCGTTCTCGATCGCGCCTGGGCGAGCGACGCCCCCGTCCCTTCCCCGCTCGACTGGCCTCCAGAGAAGGACCTCGCCCTCCGCGCCGCCCGGCTCCTCGAGGCCGAACTCGGAACGCCCCTGCGCGTCCACGTGACCCTCACGAAGCGCATCCCCGTCGGCGGTGGGCTCGGGGGCGGCTCAAGCGATGCCGCCGCTGTCCTCCTCGCCCTGCGCGATCGCTTCGGGCCCGGGCTCACGACCACCCGGCTCGCCACCCTCGCCGCGACGCTCGGGAGCGATGTCGCCTTCTTCATCGACGACGCCGATCCGCCGCGGCCCGCTCTCGTCCAGGGCTTCGGTGAGCGTCTCACACGCATCGCCGGACTCACCGGCGAACTCCTCCTCATCCTCCCACCGTTCGCCTGCCCGACCGGCGAGGTCTACCGGGCCTTTGACGACGCCGGGGCCGCGGGCCGCCTCGCGCACGCGCCGGATCTCGAAGCCCGCGGCTTGCTCTTCAACGATCTTGCCGCGCCCGCCGTCGCCGTACGACCCGCGCTCGCGGATCTCCTCGCCCGTTCGGCGAACGTGCTCGGGACGGATGTCCACGTCACCGGAAGCGGGAGCACGCTCTTCGCCCTCGTCCCGCCGGAGTGGCCCCCCGCCACCGATGCGGATTGGTCCAGGCGGCTTGGCACGCCGGTCATTCGTGTCCGCCTGCTCGGTGCCGCTTGACCCGAGCACCCGCGTACAGGAGTGTCCCGCTCCGTCCCTAGACTCCCGCGATGCGGGTGCGCGGGCCGGGGCTCCTGAGCGCGGTGATGCTGGGCGTGGCGGCGTGGGGGCTCGTCCTCCATCCCGGGGCCCTCGTTGCGATCGACTCGGCCAGGGGCCTCTGGACCCCGGCTCCGGCGCCGAGCCCCGCCGGGGCCGGGACCGCGGGCTCGTTGATCGTCGCCGCCGCCATCGCGCTGGTGGGTCTGCTCATCGCGCTCCCGACCGCGTTCGCCACCCGCCGAGGTGGATGGCTGACGATCGTTGCCGTCATCCCCTTGCTCGTTCCCTCATACCTTGCCTTCTCGGGGTGGGGGGTGCTGCGTGATCCGGGCTCGGCGATCGGCGCCTGGCTGGGTTCGGGCCCGGCCTGGCGTTCGGTCATCGCGGGCCGCTTGCTCGCGATTGTCGCGCTGGGGCTGTGGGCTTCGCCTCTGGCGTGGCTCATCCTCGCCCCGGCCGCACGTGCACTCGATCCCGAGGCCGAGGAGGCCCTCCGACTCGAGCCCTGCTCATGGCCCCGGCGTGCGTGCTTCTTTGCCACGGCCCTGCGCGGTCCGCTGCTCCTGGCCTGGGGCGGCGTCGCGATGGTGATGCTCGGGTCGGCCGTCCCGCTGCACCTCGCCCAGTTCGACACGCTCTCGATCAGGGTCTGGGCTCGCCTCGATGAACTCCCCTTCGATCGGCGCTGGGAGGCCCTCGCCGCGGCGTGGCCGCTCGCGCTGCCCGCACTTGCGGGCGGGGTCGCGACTTGGGCATGGTCGAGCCGGCGGGGCACGGAATCGGAATCACCCGCGCGCCATCGCGGCTCGCGCCCCTTCGCCGCGTCCGTCGCCTGGATGGCCTGGGCCGCCGCCGCGCCGATCCCGGTCGCGCTCATGGCCTGGTCGATGCGAGACCCGGGCAGGCTCCTGACCTTCTGGCGAGAGTCGGGCGCTCCCTTCGCCGCCTCGTGCCAGAGCGCCGTGTTGGTAGGAGCCCTCGGAGCCGCGCTCGCGGTTCTCGCCATGCGCGCCGCGGGCTGCGACGCCTTCGGGCGGACGGTCACACGCGCCGTCGTTGCGTGCTTCGTCGCGGCGGGGCTCACGCCCGGGGTGATCGTTGGCCTCGCGATCGCGCAGCGCTGGAGCGGCGGGCCGGGAGCCGTCGAGGCCGCCCACCTCGCGCGCTACGCCTTCGTCGGCGTCGGCGCGGGCCTCTGGGTTGCGCTCTCGGAGGAGCCTTCCCTCCGCGCCATGAGGCTTCTCGATGCGGGACACTCCCTCCGTGGGTGGATCGAAGGCGTGCTCGTTCGGCACGTGGGCGTCGTGACGGGCGTCGGCGTCGCCATCGCCGCCCTGAGTCTGCACGAGATCGAAGCGACGATCATCGTCGAGCCACCGGGCCGGGGGACGTTCGCCCGCGAGATGCTCTCCTTCCTGCATTTCTTCAGGATGGAGCAACTCGCCGCCGGTGTGGTGTACGTCGCCGCGGTGTCCGCGGCGTGCGCCATCGTCGCAACCGTGCTGGTCCGGATCGGTTCAGGTAGGGTACGCGGATGAGGTCATGCGTCCGAGCCCGGTGGTTCGTCGGCGTTGCCCTGGCGGCCGCCTTGGGGTCCTGTTCGCCCCGGACGGTTGACGGCGAGGCCGCCCCGATCCGACTGAGGCTCATCCGGACGCTGGGCGAGCCCGGGCGCGCCCCCGGGCAGTTCGTCGCCCCCCGGGTGCTCGACGACGACGGGGAGGCCCTCTGGGTCATCGACAAACTGGGGCGCGTCCAGCGCCTCGACCCTGAAACCGGCGACCCGCTTTTCCTATTCACGATGCCGGAAGTCAGGCTCGGCAAGCCCGTAGGGATGACCGTCGTGCGATACTCGGGCGGCGAGATTGAGGCCTGGGTGGCGGATACCCATTACCACAGGGTAATGGTGTATCGGATCCCGCGCGCCGGCGCCGAACCCGAACTCGTCCGTTCCTTCGGCACACTGGGCAAGGGCCCGGGCGAGTTCATCTATCCCACGGATCTCGCCGTCGTTCTCTCCCCCGACCGGACAAAGGTCGAGCGCGTCTACGTCGCGGAATACGGTGGCAACGATCGCATCCAGGCGTTCGATCCGGATGGTAATGTCCTCTTCGCCTTCGGCGAACTGGGCGAGTCCTCCTCTCCCGACGCCATCGAGTTCAACCGACCTCAGTGCCTCGCCCTCGACGAGGCCCGGGGTGAACTCCTCGTCGTCGATGCCTGCAACCATCGCATCGGGCGGTTCACCCTCGACGGGAACCTGATCGACTGGATCGGCGACGCCCACCGCCCGGGGCGCGGCGCGTGCGAGTTCCGTTACCCCTACTCCATCTGGCCGGCGGGGGACGGCACGTGGTGGGTCTGCGAGCATGGGAACAACCGCGTCCAGCGCGTCGACCTCGCCGCCCGGGTCTCGTTCGGCGCGTTCGGCGTCCCCGGGCGCGGCCCGGGCGAGTTCGACGCGCCCTGGGGCGTCGTCTCCAGAGGCGATCGCGTCTGGGTGCTCGACACCGGCAACGCCAGGATCCAGGTCTTCGGGGGGCGGCGTTGAACGCGCACGACTTCGACGAGCCCGTTGCCCTGCTCGCATCCATCGTCGTCGGGCCGATCCAGTTCGAACGACCGGCCTGGCTCTGGCTCGCGCTCGCCCTCGCCACGCTCTCGATCCTCATCGGGAGGCGGAGCCTCTCCGCCTCGAGCAGTTGGTCGCGACGCAGCGCGCTGCTCATCCGCCTGGTCGTCATCACCGCGCTCGCCGGCGCGCTCGCCGAGCCCCACTGGAGACGCGAGGCCAGGCGTGTGGCGGCGACGATCATCCTCGACGCGAGCCGCTCCGTCCCCAAGGTCCTCCAGGACGAGTCCGAGCGCTACTTCGAGCAGGCCTCGAGCAAGCACCGTCAGAAGGACGACGAGACCGGGGTCATCACCGCCGCGCGTGCCGCACAGATCCAGGCGCTCCCGAGCGTCCGCGTGACGGCCATCGAGAAGGAGAACGTCGGCGCGCCCGACGGGACGGACCTCGCCGCGGCCCTGCGGCTCGCGATGGCCGTGCGGAAGAAGGACGCCGGATACCGGGTCGTCATCGTCTCGGACGGGAACGAGACGGCAGGCGGGCTTCTCCAGGCCGCCGCAGGCGCCAAGGCCGCGGGTGTGCCCATCGACGTGCTCCCCCTCACCTACGAGTTCACGGACGAGGTGATCGTCGAGTCGCTGACCACGCCCGGGACCGGACGCATGAACGAGACGGCGGCGGTGCGGATCGTCCTTCGCGCGACGCGCCCCGCGACGGGGCTGCTCAACCTCTCCATGAACGGGGTGTCGATCGACCTCGACCCGGAGGCTCCCGGCGTCTCTCGGCGCCTCGCGCTCAACGCCGGACAGAACGTCGTGCAGGTCGAGGTCGCGCTCCCCTTCGCCGGGGCACAGCAGTTCCGCGCGGAGTTCATCCCCGACACCGGCGAGTCGGGAATCCCCCTCGCCGACACCATCGCCGAGAACAACGAACACGCCTCCATCACGTTCGTCACGAGCGAGGGACGCGTGCTCGTCCTCGCCGACACGCCCGCGGAGGCCGCCCCCCTCGTCGAGGCCCTGCGCGAAGCCAGCATCGCCGCCGAGGTCGCCTCCCCCGCCGCGGGAGAGGGCCCGGGGTCTCTCACCGAACTCAACGGTTACGACGCGGTGGTGATGATCAACCAGCCCGCGTCCAACTTCTCCTTCCAACTCCAGGAGGACCTCAAGCAGTACGTCCACGACTCGGGCGGGGGCCTCCTCATGGTCGGCGGGCCCGATTCGTTCGGGGCCGGCGGGTGGATCGGCTCCCCCCTCGCCGATGCCATCCCCGTTCGCATGGATCCCCCGCAGAAAAAGCAGATGCCGCGCGGCGCGCTCGTCCTGGTCATGCACTCCATCGAGATGCCCCAGGGCGTCTACTACGGGCAGCAGACCGCCAAGGCCGCCGTCGATGCCCTCTCGAGGCTCGACCTCGTCGGCATCTGCGAATACTCCAACAACACGGGGACCTCGTCCTGGGTCCTCCCCCTCTCCATCGTGGGGGACAAGTCCGCCGCCGATGCCGCCATCAACCGGCTCACCTTCGGCGACATGCAGGACTTCGATCCGACCCTCCTCCTCGCCCTCAAGGCCCTCGAGAACGCCGACGCCGGGCTCAAGCACTGCATCATCATCTCCGACGGCGATCCCTCGCTCCGCGACCGCGGGCTCCTCCGGCGCTTCCAGAAGGCGCGCATCACCATCTCCACCGTCGGCGTCTATCCCCATTCCCCGGGAGACCTCGGGCGGCTGAAGATGATCGCCGACGAGACCGGGGGCAACTTCTACGAGGTCGCCCAGGTCACGGAGTTCGCCAAACTCCCCCAGATCTTCATCAAGGAGGCCCAGACCGTTCGCCGCAGCCTCATCTGGGAGGGCGACCCCTTCCAGCCTCGCGTCACCGGCGCCCTCAGCGCCGCCATGGCCGGCTTCGCCGCCGTCCCGCCGATCTCCGGCTACGTCGTCGCGGGCGAGCGAGAGGGCCTCGCCGTCGTCACCCTCCGCGGGAAGGAAAACGATCCCATCGCCGCGGAGTGGCAGTACGGGCTCGGACGCGTTGCCGCGTTCACCAGCGATGCCACGTCCCGTTGGTGCTCGACCTGGATGGGCTGGGGCGCCTATCGACAGTTCTGGGAGCAGCACACTCGATGGGCGATGAGGCCGACAGGTTCCGCCAACATCCGCGTCATCACCGAAAACGTCGGCGACGAGACCCGGGTCATCGTCGAAGCGTTCGCGCCGGGCCCGTCGGGCGACCGCCTCAACTTCGGCCGCTTCCGAGGACGCGTCGCCAAGCCCGATCGCTCGGGAGAGGACTTCGAACTCACCCAGGTCGGCCCCGGACGCTACGAGGGCAAGTTCCGCAGCGATGTCGCCGGCGCCTACATCGCCAGCCTTCGATACGCCGCCCCCAACCCCGACGGCGGGGACATCATCGAGGGATCCGTCCAGACCGGTGTCTCACGCCCCTACGCCGACGAGTACCGCTCCCTGACCTCCAACCTTCCGCTCCTCCAGCAGGTCGCCACCATGACCGGAGGGCGGATCCTCCCCAGCGATCCCCTCCACCCCGAGGCCGACATCTGGCGCCGTGACGGGCTGGAGATGCCCGTCGCCCTCCGCCCGATCTGGCCCGCCCTCGCCCTCGCCGCCGTGGCGCTCTTCCTCGCCGATGTCGGCGTCCGACGAGTCCGCGTCGATCTTCCGGCGATCTGGGGCTTCCTCCTTCGCGCCACGTCGAAGTCCCGCGCCAAGGCGGGGGCCGAGATGGACGCCCTCCGGACCGCGCGCGAGCAGGCCCGCAAGCGCCTCGTCGAGCGCGGCGCCAGCGAGGCCGAGATCCGCAAGGCCGGCGAGAACGCCGCCGAGGCCGCCCGCGCCACCGCCAGGGTCAAGTTCGAGGCGACCCCGGAACAGGCCGCCCGTGCCCGCTCCGCCGACGTCGCCGCGATGCCCGACGCCGCGCCGTGGTCCGATCCGAAGGCCAAGCCCGTCCCGGGCGAGCCCGCCAAGCCCGGCGAGGGCATGTCCCGGCTGCTCAAGGCCAAGAAACGCGCACGAGACGAGATGGACGACGAATCCAACCCCTAGACCAGGGAGCACGCCATGCCGGCGAAAGACGAAGAGTTCAAGACGCCCGATTCCGTCAAGCAGGCCTGCGAGGAGTTCCGCGCCACGTTCCGTGCGCTCTCCGGCGAGGTCGGAAAGGTCATCGTCGGCCATAAGGAGATCGTCGAGGGCGTGCTCATCGCGCTCTTCTCAGGGGGCAACGTCCTCCTCGAAGGCGTTCCCGGCCTGGGCAAGACCCTCCTGGTCCGAACCCTGGCCCGGACCCTCACCCTGCCCTTCAGCCGGATCCAGTTCACGCCCGACCTCATGCCCGCGGACGTGATCGGCACCAACATCATCGCCGAGGACGCGGAGACCGGCCGCAGAAGGTTCGAGTTCCAGCGCGGGCCGATCTTCGCCCAGGTCGTCCTCGCCGACGAGATCAACCGCGCAACGCCCAAGACCCAGTCCGCCCTCCTCGAAGCCATGCAGGAGCGCAGCGTCACCAGCGGCGGGACCACCTACAAACTCGCCGCCCCCTTCATCGTCCTCGCCACCCAGAACCCCATCGAGCAGGAAGGAACCTACCCCCTCCCCGAAGCCCAGCTCGATCGCTTCCTCTTCAAACTCGTCGTCGGGTACTCCAAACTCAACGAACTCATGACCATCCTCGACCGCACCACCGGCACCCTCGGTGACGACGTCGCCAAGGTCATCGACGGCCCCAGGATCCTCGAAGCCCAGAACCTCGTCCGTGGCGTCGTCGTCGCTCCCCACGTCAAGGAATACGCCGCCCGCCTCGTCCTCGCGACCCACCCGGGCACCGAGACGGCCGCCGGCGGCGCCAGCGGGCCGACCAACCGCTACGTCCGCTGCGGCGCAAGCCCCCGTGCCGCGCAGGCCCTCGTCCTCTCCGGCAAGGTCCGGGCCCTCACCGACGGCCGCTACCACGTCTCCTACAAGGATCTCCGCGAGATGGCCCTCCCCTGCCTCCGACACCGCTTGATCCTGAACTTCGAGGCCGAGGCCGATCGCGTCGATGCCGACGCCCTTGTCAAGCAGATCATGGACCTCACGCCCACCGAGCCCCTCAAGGTCGGCGCCTGACCCCGACGTCCCCATGCTCAGACTGACGAACCCAACCCGGCCGCAAACCATCGACGAACTCATCGACTCGTCGATGGCCGCACGCCTGGGCGCGCTCGACTTCACCAGCCGGAAGATCTTCGCCGGGAAACTCAAGGGCGAACGACGCTCGAAGAAACGCGGCGAGTCGGTCGAGTTCGCCGACCACAAGCCCTACGTCGTCGGCGACGACCTCCGCCACATCGACTGGAACATCTACGCCCGCCTCGATCGCCTCTTCCTCAAACTCTTCATGGAAGAGGAGGACCTCGCCCTCCACGTCGTGGTCGATTGCTCCGGGAGCGCGGACTGCGGCGAACCCTCCAAGTTCCTCTTCGCCCAGAAACTCGCCATGGCCCTTGGCTATATCGGCCTCGTCAACTTCAACCGGGTCTCCGCCACCGCCATCGGTGGGCTGGGCGAGGCGCCACAGGACCAGGACGCCCGACGCGAAGCCGTCATCACCCGCGCCGTCCGCGACCTGCGCGGCCGTCGGCGAACGCTCGACCTCGCCCGCTTCCTTTGCTCGCTCGAACCCGGAGGGAACGCCCCCTTCACCGAGGCCTGCAAACGCATCGCGCTCGCTCGACGCGGCAAGGGTGTCATGGTCGTCATCTCCGATTTCTTCATCAAGGAAGGCTACGAGACCGGGCTCCGGCTCCTCCTCGGACGGGGCTACGACGTCGTGGCCATCCAGGTCCTCTCGCCCCAGGAACTCGACCCGCCCATCGTCGGCGACCTCCGCCTCCGCGACGTCGAGGACGCCGACCAGGCCGAGGTCACCATCTCCGCGCCGCTCCTCCGCAAGTACAAGGCGAACCTCGCCGCCTACTGCGAGGTCCTCCGAACCTTCTGCGCACGCCGCGAGATCACCCACTTCACCGTCCGCAGCGACCTGGGCGTCGATGTCCTCCTGCTCGACTATCTCCGCAAGCGGGGGGTCGTCTCGTGACGTTCCTCACCCCGCTCATCGCCGCCCTCGCCGCCGCCGTCGCCATCCCCACGCTCCTCATCCTCTACTTCCTCAAACTCCGCCGGCGCGACGTCGAGGTCTCATCCACGCTCCTCTGGCGAAAGACGATCCAGGACCTCCAGGCCAACGCCCCCTTCCAGAAACTCCGGAGGAACCTCCTCCTCTTCCTCCAGCTCCTCGTCCTCTTCGCGGCCCTCTTCGCCCTCGCCCAGCCCCAGCGACAGGGCATGGCCGCCGTCGGCACGCGGCACATCATCATGATCGATCGCTCCGCCAGCATGAGCTCCGTCGATGCGGAGGGCGACACCGGCGTCCCCCTCACTCGCCTCGAACGCTCCAAGCGGGACGCCGAATCCCTCGTCGCCTCGCTGCGCGAGGGCGGGGTCTTCGACCGCGGACGCGCCGATGAGGCCATGGTCATCGCCTTCGACCGTTCCGCCGAGGTCCTCCAGGCCTTCACCTCCGACAAGGACGCCCTCCGCCGGGCCATCGACGCCATCGAGCCCAGCGACGCCCCCTCCTCCGTCACCGAGGCCTTCCTCCTCGCCCGCGCCCACGCTCCCAAACGCACCCTCGTCGACAACGACACCATCCTCACCATCGAGGAGCAGACCCAGGGCACCGTCGGCACGATCCACCTCTGGACCGACGGACGCCTCCCCGACGCCGACCGCGCCCGAATCGGGCCCGAGGACCGCGTCGTCTACCACGCCGTCGGCTCACCCGAAGCCGTCAACGTCGGCATCACCACGCTCCGCGCCGTCCGGGCCTTCGACGACCCGACCCGCCTCTCCGTTTACGTCGGGCTCCAGTCCACCGACCGTGCACGCCGACGCGTCGATGTCGAACTCTTGATCGACGGGCTCGTCACCGGCATCAAGTCCGTCGCCTTCGACGCCGCCAAGGACGTCATCACGCCAGGGCCCGACGGCTCGCCCGTCTCTCGCTTCGAGCCCGTCGTCAACGGCGTCGTGTTCGACCTCACCCGCCCCGAGGGCGCGCTCGTCACGATCAACCTGCGCTCCGATCCGGCCTCCTCACCCGACGTCCTCGCCGCCGACAACACCGCTTGGCTCGTCGTCCCCCCCGCGAAGAAAGCCCGCGTCGCGGTCGTCACCCGCGGCAACCTCTTCATCGCCGAGGCCGTCGAGGCGCTCCCCCTCGCCGAACTCCGCTACGTCCGACCCGAGCAGGCGATGGAACTCTTCGACCCCACCCGATCGAGCGGCTGGGATGTCGTCATCCTCGACGGCTGGCTCCCTCCCGCGCTCCCCGATGCTCCGCTCCCCCCAGGCCGCTTCCTGATCATCAACGCCCTCCCGCCGTTGCCCTGGGGCGTCTCCAACCCGGGCATGGGCGGCTTCTCCCAGGCCATCAACTGGAAACGCGATCATCCCGCTCTCCGGGGTGTCTCCCTCGACAACCTCGTCATCTTCCGCACCCCCATCGTCACCATCCCCGCCGAGAGCGCCTGCGTCGAACTCGCCTCCTCCGACCTCGGGCCCGTCATCCTCGAACTCGCCGCCGACCGCACCCGCGCCATCCTCCTCCCCTTCGACCTCGCCGAGTCCCGCTTCCCCTTCGATGTCGCGTTCGTCGTCTTTATGGCCCAGGCCATCGCCCACCTCGCCGACGACGGCACCGACGTCGCCCAGATGATCCGCCCAGGCTCCACGATGTCCGATCGGCTCCCCATCGACGCCCGTGCCGCCGATGTCCGCCTCCCCAACGCCTCGGTCGCCCCCATCACCCCCGCTCCGGATGGGACCTTCGTCTTCGGGCCCGTCCGACGCAGCGGCGTCTATTCCGTCTCCTGGACAGGATCCGTCGGCCCCACCGATGCCCGCGTTGGCGATCGCGCCGTTCGCCCCTTCGCCGCCAATCTCCTCGACGCCGAGGAGTCCAACATCGGCGCCCTCCCCGCCCTCCTCCTCTCCACCGGCCTCGTCGAGGCCGACGCGCAGGCCACCACCCGCGCCACCATCCGCTACTGGCCCTGGCTCATCCTCGCCGCCCTCGCCGTCATGATGTTCGAATGGTGGATCTACAACCGCCGCGTCTACCTCTGACCCGGCCTCACCTCTCGCCGAAGAACCACCCTGTCCACGAACTCACGCATCGACTCGGGCCGCCCGGGCAGTTCGGCCAGGAATCGCCCGGTGTCCCGACGGATGTGCGCCAGGTTGCCCTCGGGCATCAGCACGCGACGGCTCAGCCCGAGGATCTCCTCTCGCCCCGGCCTCGTCGTGAACCCCCCGCGCAGGTGCTCACCCGCGTCATCGAGTGAACGCGCCAGGTCCCCCGCCGGAACGACAAACAACCCCGCCTGACGCTCAACTTCCTCCTCGAATCGCGCGGGCTCGCGGTTCAGCGGCCTCGTCTCCGTCGTCCACGGATGCGAGCGACGCCGGTCCTCCCCCAGCCCGCGCATCGCCTCGCGACGCCCCGCGCATCCGGCCAGCACACACGCCATGACAAGCAGCACCGCTCTCACTTCGCGTCATCCTACCGCCCACGCCGCCCCCGGGTGCGAGACGGGTAGGATCGAGCCCATGAACGTCGCGTTCCACGAGGTCCAGCGCCTCGGCCAGAACCCCATCGTCGCCATCCTCGCCGCCTCGACCGGCGCGTTCACCACCATCCTCCTCGGCACCCTCGCCCTCACCGTCGCCCGACAGGACTGGCTCATCCTCGTCGTCGTCTGGGCTTTCGTCGTCGGCTTCGAACTCCTCCTCCTCTTCGGCCTGCGCCTCGAGACCTCCGTCATCACCGGCGACGAACCCGCCCTGCGACTCTCCTTCCGGCCCCTCCCCACGACCACCGTGTCCCTCCGCGAGTTCGACGCCTTCGAGCCCGTCCGCTACGACCCCATCCGCGACGCCGGCGGGTGGGGGGTCAAGTGGTCCAAGCGATACGGCCGCGTCTACTCGATCCTCGGCGACCGCGCCGTATGGATCACCGGCCCGAGCGCGTCCTACCTCGTCGGCAGCCAGCGCGCCGAGGACCTCGCCCGGGCCCTGATCGACGCTCAACGGTGACGCTTCTTCCCCTTGTCGCGGGCCTTGCTCTTGCGGCTCCGACGCTCCGCGCCCGTCATCGACCGGAACCCCGCCTTCCCCGTCCCGCCCGGCGCCAGGCCCCCGCCCGCCGGGGGTGCCGACGGCGCCTTCGCCGACCTCGCCCTCCCGTCCGCGAGCGTCGCGTCGTTGCGCTCGAGCACCAGGTCCATCTGCCGGCGAGAGAGGTCAACCTGCGCCACGCGCACCAGCACCCGATCCCCCATCGAAAGCGTCCGCCCCGACCGCGGGTCCGCGATCGTCCCCTTCTTCGGGTCGTACCGCCACCCTTCTCCCATCTTCACCAGCCCGTCGGCAAGGTACTTGTCGACCTGCACGAACGCGCCCCGCGGCGTCACCCCCGTCACCACCCCCGCGAACACCTCACCGATGTGCCGCGACATCAGTTGCAGCACCAGGAACTGCCTCAGGCTCCGCTCCGCCTCCTCCGCCACACGCTCGCGCATCGTGCAGTGCCGGCCCAGCTCGACGAGCGCGTCATGAGGCGGACACGCCTCCGAATCACGCAGGGCCCGACCCAGCCGCGTCCGCTCCGCGTCGTTCCCAGGGCGGCGCGTCCCGTTCTCCGTCCGCGCGAGATACTCCGCCAGCGCCCGGTGCACCGTCAGGTCCGGGTACCGCCGGATCGGGCTCGTGAAGTGCGCATACGCCCCGCTCGCCAGCGCGAAGTGCCCGATCGGTGCGGGCGAGTACTCCGCCCGTGAGAGCGTCCGAAGCACCGCCATGTGCACCGCGCGCGCGGCCGGCGTGCCCCGCGTCGCGTCCAGCAGCGCCTGGAGTTCCTCGCGAGTCGGGTTCGACGGGATCGAGAACCCCGCCACCTTCGCCACTCGCCTCACCCCCTCCGTGTCCCCGGGCGTCGGCGGCGGGTGCGTCCGCCTCAGCAGCGGAACATCCAGCCGCTCGAACAGCCTCGCCAGTACCTCGTTCGCCTCGACCATGAACATCTCGATGAGCGTGTGCGTGAACGCGTCGTCCTCGCGCTCTGCGTCCACCACCCGCCCGTCCTCGTCGAAGACGAGCACCACCACGGGAAGGTCCAGCGAGATCATCCCCGCCTTGCGGCGACGCTCCCGGATCGCGCGCGCGCACGCGTCCATCTCCTTCAGCGCCGCCACCACCTCGGGCGTGTAGGCCGCCTCCGTCCTCGCGTGCTTCCTCGCCTCCTCCTCGTTCCCGTCGATCAGCGCCTGCGCTTCGAGATACGTCAGCCGCTTCGCGCTTCGGATGATCGTCGACGCCACACCCTCCGAGCGGATGCTCCCGTCTCGACCGTACGACATGAACGCCGACTTGCAGAATCGGTCCGCTCCCTCCTGAAGCGAGCAGATCCCATTGGACAGCAGTTCCGGCAGCATCGGGATCACGTGCCGCGGAAGGTACACGCTCGTCCCGCGCGCTCGCCCCTCGTCGTCGATCGCCGTGCCAGGCTCCACGAAGTGCGACACGTCCGCGATGTGCACCCCGAGTTCCCACCCGTCCTTGGTCCGCCGGATCGAGATCGCGTCGTCGAAGTCCTTCGCGTCGGGCGGGTCGATCGTCAGGATCAACTCCCCACGCAGGTCCCGCCGGTCCCTCGCCGTGGCGACCTCCGACTCGAACCGCCTCGTCACCGCCCGCGCTTCCTCCGCGCACGCCTCCGGAAACTCTCCCGGCAGCCCGTACGCCGCGATCACCGCCTGCGTCTCCACGCTCGGCTCGCCCGCCGCCCCCAGCACGCGGACGATCACCCCCTCCGCGAGCATCGACCCTTCCGGGTACGCCGACAGTTCCACCACCACCTTGTCCCCGGGCTTTACGTTCCTCGACGCCGCGTCCTTGACCACGATCGGCGTCGTCAGTTCCCGCCCGTCCGGGTGGACCAGCCACGCCGAGCCCTGCCGCGCCACCTCCCCGGTGAAGTGCGCACGCTTGCGCTCGAGCACCTCCTCCACCCGTCCCGTAAACCCCCCGCGCCGATGGTCCTTCACCAGCCTCACCCGCACCATGTCCCCGGACAACGCGTCCGATCTCGCGTCCGGAGGAATGAACACGTCCCCTTCCCGCGCCGCACGCTCCGGCTCCACGAACCCGAACCCGCGCTCGTTCGCCCGGAAGATCCCCACGATCTCCCCGCCACGGTCCGCCAGCGAAGGCAGGGCGATCGCCCCGCCCGGCCCGCGCTCTACCAGCCCTTCCTCCAGGAGCCGCTCCACCTCCTCCACGAACGCCCCGGCGTCCTCCGCCCTCAGTTCCTTCGCCAACGCCGCCGCGGGCTTGGGGATGTAGTCGTCGTGCTCGAGATGGTCGAGGATCTGTCGTGTGTATCGCAATCGAGGCCCTTGGAGTGGCTCCCATGTGCGTCCGCCAGACGACGACGCGCTCGGGAACGGTTCAGAAGTTGATCGAGGCTTTTCGCCCCACGAAGCGTAGGCTCAAGCCGCCGCGGCTCGCCCGCACGCCTGCTCGAGCTCGACTACGAGCGCCGAGAGCGAGTCCACCAGCGGGTGCCCGGACTCCGTCGCGCGCAGCGCCGACGACACCAGGCGGTAGTACCACAACGCGCACTCCAGCCCACCCGGATGGCTCTTCCAGTGCGAGGGCCCCGATCGCGCCACGCCCTCGAGCGCGTCCCGGATGCTCCGGATCGTCACCCCCGCGCACACCAGGCGAGCGGGCGCCGACGCGCCCTCCATCAACGCCAGGTACGACTTCCCGGGCCCGCCGGCCGGCGACAGCGGAACCACGCGCAGGCTCGCGCACTGCTCGACGATCGCCCCGAACCCCGCACCGAACTTCGACGCCAGTTCCCCCCGACGCGCTGGCCAGTCCGGACGCTCCGCCGCGTCGTGCAGCAACGCCGCCGCGAGCACCTCCGGCGTGCGGTCGCCTAGCGACGCCGCCAGTTCGGTCCTTCTCGCCAGGCGAGCCAGCGCCCCGACCGCGTCCCCTTCCACGTTCTCCAGCCGTGCCGCCTCAGACAGGGCCAGCGATACAACCTCGCCCGCGCTCGCGCTGGCAGGCGCCGCCTCGTGGGGCCCGTCCTCCGCCGGCTTCACGCTCGCCGTCCTCGGGCTCGTTCCCTTGAACTGCTTCGCGAAACTCATCGCCTCCCGGAAGAGGATCTCCGCGTTGTCGTACGAGTCCAGCAGGTAGGCCACCCGGTCGAAGTCCGACCCGAGCAGGTCCGAGACACTGATGATGCCCACCCGGTTGAGCGCGACCACGTCCGACGGGGAGATCCCCGAGAGCGTCGCGATCGGGATGGAAGCAAGCCCGGGGTCTTCGGTGCGCATCGTCCACGCGGCATCGACCCGCGCCGAGCCCCACTTCAGGCTTCCCCGCGGCGCGGACCCCTCTTCCCGCCGCGCCCGCCCGCGCAACCCTCACACACGGTCCGCATACGACGCCAGTTCCTCGCGGAACGGGCGGGGCGAGAACTCGAAGTGGGCCTCCGCCTTGTCGTTCGAGGCCGACGTGTCCTCCGCCCCCATCCTGGCCATCCCCGCGTCGAACGGGACCAGCGACCCCAGCCCGATCAGCGACGCCGCGGTCGCTGCCGCCGCCGCCACCTCCGCGGGGATCCCCACCGGGTGGAGTTTCGGATCCCCCCCGGGCAACCCGTCCCGGAACGCCCTGAGCATCTCGGGGAAACTCATCTCGTCCGGGCCAACCAGGTTGTAGATCTCCGAGTGCGTCGCCCTTCGATCAAGCACCCGGACCGTCGCCTCCGCCACGTCCCGGACCGACACCGGCGCGACCCGCGGCGCCTCGTACCGGATCGGGCCGAGGAACACCCCCGAGTCATCCACGCCCCGCGCGAAATAAGGCAGGAAGACGTGCGGCGGGATCGCCCGCGTCGCCCACCCCTTCATCAACCTCACGAACTCCCCCTCCGCACCATGGATCAGCCCCGGACGCAGGATCGTCCAGTCCAGCCCCGATCGCATCACGATCTCTTCGCCCTCCCGCTTCGACCTCAGGTACTCGCTCACGCCCTGCCGGCTCGCGCCCACCGCGGAGATCGCCACCAGCCGCCGTACGCCCTTCGCCAGGCACGCCTCGACGATCGCCCGCCGAGATTCGACGTGCAGCCGCCGGAACGTCTGCCCGCCCGGCGCCTCCCGGATGATCCCGACCAGCGCGATCGCCGCCGCGCATCCCTCCAGCAGCGACCCGAGCACGCCCGGGTCCGCCGCGTCCCCCTCCACGACCTCCACGCCCTCGCCCTTCCCGGGGAGCACCCGCGCAGCCTTCGCCGCGTCTCGCGCCAGCGCCCGAACCGACCACCCGTTCGCGAGCAACTCGCGCACCACGTATCGCCCCACGAACCCCGTCGCTCCCGTGACGCCCGCTGTTCGGCTCATGCGTTCCTTCCCGGCTGGCCGCGAGCCCCTTCGACCCGCGCGCGTGCCTCAGTCTAGTGATCCTCTCCCCGCGGCATCACGCCCCTCCCGACGTACCATCCTCCATGCCCCTCCAGGCCAGCGATGTCGCCTTCGCCTACGCCCAGGGCCGCCACGTCCTCCGCGGGCTCTCCGCCGCCATCCGCCCGGCCCGCGTGACCGCCATCATCGGCCCCAACGGCTCGGGCAAGTCCACGCTCCTCCGCCTCTTCCTCGGGCTCCTCACCCCGGGCGCGGGACGCGTCGCCCTCGACGATGCTCCGGTCGCCTCCCTCTCCGAACGCCGCCGCGCCCTCCGCCTCGCCTACGTCCCCCAGCAGGCGAGCGTCGCCCTCGCCTTCTCCGTCGTCGATGTCGTCGCCCTCGGACGCTACGCCCTCCCCGGCGATGCCCTCCCTCCCGCGATGGCCGCCCTCGACCGCGTCGCCCTGGCCGACATGGCCCACGTCCCGTTCGCCACCCTCAGCGCCGGCCAGCGACAGCGCGCCGTCCTCGCCCGCGCCCTCGCCCAGCTCGACCAGCCCCCGGGCCCCGAACGCTTCCTCCTCGCCGATGAGCCCTTCTCCGCCATGGACCCGCGGCACGCCCTCGCCTCCGCCGCCCTCGTCCGTGCCCTCGCCGACTCGGGCGTGGGCGTCGCCATCGTCCTGCACGACCTCGCTGTCGTCCAGGCCATCGCCGACGACGTCCTCCTCCTCTCCCCCGGCGGCGGGGCGATCCTCTCCGACGCCCTCGACCCCGACACCCTCGCCCGTGTCTTCGAGACCCCGTTTCTTCGCTGGACAACCGACGACGGCCGATCCATGCTCCACGCCGCTCCGGCGCGATAGGATGTCCCTCGCATGAACTGGCAGCAACTGCTCCCGCTCATCATCATCCTGACGCTCTCGGGCATCAGTTTCGTCTTCAAGAAGTTGCAGGAGAAGGCCGAGGAGCGCGCCAAACTCGAGTCGATGCAGCGCGCCCGAGATCAGTCCGTGCGAGAGGGCCGCTCCCCGGAGGCCCACGCCCCGGCCCCGATCGCACCCAACTCGCCGCCGACCCTGCGCGAGATCGCCGAGCGACGCCGCGCCGAACTCGAAGCCCGCCGCCGCGCTGCGACCACCATCGCCGCGCCCGCCCCGCCTCGCCCCACGCAGCGGGTCCCGGCACGACCCTCCGCTCCCGCGCCTGTCCGCTCACCGGCCCCGCGCCCCGTGCCCCAGGCCAGGCCCGTGCCCGTCCCCATCCCCGCGCCCCAGCGCCGCCCCGAGAAGCCCAAGCGACGCCCTGCCCGCACCCAGGCCCCGCTCCCGACGCCCGTCATCGAAGAAGTCCAACGCGATCGTCCGCTCCCTTCCCGGCTTGTCCAGGAGCGCGCCGACCCCGTCGCCCACGAGCCGCGCCGATCCTCCCCCATCGTCATGGGGATGAACCTCCGCACCGCCTTCGTCGTGCAGGAAGTCCTCGGAAAACCCCTCTCGCTCCGAGACTCGCCCCACCTCCCGGGGTGGTGACCCCGCCCTTATACTCGCCGCGCATGACGCCCCGGCCCCTCGCCGCGCTCGCCCTCCTCCTCCCCTTTGCTGGGTGCGCCATCGATCTCGATCTCCGCCCCGGCGCCACCAATCTCATCGAGGCCCTCCAGGGGCCAACCTACGCCCAGGCCGCCGAGTGGGCCCTCGATCCCTACGACGCCGACCGGCGTCGCCGTGGCACGCTCCTCCTCGCCTCGGCCCCCTTCGCCGGCGAAGACCTCTACCTCCGCCTCTTCATCGACTACCTCCAGGATGCCGAGTCCAACGTCCGCTCCGCCGCCGCTCAGGGCCTCGGCGCCCACGGCAGGCCGGAGCACGCCCGCCTCCTCGTCCCGCTCCTCTCCGACCCCGAGCGCTCCGTCCGCCTCGCCGCCGCCTCCGCCCTCCAACGCCTCCACGATCCCTTCGTCGTCGATGCCCTCCTCCGCTCCCTCACCCCCTCGCGTGAGGCCTCCTTCGAAGTCCGCGCCGAAGTCGCCGAAGCCCTCGGCCAATACGCCGAGCGACGCGTCGTCCGCGCCCTCATCCTCGCCCTCGATGACGAGGACCCCGCGGTCAATAACCGCGCCCGACGCTCCCTCCGAACCCTCACCGGCAACGACCTCGGGCCCTCCCCTCGCCACTGGCTGGATTGGAACGACACGACGCCCGATCCTTTCCTCGCCCGACAGGTCTACTTCTTCCCCGCGTACATCCGCCCCCTCCGATGGTTCGAATACCTCCCCCTCATCCCGCAGCCCCCCAACGAAGCCCCGGGAACTCCCGCCGGCCTCACCCTGCCCCTTTCCTGATCGGAGCCGCGCCTTGATCGCCCTCCGATCCTCTCCCACCGGCGTCGTCGTCGACGCCCGCGCGCCCGAGCCCGATCTCACCCCCGGGCATGTCCTCGTCCGCGCTTCCCTCCTCGCCCTTGCCACGCCCGACTTCGCCGCTGCCAAGTTCTCCCCGCACGGTTCCATCCCGGGCCACGAGTGCGTCGGTGTCGTCGAGCGCGCCGCCGACCCCGCCCACAAGTCCCTCGTCGGCTCCCGCGTCGTCGTCAACCCCGTGCTCGTCTGCGGCGTGTGCGAGTTCTGCCGCGGCGGTGTCTCTTCCCAGTGCCGCGCCAGACGCGTCATGGGCTTCGACGCCCAACCGGGGTGCCTCGCCCAGAGGCTCGCCGTCCCGGCCTCCAATGTCTTCCCGATCCCCGAACGCATCGACGACGACGCCGCCATCCTCGCCTTCGCCATCGCCGCCGCCAGGCACGCCGCGGCCCTCGCTCGCTCCCGTGGCCTCGTCACCGTCCTGGGCGATGGTGTCCTCGGCCTGCTCTGCGCCCAGGCCCTCTTCCCCACCTGCCCCAACGTCCGCCTCCTCGGCCGCCATCCCGACCGCTTCTCGCGCTGCGAACGCTGGGGAATCCGACACCGTCACATCGCCGACGTCGGTCTCCGCAACGATCAGGACGCCGTCATCGACTGCACCGGACACGCCTGGTGGGCGCCACCCCATCCCCCCTCCGGGCTCGCCGCCGCGCTCGATCTCGTCCGCCCGCGCGGCCGTATCGTCCTCAAGTCCTGCCCCGTCCTCGCCGGGCCCTTCCCCCCGCAGCCCGCCGACGACCTCTCCCGTGCCGTCCTCCGCGAAGTTGAACTCCTCGGCGCCGGCTTCGGGTCTATCAACGATGGCATCGACGCCCTCGAGCGCGGCGGGTTCGATCCCCACGCCCTCGTCACCGCGCGCGTCTCCCTCCGCGAAGCCGCCTCCATCCTCTCCCGACCACCCGAACGCCGTCACCTCAAGATCCTCATCGTCCCCTGAGCGCTCGCGACCGCCCTCGTACACTCTCCTGCCATGCGGGTCTGCCTTGTCTCGCGCGAGTTCTCGCCCCGGCCCGGCTCGGATGTCGCCGCGTTCGCTCTCCACGCCGCCGCCGCCTGGGCCTCCCTCGCCGACGATCCGCGCTCCGGCGACGACGCCGTCCGTGCCGACGGCGCCCACCACGAGGTGCACGTCCTCACCGAGCCCGCGCCGGCCCGCCTCGTCCAGAGGCTCATGCCCGCCGCCCGCGTCCACACCCTCGACCACTTCCCCGCGCCCCGTCCCCGTGGCGCCTTCAAGTTCGACTTCCAGCTCCACGCCATGCGCGTCCTCCTCGCGCTCCGCACCCTCCACGCCCGCCACCCCTTCGACGCCATCGAGTTTCCCTCCCTCGCCGCCGAGGGCGCCTTCGCCATCCAGTCCCGCCTCGCCTCGGGCGACCTCCCTGACGCGGTGTTGTGCGTCCGCCTCCACCACACTTCGCGCCGCCTGAGAGAACTCAACGCCGAGGCCTGGGTCACCGAAGAACTCGCGACCCTCGACGCCGCAGAAGAAGCCTGTATCCGCAACGCCGATCTCCTCCTCGCTCACTCCCACGCAACCCTCGACGCCGCCCGGCACCTCCGCGGCGGGAGAGCCCATGCGGTCATCCCGCCTCTCTTCGTTCCCTCTCTCGCCCGCCCCCGGCCCGAGCCCTCATCCGCTTGCGAGATCCTCTGCCCAGGCCCGCTCGATCGTGCACGGGGCGTTGATCTCTTCCTCCTCGCCGCCCTCACCCTGCTCGAACGTGCTCCAGCGACGGCCACCCTCCGCTTCCGCTTCTCAGGCATGGACTCCCGCACGGGCCGCGGCGGACGATCCATGCTCAACGACCTTCGTTCTCGCCTCCCCGCCCGGTTCGCCGACCGTATCACCTTCGACGAGCCGGCCTCGCTCGACGACCAGGCCGCTTCGATCTCCCGTGCCCGAGTCGTCTGCTTCCCCGCACGCGTCGAGGCACTTCCCTTCGCATCCCTCCAGGCTCGTGCCCTCGGCGTCCCCATCGTCGCGACCCCCGCCGCAGGCCTCGCGCCCTCTCCGCACCTCCACGTCGCACAGAAAGCGGACGCGGCCTCACTCGCCGATGCCCTCGCCCGCGCGCTCGACGCCTCGCCTCCCGCCCACCCCGAGCCCCTCCCTTCCCCGCGGGACACCATCGAACGCCTCACCGACCTCGTCCGCGAGGTCCGCCCCTCTCTTCGATCCACGCCCGCCGGCCCCCGCGCCGCGGGCGACGAGCCCGCCGCCTCGTTCGTCATCGCCTACTACAACCTCGGCCCGCTGATCCGCGAGACGCTCCGTTCGCTCGCCGCCCAGACCTCGCAAGACTTCGAAACGATCATCATCGACGACGGGTCATCCGATCCGGAGAGCCTCCGTGTCATCGACGACCTCGCCCGCGACCCCGCCCTCCGCGTCATCCGCCAGCCCAACCGCGGGCTCGGCGCCGCGCGTAACGCGGGCCTCGCCGCCGCGCGCGGCCGATGGATCGTCCCCCTCGACGCCGACGACCTCCTCGAACCCGACTTCCTCGAGCGTGCCCTCCTCGCCGCGCGGCTCGACCCGGGCGCGACCGCCATCTCCGCCCTCGTCACCCTCTTCCACCGACGCCCAGGCGACCTCGACGACGGGTGGATCCCCATCGGCTTCGAACGCGACCTCCTCTCCGTCCTCAACTGCGCCTCCTGTTGCACCGCGCTCATCGACCGCGAGACCCTCCTCGACGTCGGAGGCTACGACGAGTGGCTCACCTCGCTCGAAGACTGGGACCTCTGGTGCTCGCTCGCCCGCCGGGACGCCCGTGCCCTCATCATCCCGGACTTCCTCATCCACACCCGTGTCCGCGAGAACTCCCTCACACGAACCGAAGTCGCCCACCACGGCCCGCGCCTCGCCTCCATCATCCACGCCCGCCATCCCCACCTCGCGCTCGACGCCGGTCGAGCCCTCGCCCTCCGCCTCTCCGGCGCGGGCGGGTTCGATGCCCAGGCCCGCGCCCGCGAGATCGTCGGGTCCAACATCCGGTACCGCCTGGCCGATCGGCTCAACATCGTCCTCAAGCGCGCGGGCGTGCAGGCCGCGATCAAACGCCTGGCCAAGCGCGTCCTGCGATCGGAAGGCCGGAGCTTGTAGCCCTTCCGCCTTCGACCCGTTCATCGGGCAAGCCTCCAGACCAGGCCCATGGCCTGAATCCCTCGCCTCGCCCGACAAGTCACCCCGATCCCTCGAACGCGTCGAGGGGAAAGGCCGGGCGGCTCAGCGGGCGCAACGCCAGCGCGAGCAGCGACATCTCGTGGTCATCCCCGGCGATGCGGTTCGTGCGCAGCAGCCCGCACCCCGCGCACCGGTGGACGATCGCCCACTCCCCGTCGCGACGCACCTCGATCGCAATCGGCTCCATGGGCGAACGGCACGGACAGACGCGGTCCCCGGGATGGTCGTCGAGGTGCATGGACCACAGGCAGCGAGGGCAATGATTGCGGTGACGCGTGCCGACCACGCTCGTGGCGACGGCGTGGCCGCAGCGGACGCACCGGAAGTCAGGTTTGGGCATGGGTGGTTCGAGTGAAAACGCAGGCGCCGGAGCGCCGCGATGAACGTTCGGGTGGTGCGTGAGCCGGATCCCCGCTTCGCGAGCGGCACACAACCGCCGGGCCCCCTCCGCCGCGCGATCACGACGCGCGTGGCGGACGAAGACCATTCCCCCCCTTCGGTGGGCGGGGCGATGCGGGTTGTCTCAGGCAATGGGAAGCATCAGCCCGGAGTCTACCACGCCCGTGCGCGCGCCGGTGACGAAATGTTCCACGTGGAACATTTCGACGCGTTCGCGCCGACGCCGGCGTCAGTCGTCGGCGGAAAGGGTGGGGGGCCCGCCCTTCCCCGCCGTGCGCTCCATGTATCCCTTGCCCTTGCGCTCGTACTTGGTGAACCCGAGGCGTTCGAGGTTCTTGTTGCTGAGGGTGGACTTGGACTTCATGTCCGACCACTTGCCGGCGATGTTGGGAACCTGGGGAACCCGTCGGACGGGCTCGCCCGTCTCCGGGTGCTTCGAGAGGGCGTCGTCCTTCATGGGTTGGACGTGCTCGAACGTTCGCCCCGTCGGGTTGCCGTGCTTGTCCAGGATCTCGTAGACATACGTCGGCATCTCACCCTCCGAAGCGTCGCCCCGACTCGATGTCCACCATGACCCATCCCAGGGCCTTGCAGGCGCGGGAGAGAACGGGGAAGGCGAAGTCCTCCTCTTCGACCGTGACCATCGCCTGGGTCAGGCGGCTGAGCCCCCGGGGGAGTTCGAGGACGAACCCGGGCCCGTGCAGGATGTCGGTGCCGGTTTTGCTGGGGCGTCCGTCCGGCGCGGTGTTGAAGCGAGCGAGCATCGATGTGACTTCGGCCAGGGTCCCGAGGGATTCGAGGCCCTCGTCGCCGGGCTCGGCGTTCTGGAGGACGATCTGGCGCTTCCGGCCCATGCTCAGTCTTCGTCCCCGGCGTCGTCGAGGAGGTCGTCCTCCGCGTCGCGGGCATCGATCAGGGCGACGGCGGCATCGAGCAGCGCCTGCATCGGGACGGGCTTGACGAGGTAGCGGTCCACCCCGAGCGACTCGGCGTAGGCCTGGTGGCGCTTGCCCTCGTTGGCCGTCACCATGATGACCATGGGCGAATCCTCCCGGCCCTTGATCTTTTCGAGGGCGAGGAACCCGGACCGCTTGGGGAGCATCATGTCGAGGATGACGAGGTCGGGGGGGTCCTCGTGGCAGATGCGGACGGCTTCGTTGCCGTCGGAGGCGAGCGCGGTGAGGGCGCCCTCGGCCTGGAAGGCGGCGTCGATGGACTCGAGGACGTCCTTGTCGTCATCGACGATGAGCACGCGCACCTCTTCGAGCCTGCCTGCTTCGTTCATGGGTCGATCCTTTCCCCCCGACGGGTGATCCTAGCGTCCCGCCGCGGCTCCCGTATCGGCGGCGCTGCGGTCGCGGATCCCACGCCACGCCTCGTCGGTGATCCAGGGGAGTTGACGGATCTTGCGTTCCAGCGAGTCGGGAAAGGGACGCCCGAGGCGTTCGTGGCGGGGGCGGCTCTTCCAGATCCGGTGCATCCAAAGGTACTGCTCCGGGGCGCGTCGGACCATCGCCTCGATGGCCCTGCGATAGCGGGCGGTGACGTAGTAGAGCGGATCGTCGAAGGGCTTCCAGTCCTCGGGGCGGATGATGTCGTGGAGTTCGATCGCGTAGCGGAAGACGCGGGAGCCGCAGGACCACTCGAGTTGCCCGAAGGCCCCTGCGCCGATGGTCTCGTCGGGCCCGAGGCGCCGGGCGCACCCGCAGAGGATGGTGGCGTCGAACTGGAGGGCGGTGAGCCCGACGGACTTGTAGGTGGAGGCGAGGCGTCCGAAGAAGGGGACGAAGATCCCGCGGTCGCCTCCGTTCTGGTCGGCGATGAAGGCGACGGGGGCGCCGGCCTGGACGATGCCGGGGAGTTGGCGCATGGCGCCGAACTTGTCGATGAGCATGAGCCCGCGTCGCTCGCGGGTCCTGCGGACCCAGGCGTCGAGGGGGCGGAGGTCGAGCGGGCGGTAGATGGCGAAGGTGGGGAACCCGAGCATGGTCATGACGTAGCCGAGGAGTTCCCAGTTCCCGCAGTGCCCGGTGACCATGACGCAGGGTCGAGCGCCGATGAGGTGTCGGGCGGCGGCGCGGAGGTCGGTCATGCCCAGGTGGTGCATCCACCCTTCCTCGCTGAGGAGGCGCGGGGCGTAGGAGAGTTCGGCGCCGAGGGTGACGAGGTGCTCGTAACTGCGGACGACGCAGTCGAGGCGGCGTTCTTCGGACCAGTCGGGGAAGGCAATGCGGAGGTGTTCGAGCCCACGGGCGAGGCGCTTGCGGTTGAACGGGGAGAGGGCGAAGGCGTGCCCGAGGGCGGCGGCGCCGCGGAGCGACGCGCCGGGCCCGAGGGAGGTGGCCGCGGCGAAGAGCCCGCGGATGGCGTAGTAACGGGCGAGTTGGGAGGCGGCGGAGGGCACGGGCTAGGTTAGCCTATGCTCGCCCATGAGCGACGCACGCGTGCATCGGTTCGGAAAACTCCCGGCGGATCACCCGATGGCGCTGCTGGAGCGGCGGCGGATCATCGGCGAGAAGGTGATGGTCTCGCACGTGACGCTCGAAGCCGGGTGCGTCGTCCCGGTGCACGCGCACGAGAACGAGCAGGTGTCGTGCGTGCTGCGCGGGCGTCTGCGGTTCGTGCTCGGGGACGGGCGAAAGGCGGACGTGGGCGAGGGGGAGGCGATCCACCTGCCGTCCAACTGTCCGCATGGGGCCGAGGCACTGGAGGCGTGCGTGGTGCTGGACATCTTCGCGCCGCCGAGCGCCACGACGGGGATCGACGCGCACGGGGGAGGATCAGGGCCGGCCACGCGCTGAAGAACGCGGCGGGGTCGCGCTTCCTCATTTCCGTGACGGTCGCCGGAGA